>Ga0315543_1002253_pt1 | contig 19046 bp, 17 predicted proteins | sample SalMarSW160210MG_2_FD_203098 | JGI IMG/M metagenome (GOLD analysis project Ga0315543, IMG submission 203098) | Salt marsh sediment microbial communities from the Plum Island Ecosystem LTER, Massachusetts, United States - Salt Marsh Sediment SW1601-210 ...
GTCTAAAATAGCAAAAAAAAAGAAAAAACATTTGAAAAAGCTACCAGAATGTTTGAGTTCTCACGATCAACCTGATATTCTATCGAATATAAAATTTGGCAGCGGGACTGAGCAGATAAAATACTCTAAATGATAAAGAAAGGAAATGCTATGAGAATGAAACTAAATGCAATGTTGTTATTAATCTTGTCAATTTTACTTTCTTGTGGAGCGGGGTGTACAGATACCGGAAAATATGCCCTTTCGGCAAAAGGCAGCACGCTGGGAATCGGCGGGGAATTTACCACGGCAATAGCTTCGAATGTTAACGCTCGGGTCGGCATAAATATGCTCGATTATGATTATGACGGAGAATTAGAAGATATTGATTACGATCTCGGATTCGATTTTTTCTCCGTAACAGGACTCGTAGACTGGTATGTCTTTGATGGTTCTTTTCGTCTAAGCGGCGGTGTTCTGTCAATGGACCATGAAGTTAATCTTGACGCGAGACCGATTGAGAATCAAGAGATTGGAGAAACAACCTACACACCCGCTGAAATAGGTACTTTGTCCGGCTGTATAGAAATAGATCAGATAGCACCTTACGTAGGAATCGGCTGGGGCAATCCGCTAACTCATAACCGTAGGTGGGGATTTACCTGTGACTTTGGCGTTGCTTTCATAAGCACTCCTGATGTTAGTCTCTCGGCAACCGGGCCGGCAGCCAGCCTGGCGGGGGATCTGGCAAAGGAAACTGCCGAAATAGAAGACGAACTGGATCCATTTAAGTACTATCCCGTTATTGCCGTCAGCTTTTTCTATAGATTCTAAAAATAGAAGGACTGGTTAAGACTGTATTTCGGTCGCCATAGGCAATTTTGTGGAAAGCGTGCTGAAGTTAGGACGTTGTTGAAACGTCTGAATCGGGAGCAGGTTCTTCTGGAGACTGGCCGCTTTGTTCGGCATTATCCTGCGGCTGCTTGTCTTGGGGGGATTGTCGCCGCGGCTGTTTTGTCTCGGAAGCGGGTTCCCGTTCAATGCCTTGTGGAGGACTTAACAATACCCTCTCGCCGACTTGCAAACCGCTGACGATCTCGACAAAGGTGTTGTTAAACGCCCCAGTTACGACTTCACGTTCCTGCGGGCCCGAGTCAGTTGCGACATAACAGAATTTTTTGCCGGTACGATTTTCAACAACCTGAACCGGCACGATTTTGACGCCGTGCAACTGTTCAACGAGAATCTCGACTTTTGCCGACATTCCCGGTTTGAGGACCTCGTGTGAGCCTTCGATCGTGACATATGTCGTATAGAGCTTCACGCCGGGATCAAGCCAGCCTTGCTGAGGATCCGGCAATGGGGCGACCTTAACCACTTTACCGTGAAAGGCCATGTCAGGATGAGCTTCCACCGTAATCGTCACATCCAGCCCCGGCAGAACTTTATTTACCGACGACTCGTGGACCCTCAGTTCAACGCCCATAACATTGGAGTTGGGAATGGTAAAAATCTTCTGGCCCCGGCGGACCATGTCACCGACCTCGATCGGGTCCTCTCGCCTCTGGTGCCAGTCCGCACTGGTGCCGTAGACGACAATGCCCGGGCTGGGTGCACGAATAATGCACGCAGCAATCTGCCGCTCAAGCTTGGCAACGTGACTTTTCTGGAGATTAAACGAGGCTTCGGTACTTTCAAGCCTCGCCTGGGCCTGGGCCAGCTCAGATCGCGTGCTGGCCACGGTCCGGTCCAATTCACGCTTGGCTTCGTGATAGTCGCTCATATACTGCTTTGTTTGTTTTGGAAAATTATAGAGCTTATACAATCTGAGCGCTTCAGCGGCACTGTCTGTTTGAATCCGAAACCGGTTCACGTCCAGTTGGGCGCTCTTCAAATCAAGGTCCGATGCATAATTCGCATCATGAAGCTTTTGGGTACCCGTTAAAACGTCTGTTGCTTTTTCGAGTTGTCCCTCGGCAAGAAGAATGTCATTTTGATATTGCTTCAACATCTGTGAAGCCTCGCCGCCCAAGTCATTCGGGTCGTCAAGAAGCCCCAGCAATGTTGCCATTTCGATCACTACGTTCGGGTCCCGGCTTTCCTCGTCGACGAGTTCCTGCGATGCTTTTTCGCCCAGGTAGTTTTGCAGGTCCATAAGGCCGAACTCAACCGCCAATTGTGCCGCGGCAATGTCGGATTCATTCTGCTTCTTCTGGATCAGGTGAGACTCCTGGGCCCCCAAATAATTCGCTTTGTCAGTCGAAAATTCGATCAATTCGCGATTATATCTGTCCTGGAGCTCAGCCGCGTTCAACTGACAGAGAATCATGCCCTTTTTAACGTCTTCCTGAGTAATCACAGTACCCTCGGGAACAATACTGGCAATTTCGACGCCCCGGCCCTCAACCTCACACATAATATCCGTGGACTCCTGAGCTTTGATATTGCCGCTCTCTGTCACCGTGATGACCAGGTCATCCTCGCGCACTGTGAATGTGCTACTCGCGCCTTCGGCATCGGTTGACAACGGCGTTCTCATCCATCCCGAAAGCACAATCGCGGTACCGCCAATTATCAGCAGGAAAATTATGATCCACAGCCGCTTAGCCTTGCGTTTCCCAGTACCACCCTGTCGCCCATTTTTGCTGCCTGTTTGTTTGTTATTGTGATTTACCACTATCCTCGCTCACATTTTTCAAATATTCATTATTAACTTTACATTTATAGCGCTGCTTTTAATAGATTACAAGATATAGCATGGTTTTTCAACTAATTTCTGCTTCTCGTGCAGATTTTGGAGAATCTCTTTCAGTACAAATATCTCATACGAGCCTTTTCCCTGCCGATATACCCATAGCATTCCCTTAAGAACTCCACGTTCAGCAAATGGGCTGCCCCTGGCATATTGAGACATACGAGGATTTATACCTGCTGAATCGCACAAGGTTCGCTTGGCGAACGGTTTATTTCTTAAAAGTAAGCATAAAAGTCGCTTTGAGGTTGTTTTTAATGGAAAAATCGTTTGCAAAGAGGCTAAAAATTCGTTTCGGGACATACCAGCAGGAGCAGATTTGTGGCTATGGAACTCCGTATGATTTTTTTCTTCTTCCCGGACCAAATAGCAACCTGCCCATTAACCGGAAGAGCCGAGTATATTAGCTTTTTCCCAAGACAGCCCTGCCGGGACATAAGAAATGGCAGTATCGCATCTAGCGGCACATTCGACCGGCATGGAAAAATCGTTTTAAACCTTTCTTAAACAGTTTTTTCAGCTAAAATAAGAAGCAAGTATAATAAACTAACTGGAAACAAATTCACATAATGCAGGAAAAATCGTTCGAGCAGCAAAAATAAATCAAAGCACATATGCCATCGCATTTTCGTAAGCATTTATATACGAATGAATTAAACACTCCAAGCATCCGTCCTATAATAAAATTTTTTAAAACCCCCAAAAAAATGTTCACAAATGTTGACAAAGTGGTAGGAAGTGGTATAATCTCCCATCTTGAATAGGTCAAGTGGGACGATTGCCATGCTATTATTAACAGGCGAATATCAGCACGTTGTCGATAACAAAAGCAGAGTCCTAATTTCTAACAAGTTAAGAAACCAGATTGATGTCGATGAGCACGGCAGCAATTTCTATCTCGTCCTCGGCGCCAACGGCATACTTTGTTTGTACCCTGAGAAGTATTTCGAGCAAATAGCTCTTGCGGTTACGCCCGGGACCACGGCACCTGATGAGGCTATTGTATTCGAGCGAATAAGCTTTGCCATGTCAAGCAAGGTGGAATTAGATGGCCAGGGCAGATTGCTTCTGAATGAAATATTACGAAAGAGAGCCGGATTGAAAGACCAGATTACGCTTATCGGCGTTAGAGACCATATCGAGCTGTGGAACACCGAAAGCTGGGAACAGTACGTTTCAGACCATATGGCTCAATATCAGAAACAGGTGTCGCAGGCAAGACAGGTTGTTCTGCTAAAACAGAACGAAGAACTTTGACTTTTAGAGTGGAGACAAGACAGAATGATTGGAACGGATTCGAACCATTGCAGGATTATAGCTGAAAGTCTCGCCGGCAAAAGAAAGGTTGACGAACACACTTTCGCCTCGCTGGCAATTCTCGATGAAAGGCTGGAGCAGTTGAGAAGTCTCGGCGAGACTTTTTCAGGCGTTGCATTTTCGCCCGATGCAGCAAAACTATTAAGTCAGAAGAATGCGGTAGCTGTCGGCTGACTTTCAGTTTCTTATGAGGGTTGAGTATCGAGTGAGCCCCCGATCCACGGGGACACAACAGTAAATACGGCATATATTATATGACATACGAAACAAGTGGATGGTTCGACAATAGAGCATACTCCGGTTCTTGCCGGTACGTTAGCTGAGCAGATAAAGTTGCCATCGGATGGCGTGATGGTCGATGCGACCATAGGACAAGGAGGTCACAGCCTTCTGCTCGGTAAAACCTTGGGCCCTGAGGCAGTTATCGTCGGTCTGGATGTTGATATAAATGCTGTCCGAAGGGCTCAGATTAATTTAAAGGAGCTTGCCTGTAAGGTTATTCTGCTGAATTCGAATTTTTCTCGAATCGGGGAGGAGCTTGCCGGACAGGGCATCGAAAAGGTTGACTTCATACTGGCAGATTTGGGTATTAGCTCGGTACAGTTGGCCGATGTCGAATTTGGCCTGAGTTTCCAGACAAATATGCCTCTTGATATGAGAATTGACAAAAGATTAAAACGCACCGCAGCCGATATAGTTAATAAATCGGATGAAAAATCTCTGGCTGATTTGATTTATGAATTCGGTCAGGACAGGGCCTCGCGACGGATCGCGCGTTTTATTGTCCGGCAACGTGAAATTGAGCCGATAAAAACAACAGGCCAACTGGCGCAGATAGTCTGCAAAGCATTTGCTAAAACAAAGCGAGGCCGAAGAAGCAGAATACATCCGGCAACCAGAACCTTTCAGGCGTTGAGAATTGCAGTCAACGACGAGTTGGAGAATTTGAAGAAGCTGCTCGCTTCAGCACCGGATCTGCTGAAAATAAATGGTTATATAGCAGTTATCAGTTTTCACAGCCTGGAAGACAGATTGGTCAAAAGCGATTTCAGGCAAAATGGAAAGTCAGGTATTTACAGTATCGTCACGAAAAAGCCGATTGTGCCAACACGAGAAGAAATCAAAGAAAATCGGCGTGCAAGAAGTGCAAAATTGAGGATCGCACAAAAACAATAACCTCATTATGCGATCCCCGGAAATAAATGGAGTTTTGTTATGACTTCGGACGCGAAAATTGGATTGCTGTTAGGCTTGGTATTCATATTTATAATTGCATTTGTCATCAACGGACTGCCCCGCTTTCGCAGTATCACAAACGGCAGTGAGATGACCACGAACATGGTCAGCTCACAGAATGATACCCAGCCAATCGGGAGCAGGGAACGTCAAGCTCCGGGAGTTTTTGACTGGACCGAGCAAGCTAACGAACAGACATACCAAGAACCTCAGCCTCCCCTTGAGCAAAAGGAGGATATTCGCTTTAAAATACAGTTGCCGAATGACATTTCGGTCGCAAAAGACACTTCAATTATGGAAATTGCCGACGAAGTCGAGTCCACTGTACCGGAACCAGTCGAGCCGGATCCGCTGGTACAGATTCCTGAAGAAAAAGTAGAAATAATTTCAACCAGGAAACCCGAACCCGCCAAATCTGTTTGGCCCAGGTTTTACGTCGTAAGCGAGGATGACAGCCTTGGTCTGGTCAGCATAGCCAGGAAGTTTTATGGCCCCGAACAAGGCAACAAAAAAATTAATATCGACAGGATATTTGAAGCAAATAAAAAGCTGCTTAAATCACCCGATGAGATTTTCGTTGGACAAAAACTGACAATACCGCCGCTGCTGACTTCGCAGGCCGATAAAAAAGAAACTGAGAGCACCATTGCAGATACAATATTTGAGAAGGTAAAATCAATCGGCATCAAGCACCTTTCGACTCCTCCTGACAAAGCAAATCAGAGTGTACCATACGTTGTGCGGGAGGATGATAATTTATGGCGTATTGCCGCCAAGCAGCTTGGAGATGGCAGCCGGTACCGAGAGATTAGCAAACTCAATGCCAGTGTCCTTAAGGACGAGAATGATCTAACTGTCGGGATGCTTCTGAGAATGCCGGTTCGATAAGGAACGGCAAATCCTTTAGCAGGCCTCGGGCCGAATATTAGATATTAAGGATTGAAACCTGAACGAATAACGATATACGTTTACAATGTCCCAGTTTCGTTTTGTTTTTGTTGTATTTTGCTTTACGGCTGTTCTGATATTTGCCGTTAATCTTCGTAGTGCCAATAATCGTATTTTCTATGAACGTTGTGCATGCGATGTCGATATTAGCAGATTGAAACAGGAGCTCGGCACTAAGCAGTTATTACTGGAAAGCTTGATCAATCCTGCCGCGATTTCACAACGTGTTGACGAATCAAATACTGACAATTAAAAGTTGAGAAGCGTTCGAATAACCATTTTTTTCTCTTTGTTTCTAATGGTGTCATTTCTGGCACTGGGCGGGCGGTGTTTCTATCTACAGTTTTACAGAAATCTACATTATAGCGAAGCCTGCCTGGGACAGCGGCGGTCATACAGGAACCTGCGGCCTCAGCGTGGCGTAATACTGGATTGTCGGGGCAGAGTGCTTGCCGCAAGCAATAAAGTCCAAACCATATTTGCAGAGCCGCGAGCGATACAAGACCCGAAAGAGACTTCCTCGAAACTTGCTCCGATTGTGGATATAGGCGCACATATTATTTGCCAACAGATACTGGAAAGCCGAAATCCGGGCTTCGCAAGAATCAAGACAACCACAGACGCTGATCAATGTAGCGCCTCAACTAAAATTTACGGCATCGGGGTTCAGTCCGACTGGCAGAGACATTATCCAATGGGAAACCTTGCGGCAAACGTTGTCGGCTTTACGAGTCTCGATAATCGTGGATTAGAAGGAATTGAGTTGAAATACGACAAAGAACTCAGTGGTTCAGCCGCACGGAATATTTTCTTTGCTGATGTCTATCGCCGGCCCATTCGGGCAAAACAGCAGGATGGCGTTTTAACCAATGGCAAAGGGATTATTTTAACCATTGATGCTACTATACAACAGTTCACGCGAGACGAGCTCATTAAGCAATACGAAAACTACGAAGCCGAATCGGCGGTAGCAATTGTGGCCGAACCGAAGACCGGGGCAATTTTAGCGATGGTCTCGCTGCCCGATTTTGATCCTGCCGATATCCGAACAACCGACCCGAATAATTTCCGCAGCCGGGCAATCACAGATTGGTATGAGCCGGGTAGTATTCTCAAACCGGTTACCGCCGCGATCGCCCTGGAGGCCGGGGTGGTGAACAAGACAGAGAAGATATTCTGTGAAAACGGAAATTATCACGGCAAAGGATTCGGGCGAATCGGAGAATATCGCCGGGGATTCGGAAATTTAACCGTACGGGAGATTCTGATCAACTCCAGCAATATCGGAATGGCCAAAATCGGACAAAGACTCGGCAAAGACAGGCTTCACGACGGGCTTAAGCTTTTTGGCTTTGGCAGAAAAACGGGTATCGAGCTTCCCGGAGAGGTCGATGGGCTGTTAAGGCCTGCGAATACGTGGGATGGTTACAGTGTCACCCGGATACCCTTCGGGCAGGAAATTTGTGTAACCAGTATGCAATTAGTCCGAGCTTTCTGCATACTTGCCAACGGCGGCCGGCTCGTTCGTCCATTCATGGTCAGAGCGGTTGTCGATAATGAAGGAAATATCACCGAGCTGAAAAGACCGCCCCCGCCGGTTGGTTATATTGTCAAACCCGAGGTTGCTAATTGGATTGTTAAAGAGGCTATGGCCAGCGTGGTCAATGAGGGAACGGGCAAGAGAGCGAAACTCGATAAGTGGCAGGTTTTCGGCAAAACCGGAACCGCAAATATCGCATTGAGCAACTCAAGAGGCTATTCGGACTCCGATTACGTTGCTTCCTTTGTCGCCGGTGCACCGGCAGAGGACCCTGCTATTGTAGTGCTGGTCTCGATACGCAAGCCGAATCGGTCGCTCGGCAAAGGCTATACCGGCGGAGCTGTTTCATCACCGGTAGCGGCCAAAATAATTGAAAGAACGCTCACTTACCTTGGCGTTGAGTAGAGCCATGATTCATGCCTTTGGTCCCGGCTCCGGAGTCTGTAAAAAGTGGCCAGAATAATTTACGCCGTCGCGGGGGAAGGATTCGGGCACAGCAGCCGATCCCACCTGATCGGGCAGAGATTCATCGATGCCGGCCATGATGTGATGTTCGTGGGCTCGCAGAAGTCACTTCTGTATCTAAAGCAATACTTCGGCCCGCGCGTCAAAGAGGTTTTCGGCCTGTCTTTCGCCTTTGAGGGCCAGCGCATTGACAAATCGGAAACACTCAAAAGGAATCTTCTCAAACTTCCCGAGGCCAACAGGTTAAACGATGAGCTTTTTAAGCAGCATTTTGAGCCCTTCGGGCCGGAGCTGGTGATATCGGATTTCGAACCTTTCAGCGCCTGGTGGGCCTGGCGAAAAAACGTACCGTTTATCAGTATCGACCACGAGCACATGCTGACGCTCTGCAAGCTCGACCACCCGGCGAAGAACTGGTTTTCGCGATTGACCGCCAGCGTGGTGACCGAGTGCCATTACATCGGAGCGGTTGCCTATATCATCCTGAATTTCTTCGAATCGCCGTTGCGGATCGATTCGGCGGTTTTAGCCTCGCCCATAGTAAGGCCCGTCGTCGCCGAACTGAAAGCATCGCCCGGAAAGCACATATTGCTGTATTCCACGACGGGAACCGAACAGGACCGGCTGCTCGATGTCCTGCACAAATTCGGTCACCAGAACTTCATCATTTACGGCTTTGACGAGGATGCCGAACATGAAAACTGCATATTCAAGAAGCGTTCCACCGAAGGATTCCTCGCGGACCTCGCCGCAGCGCGGGGCGTTATCGCCTCAGCGGGTTTTTCGCTGATAAGCGAGTGCATGTATCTAAGGAAAAAGATGCTCCTGCTACCCCTGGCCGGCCAGTACGAGCAGATTATCAACGCTCATTACATCCAAAAGCTCGGCCTGGGAATCTCAGCCGAAAAGCTCGACGAGCCAATCATAGCCCGATTCCTCGAAGAACTCGACAAGCCCATACCCAGCAACGAAAAAATCCTGTGGCCCGACAACAACAAATTCTTCGACATCCTCCAACATGAGCTAAACAAGCTCACCCCCCCTATCAATATCGAGTGCCCATAGTGACCTTATTGCAATCCGGCATCAATTCCGCCAGCCCAAAACATCAAGATTAATCCGCAGCATTATATCATCCCCCGTGTCAGCCTTGCCGTCAGGGCCGGGACTTAATATTCTCCCTTTCTCAACATCAACAATGTACTCATCGCTATAAGCACTGGCTTTCAAGCTAACATCTTTACCGAGCCTCTTATTCAGCACAATTTGCAGAAGGTCATCCTGTACCTTTACAGGAGTCTTTCGTTTTAACAGGTTTTCATACGAAACAAACATCGTTCGCATAAAAAGTGCGCCGACAGGATTGTAGCAGATATAAAGCAAAGGCAGCGGCTTGGAGGCTTGGAATGAAACCGGACCCATGCGTTGATAGATAGACGGCCAGACCGGGAATTTCACAATATCGGGATCCTCAACACCTTCCATAGTGTTAATCCAGCCATCGCAGACGTTCCTGTATAACCTTTGCGTGGAATTTCTTTTGAGCAGTGGAATCTTCACAAACCTCCTTTGACCTATATTCCTGTTAATGAGATATTCAAACAGTACGCTATTTCGCAGTGACAGTTGCTCCTTCGTCAAGGGTATGAAGTGCCCTGCTAACATTTCAATAGACTCCTGCGAAGCACGTGCATTGTTTGCAATCGAGTTCGCAGTTACCATGTCGGCAGTCATACAGACATTACAGATCCATTTACCGATCAATGGCCGGGCGTTCAGTCTGAGTTTCCTGAATACCGAATCCAGTTCGATCAACTGTATCGTGACGGCGTGAATATCATCTTGTTTGGTCTGCAAGTTCACGTAGACCTCATAAAGATGGGCCAACTCTATCAGATTCTGTCGTAGTATAAGCTTGAAATCGATGCTCGGACTCGTCAGGTCGGCTATCTCAGGAAATTCATTGAGCCGGCCTATTATATCTCTGGCTGTTTTGTTATCCGACCATATCTGCTTTATTTCTTCGGCATAGTAGTTGAGTGTTTTGGAGATTTCCGATGTAGTTCCCGTTTTTATGATCCCCCTTATTTCAGCAATCATGCTACTGTCACTTTTTGTTATCTCAATAGCAGAGACACCAGAAGAATTAGTCTCCTCTCCTAACAATGTCTTGAGCATTTCAAAGCTTTCGGCATATTCCGGCGGGGCGGAGCGTAAATCTGCAATTGTGTAATCATTTGGTATCGGCGGTGCATCAATGCTCCAAAGCAGGTAAAAGACAATCATTAAAAGGATTGAAATATTCATGCCCGCCAGCGCGATATACTTGCCTTTGAGTTTGCCATCGCTGCGCCGGATTCTGAGGATACTCAAAATCCCGATTACTATCGCCGGTATCCCGGCCAGCACAAAGAAAAACAAACTCAATATCCCCAGCACCAGCGAAAGAACAGCCAGTTTGCTTATCTTACTTCTCCCCTGAGTTGACATGCAATACCTCTGGATTAATCCACAGAATTATATCGTCCTTAGTACCGGGCTTGCCATCGGGCCCGGGACTGAAAATCTTCTTATTCTCAACGTCAATAACATATTCGTCAACATAAGCACGGGCCTTCAGACTGACTTCTTTGCCCAGCCTCTTGTCCAATACGATCTGGAGCAAATCGGAATGTACTTGCCGCTTAGTTCTTATTTCAAGTACTTTTTCCGCTGCAGGCGTTAGGATGTAGGCAACGTAGGAACCAGCAGGATTGTATGTCTTGTAGTACCACGGCAGCTTACTTTCGAAACCCATTTGTACCGGCATATTTGGATAGAGAATGGGCCAAACTCTGAATCTTTCGCCTGCTGCTCGATGTTCTGAAGCGTCGATCCATTTATCACAAAAATTTCTGAACATCCTGAGTGTTGAATTATATTTTAATGGAGAAAAATATGAATATCTGAATCGAGGCTCACGAGTGATTTTTCTTAACTCATTTCTGAACGTGAGATATTCGAAAATTATCGGATTTCGAATTGAAACATGGTCATCTGAAAAAGGGATCATACGCTGCTTTAATACTACAATTTTTTCATTGGGAATTTCCGGATTATTGATGATAAAGTTCGCCGTCTCAATGTTGATTTGAAAACAGGCAAGGCATACCAACTTATATATCAGCGAACGAGCATTCAAACTCATCTTTTTTATAATCGAATCTAATTTTATCAGTTCGTCTATTGCAGCTCCCTTATCACCATGACAGCTTTGCAGGCAAATGTATGCCCGATGCAGAAAGATTAGACGTCTGAAATTCTTCGCCCATTGAAGTCTATAATCTCCTAAATCCGGTTCCGACAGGTCTGCAATCTCGGGAAACACAGCCAACTTAGATAAAACGTATCTTCCTTTTCCGGAATTTTGCCACATTGAAAGAATCTCATCGTCATGAGCTTGAAGCTGCCGCGAAATCGTCTGCAAATCCTTTTCTTTGAAGATCTTTTTGATTTCTTCCAGATTCTCTACATCCTCTGAGGACAATCCAATTGCCGGTGCATCCGTCAGGTCGTCGCTCTTGTCGGCAAGGCTGTTAAGCAGATTATATGTCCCATACCAAAATGGTGCGGCAGACCTCAAATCAAGGATAGTGTAATCGTTGGGAATAGGTGCGGCATCAATTCGCCAAAAAGTCAGAAGAATCATCTCTAATATAATGAAAACGCCGAGCACAATGCGTTTGGCAGTCAGTTTCTTATTTCCTCTTATTGTCTGAACAATGGAAATAATCAGAAGCAACAAACCCGAAAATGCTGCGATGAAAGCCAAAGTAGGCCTGACAAAAACAGTCAAAAACAGCGACAGTCCCGCAAGTAATATTGCAGAAACAGTACTTTTACTTGTCTTGGCTCTTGGTTTTCGTTTCCCATTTTCGGAATACATCAGAACGTGGCCGCATGAGCCACATACTTGAGCAGCCCCCGAATTTTGTGTTCCGCATTTTGGACAGTCCATGTTGGCTATCCCATCGCTTTGATCTCTTTAGTTTATCAATTCCGCAATTCTTCTTACGCCGTGTTAGTCAATACCATCACCTATGACGTCACGGCACAGGAGGTATTTCTGATGCTAAACTATGACCCATCGTGCACCAGCAACGAATCCAATCTGTCCTGAGGCTCACTTCCAATTGTCGGGGTGGCACCTATCCTTATGTCTCCTCCATCCCAAAACGTGTAGATATTGTCATCGTTAATGCCGCAGAACGAGCGTTTTTCCTGGGCGACATGGATGTCCAGGAACAACACGTTTTGTGCATCTTCCTGGTGGGCAATAGCATTACCGGCCCTTACTGCCATTCTGCCGCCGTCAGGATTGAAGAGGCTTATGTCTTTGGCGCTTGCACCGGGAGAATCCATCCACGGATTCCTGTCGGCAGCAACAGCTAAGCCGGGTTCGCTCGATGTCGTTAGAGCGTACTGACCAAATGGCATATGATAAGAGTAGCTGCAATGCTTTGACGGCTCTGTGCCGAAATCCCACAGGTCAATCATTTCCATGTTGCCTGCACCCTCATCGAAGGGTCTAAATTCTGTAGCCCCGACATCGCCTTTGCAGATAAACGACTTAGGCGTCACCTCGACATACTTGACCAGAAGATAAAAGCAGGATGAGATATTCGCCTGACCGCCGGTGCCATCGGCTTTCATGCCGTAGGCAGCATATCTATTACTCGCCTGCCAGTTGGGTATATTCTTACTCCATGTGCTGTTTTTACCACCGGCACGAGGCAACTCATCCTCGTAATCGTTGGCATAGATCAGCATTGCCTTGCCAATACCGGATAGATTCGTCGCGCAAACCATTCGGAACGCTAATTGTCTTGTCCTAGCCAAAGCCGGCATCATAATTCCCATCAGCAGTGCTATTAAAGGCAACGTAACGGCTGGAACGACGATTCCCGCGATAGCAAAACCCCTGCCGGTTAAGCTGCCGCCGCTTTTTTCAATTCTCACCAGGCTAACAATCCCGAGGATTATTGCCGGTATTGCTGTAAGGGCACAGGTAAAAATACTCAGGATACCAAGAACTAATGCAGCGATAGCCATGCCGCTGCTTTTAACGCCGATACCCGGATCTTGTGCTGAAGATGATATTAATACTGCGCCACAGGCGTGACACACCTGGACATTATCCGGATTTTGTGTTCCACATTTTGTACAGTACATTCGATTTCTCCTTTCGATTTTGAATATTGACAACAAGAAGGCTTCTTTTCGCCTCTGCTTGTTTTTCCTCTTGTTCGTCCATTTCGTGTCAATTATGATTGATGGATGGTTGATTTTCAATTATTTCTTTGGATTTAAATCATACTATTAGAAGTGTCACTATCGGGATTAGAATATGGAACCAAAGTGGTTGAAGTGGGCGAAGCAGTTACAGGCGCTGTCTCAGAACGGATTGACTTATGCGCAGGATCTGTTTGACCGGGAGCGATACGAGCAGATACGTCAGATAGCGGCCGAGATGCTGGCCGAGCAAGCCAACGTGAAAATCGAGGATGTGCTGGATTTGTTCGTACGTGAGAAGGATTATGCGACGCCGAAGGTGGATGTACGTGGCGCTGCATTTAAGGGCAGCAAGATCCTGCTTGTAAAAGAACGGTCGGACGGAAAGTGGGCGCTGCCGGGGGGATGGGCCGATGTCGGAGAGAGCCCCTCTCAGAGCGTGGAACGGGAGGTGCGGGAGGAGTCTGGATTTCGTGTCAAAGCAAAGCGTCTGGCAGCCATATATGACCGGGGCAAACACCCTCACAAGCCCCTGATGCATTATCATATTTATAAGCTGTTCTTCATTTGTGAAATCACAGGAGGTCAGGCGACGACAAGCTCTGAGACAGAGCAGGTGGCGTTCTTTGAGGAAAGCAACCTGCCGGAGCTGTCGATTACGAAGATTCTCCCGTAACAGATAGCGAAGATGTTTGAGTACTACCGGCGGGACGAATTGCCTGCTTATTTCGACTGACGAGGCATCGGCTGTAAGCAGCACCGTAAGGCGTCCTGCGGAGTCCTATTCCGCTGTCAGGATGGATTTGCCGATGTACCCTGCTTCGATGCAGAGCTGGATTATGTTACGGGCCAGGGGTGCGGCGTCCCATGAGCCGTGCTGGCCTCCTTCGACGACGACAGCGATTGCGATTTTGCGTGCCGCGCTGTCCTGGGCGAAGCCTCCGAACCAGGCATGCTCTGGCCTTTCCGTCGAGCCGGTTTTCCCGTAAGCTATCACATCCTCGGCAGCGAGGGTGCCTAAGAATGGTCCGAATTGAGTGTGAGCCGTACCTCCGGTCTCGTTGACAACTGCATTCATACCGTCATATATGACGGCCAAAGTTCCGAGCGAGACACCGAGGTCCGTGCCCTCGTAATTTCCAGACTCCTTTATCAACCTCGGCCGCTTGTAGATGCCGCCCCGAGCAATAGCAGCCATTAAATTTGCGACCTGTAGAGGCGTGACACGCAGGTCGCCCTGGCCGATACCGAAATATCTTCTCTCCCGATTCCTCAGCGGGGGCACATCTTCAAAGCTTAGGATCTTGCCCCTGACAAAACCGCTTGATATTACACCGGACGACTGGCGAAAATTTCTGTCGAGTTCGGTTCCGGCCGCTGAGGTAAGTGAAGGTGACAGGGAAAGTACGTGCTGTCCAAAGCCGAATGCATAGAGCCACCGCTGCAAATCCACAGGCTCGATTTTGTCGGCGAGGTGTGAAAAATAGATATTACAACTGCCCTTGATGGCATTGCGAGCGTTGTTGGTCCACCGGCTGCTGTGTCCGCCCCTGTATCGTCGATAGATCAAGCAATTGGGCCATCCAAACGGGGCCGCTTGTGCGAGACATTCGATCTCGTCTTCGGGGGTTATCGCGCCGGTTTCGAGGCCGGCGATGAGAATTAACGGTTTAACAACCGAACCGGGCGGATACTGCTTATTAATCGCCCGATTGATAAGCGGCTTATTGGTATCGGCAACCAAATCATCATAGTCGTACCGGGCACGGTTCAGATCATAAAGCGGCAGTGAAACCAGTGCGAGTATGTCACCGGTCCCGACCTCAATGACAACAGCCGACATCCCGGGTCCGCAATTCGGGTCGTGCGGGTAGCCGGTCAGGTAGTTTTCAATTCTCTGCTGCAGCTCGATATCCAGCGTTAGCGTAACGTCCTTGCCGAATTGAGTCTCTGTACGGCTTGTAAGTTGTCCGTCAATATCGTGACTAAGTTCGCCCCGTCTGCCTCGAAGGACGGTCTCGCAAACATACTCAACTCCATCTTCCCGTCCGCATACTTCTCCTTCCAGATAGCTCAGCAATTCGTCGTCGGCGAAAAGCTCCTTATCCTGTTGTTGTGTCGCCGGACCTACCCAGCCGATTGTCTGGGCGGCAACGGAACCGTATGGATAGAACCGGTGGCCCTTCGGCAAGATGTGCAGTCCCTCAGTGTCCATGAATTCCAACTGGGCGGCGAAAACATCATCGTCGGTTTTCAGCTCCAGTAACGGCCAGTCCTTATGCATTTCCAGGATGTCAATTTTGCTCGCAAGCTCGACCCTTATGTTCGGATTGGGCTGCTTTGCCTTAAAATCAGCGATTGCTTCAGGAAACGGGATGCTGACTATACTGTCATATTTTTCAAAGACTTCGGATTTCGGGAAGTTTTTTCGCCATGCCTGGAACATTCGCTGGCCCCAGACATAATCGTTGATTTTTTGAATCTCGTCCCATATCACCGATGGCTCCACCGCCTTGAATTGCGCGCACTTCTCAATTATGAGCTGTAAATCCTCAAGCTTTTCACGGATTTCCTCGTCCACTTTGGCCACCGCGACATCAGCATCGCGACTGTCAGCAGCCCCAGCGAGCATCGCCTTGCGCAGGCGTTCATCCAGGAAAGAGCTGAGATCATAATTGATATGCACCCAGAATCGGGCTTCATCCATGGCCAATACCTCGCCTTTGCGGTCGAGGATTCTTCCCCTGATGGTCTGAAGCTGTCTGGATTGTCCCCTTTCAAGCTTTAATTGTGCTATTTCATGCTGGACGGAAGAGGCAGTCAGCAACTGCATCTGTGCCAGGCGGAGCAAGCAGACCGCCAGAAGCAGCAAACTGAAAATCACAAATATTTTGACTCGCCTGTTATACATATTCGGCCATTAGTTCTCTGTCGTTATTTTTACGGTTCATGCCTATCGGCGTTTCACTATTGCAATTTGCAGCACACCGTTGTCAGCGTCGGCCGAATCGATTAATTTTTATGCGCATCCACCAGGCTGAGGGCAAAAATAAAAACGGCCCCACGATGCTCGAGTATAAAGATGTTACGAAAACAACGATGTAGATATTTGCCGCAACCGGCTCGCCCTTTGTTAAATACGCCAGCAAGTGAGTCAGCAAGTGAATCAGAATCGATGTGAGAAAAATCGCAAGAGCCTGATACGGCATCCTTTTAATCGCTATCACACGATGCAGATATGCCAGCAGCGTGCCGAACAGACCGAAACTAATCATTTGCGGGCCCATCGGCATCGGCGAGCCGACAAGATCGGCGGCAAAACCTATTGTGAATGAGCTTATGATTGCATCCGAGGTACTGTAGTAAATCGCAAAGAATACTAAAAGGATGACCAGTAAATCAGGTTTGCTGCTCCAACGCGCCAACAAACCCTTTTGCAGAACAGTCACAGCAAGAATTAGCAATGCAAACCGAAACCATCGCATTTCATGTCCTCAGTAGGTCCGAACGCGGTTACTTTTGGGGATTCATTATGATCACGGCTACGTCTTCGAGCTGTTCTATATTACACGCCGGCACGACTGTTATGTCCCAAAGCGAAGGATTCTTCTGGTTCCTGTTGCATTCGGAAACTTTTCCCACAATCATCGGGGCGTCCAGGAACCCGGGCTTTTTTAGGGCAAAAACATTCTCGCCGACCTCTACTTTATTCTTGACCATCTCGATCTTCGCCGAGTTATTGCCGCTGCCTTTCATTATATTCTTCAATCCCGCTACCTTTACGGGTATTCTCGACGTAGGATCAGTGACAAGCTCGACCTCGGCCTTGGATATTTGCGGAAAGACATCGGATATCATCCCGATAATACTTTCGTCGCCCAGGACGAACTGGCCTTTGGCAAGGCCGGTGGTTTTACGGCAGTTAATCGTCAGCTCGTTGCGGGCTCCATCGACAGTGGCTGTAATGACATCGGCTAAGGCAAAACCCGTGCCTTCCCAGACATGCGTATTATATAGTTCGTACAGCTTTTTAAAGTTCTTACGTTCCTGGGCCAACGTTTCTTCGAGGTTGGCAATATAATTGAGATACTGGTTTTCGCTTCGGCTGACAGTGCCCGCAAGCGGTTGTTGTATCTGTGCCGTCAGCGCCAAGTTGCCGCCGATCCTTAAAGGCCAGCGAAAAACGTGAACGAAAGCAAGCTGGAATTTACTCGTGAAATTTTGCGGGGCAAAAAGAAAAATAAACCCGGTCAGCATAAACCAGGTAAATAACATTCGTCTGGAGACTTTCGTTTGCTTCCTTGCCATAATCCTATGCTGTCAGTTTTACGAAATCCGTATTAGGCACCGCCCACAACGAATCATTCCCACCCGTATTCGTTATGGTCCATTGTATCCTTCCATAACTCCAGGTTTTCCAGATAGACGCTGGTTCCCCGCGCGACGCTGCTCAGCGGATCATCGACGATCTGGACCTTCAGGCCGGTTGCGTTGGCCAGAACGGTGTCCATTCCCCGCAGCAGCGACCCGCCGCCGCAGATGTGTATGCCGTTGTCTATCAGGTCCGCGGCCAATTCGGGCTCGGCCTTTTCCAGTGTTGCCGTAACCGTGTCAATAATCGTGGCGATGGGATCGCGAAGGGCTTCACGGATCTCCTCACTCGTTATCACAATTTTTCTCGGCAGGCCGGAGATGGTATCTCTACCGGCTATTTCCATCGTTAATTCCTCTTCCAGCGGAGCGGCAGAGCCGACCTGTATCTTGACTTTCTCAGCTCTTGCCTCGCCTATTAGCAAGTTATAAGTCTTCTTGAGATGATTGATTACCGCTTCATCCATATCGTCACCACCGATGCGGATCGACTCGGAAGTGGCGATGTCGGCCAGACTCATGATGGCAACCTCGGTTGTCCCCCCGCCGATATCGACAATCATCGAAGCGGTTGGATCCGTGATGGGCAGTCCGGCACCGATTCCAGCGGCCATCGGTTCATCGACCAGATAGACCCTGCGAGCACCGGCCCGTTCGGCACTATCGATTACCGCCCTGCGTTCGACGGCGGTAATGCCGCTCGGCACTGCGATGACCACTCTCGGCCTGACAAGCCCGCCTCTGCCGTGAACTTTCCGGATAAAATAGCTCAACATCGCTTCGGTGATTTCGAAGTCGCTGATTACGCCGTCCTTGAGAGGCCTGATAGCGCTGATCGAGCCCGGTGTTTTGCCTAACATTTCACGAGCAACCAGCCCGACAGCTTCGCCGTTGTTCAGGACGATATTGGTTCCTTTGCGGACAGCAACGACTGAGGGTTCATTGAGGACGATACCTTTGTCGCGGACACAAACAAGGGTAGTACAGGTGCCCAGGTCGATACCCATATCCATACTGAACCAACCTAAGACTGTGTCCAGTAGCACTTTCGACTCCTTTCTGAGTTACCAATTTAAACTTTTGGAGAGCTTAAAATTCCTGCTTCGCTATCTTGTTATATAACTGCCGAGAGAGTTATTGTCAATAGCGATTCGGCTACTGTATTTT
>Ga0315543_1002254_pt1 | contig 19036 bp, 20 predicted proteins | sample SalMarSW160210MG_2_FD_203098 | JGI IMG/M metagenome (GOLD analysis project Ga0315543, IMG submission 203098) | Salt marsh sediment microbial communities from the Plum Island Ecosystem LTER, Massachusetts, United States - Salt Marsh Sediment SW1601-210 ...
AATTTAAAGACCTGCGTCTGGCAATAGTCCCGCGCAAACCGGAAAGATTCGACGAAGTCGCACAACTCATAAAACAAACTGGCTTCGGCCTTATTAGATACAGCCAGATAAAAAAATCTGCCACAGAAAAATCGCAAATCGTAAATCGCAAATTCCCTCGTCCGTCATCTGTCGTCCTTCGTCCATCTTCCCTCGTCAATCGTTTATCCTTTGTCTGCCCCTCATCCACTCTACGCGATACGCTTCACGCATCGCGCAATACGGGGGCTGACGTCGCCCCCAATATTGGACGAACCTGCGTATTTGATTGAAATTTGGCTGATTTTTTGAAGTGCGAAATTTTATAAGTTCTTGCAAAAAAAGAAATAAAAAAAATTTAAAATTTTCGATTTTTGCCTATAACTACCTGCGTATTTGATTGAAGTTTTTCCGTATGTCTTTGTATAAACGTTAGTTATGCCGGATTTTTTTACAAGCTTCGATGAGAGCAGAACTTAGAGCTTAAAATTCAAAACTCTTTCCTCGCTTTAGTGGTTTCTTTTTTTACAAATGCGGGTAGAATTAGTGAACTGGTGAATGAGTAAATGCGCGATAAAGGAGCCGTATGGCTGAGGAAGAGCAAGTATTAGTCGTCGAGCGAAAAGTCGTTGAAGAGGCAGGGATATTTAACGGTCTTGCATTCGATGTGGAGCGCTATCTCAGCCGGCTCTTTGTTCAGAGCGTCCCCCAGTTTATGCCCAGGTCGCAGGCAGAAAAAGACCCCTCTTATAAGCAGCTCATTCCATACGTTATAATGGCTCACAACGGGACGTACCTCAGCTATGTCAGGGGAAGGCGGGCAGGTGAGAGCCGTCTTACAGGGCTGCGGTCAATCGGCATAGGCGGCCATATAAATCCCGGCGATGATGAAGTGCCGCTGTTCGACACGGATTTACGCGAGATGTATAACACCGCTGTCGAACGTGAGGTGGCAGAGGAAGTATCCGTAGAAACGAGCCACACGGACCGGGTTGTCGCCCTTCTCAATGACGAATCTAACGAGGTCGGAAGCGTGCACCTCGGAGTGGTCCATCTCTGGAACCTAGATGCACCAAAGGTCAGTAAGCGCGAACAGATGATAACGCAAATGAGCTTTATGACAATTGACGAGCTGCAAAAAGTCCAGGATACTATGGAGACATGGTCACAGTTGTGCCTGGCCGGTTTGCTTTCTAAAAGAAAATAACCAGATATGAAATTCGTAAAGAATCTAATAGGGTTTTTGACAGGCGTTATTGTTATTTCAAGTCTCTTTTACTTGAGCCGCGGCGGCAAGCTCGAAGACTTTAAACCCTACCGCAGCGTTGAAGGACGTTTCTCTATTTTATTGCCCGGTAAGCCGGAAAGAGAACTGCAACAGGTGGATACTTCTACCGGTGCACTTGAATTTATTATATATCAGGCCGGCTCTGAGAAGATAGGGTTCGTTGTGGGTTATGTGGATTACCCGCAAAAAATGTTTGAAAATGTTGATATTAAACAGATGCTGGATGCTGCCAGAGATGGAGTGGTTCAAAAAGTCAACGGCAAACTGGAATATGAAAAGGCGCTGGATTTTCACGGCAACACGGGCATAGAAATTGAAATTAAAGTGCCAAAGAAAGCAACCATCAAGGCAAGAGTGATTCTAATCGGCAACCGGCTGTATAATTTGATGGCCGTTAGCGAATCGAAAAGAACGCTTAACAAAAATTGTCCAAAATTTTTCGATTCCTTCAAGGTGGATGGCATGAACGAATAAATGACACTTTTCAATGATTATTGATAACTTCCTTCGCGCCTTAGTGACTTTATGGCCATTTTCTCTGTGGCCCCTCCGTCAGGAGTCCCAAGGACTGTGGCTAATTTGTGCCCTTTTCGTGCCCTTTTGCGGCAAAAATCCGTAAAATCTTTGGCTAATTTATGCTTGACACTTTTGGGAGGAGTAAATAATATAACGGCTGGTAGCTATTGACCGTCGGTAGTACCGGTAAAAGTTCTCTTTTGAAAAAAGGAAAAAAAATGAATATTTATGTAGGAAATTTGCCGCACAAGACAACTGAGGATGAGGTTCGTCAGGCTTTTGAAGCATTCGGGCAGGTCACAGAGGTCCGTATAATAGCGGACAAGTTCAGCGGCGAGTCAAGAGGATTCGGATTCGTGGAAATGCCGTCCAGCACTGAAGCACAAAAAGCCATTGAAGAAATGAACGGCAAAGAGTTGATGGGACGTGCTTTGAATGTCAACGAAGCCCGCCCAAAAGTCGAACGTCGTGGTGGAGGAAGACGAGGAGGTTATGGTGGTGGCGGCGGCCGTGGCCGTGGCGGAGGCGGACGAGACCATTCCGACAGAGGCGGCAGAGGCGGCCGGTACTAACGACAAGTACTGCTGAAAGATGAGGGGGGATGTATCGAAATGAGACGGGCTCCGCCTCAATACGGAGCCCGTTGGTTTCTCCGGAATCTTGTTTTGGATTAAGAGGGGATTACGTTGGTCGCACAAGGACCTTTTTTGCCCTGGCCAACCTCGAACTCGACCTTCTGTCCTTCGTTAAGATTGGCGTAGCCGGTCGTCTTGATTTCCGAATGATGAACGAACAAATCTTCGCCGCCATCATCGGGAGTGATAAACCCAAAACCTTTTTGCCCATTAAACCATTTTACTGTACCTGTACTCACAAAAAAACTCCTTCGGCCTTTTACTAATCGGCCATAAAAACTGTCCCTCGCATTGTTTGTTAAGAGGATATTCCTGAGGGATGCGAGAATATACTCCCACTAATAGCTATTTTACAAGGGGACAATTATACCATATCCCCAGCCGGTAGTCAAGAAAAAACAAATTAAAAATTACTATTAAATAGTCAGCCCACAAGTCACAAATCAGACACAGATTGACACAGAGATTGTGAAAAATCCGAAATTCTAATATCTACCCTGCTTCACCTATGGCTCGCCTCGCTGCCTCGTCGAAGCGGGCTACGCCGAGGCGAGAGACGCAGGGGCATACGACAGTCAAGATTCAAATGACCAAATGTTCGAAACATTTCTTTTGCCTTGGCCCCCTTCCGGCGTATACTCATATCAATCCACAGTACAAATTTATCCGCCTGCGGCGGAAAGGAGAACTTATATGAACATTGAAGAAGTAAAACAATTCATAAAAGAGGTTGGATGGGGTTTTTTGGCCACAAGTGATGGGCAAAAAGTCGGCGTAAGGCCGATGGGTGGATTCGCATGGAAAGATAACCAGTTCTGGTGCGCAACATTCGCTTCCTCCGACAAAGTCGCTCAGCTTGGAAAAGTGCCTTATGCCGAGTATTGCTTTTGCGATTCTACCGGCAAACATGTCCGTATCGCGGGGGCTTGTACCATCAGCACCGACAACGCCGAAAAGCTCTGGCTGTACGAGGCCGTGCCGGCCTTGAAGGACCATATTCCTGACCCGGCAGCACCGGAGTATGTCGTAATAAAAATGAAGCCCGACAATATCCGTGTAATGGGCGGCACAGATATGAAATACGAGCAGGTGGAACTAAAATAAATAGCCACTCGTCTCGTGGCTCGTGAAGCGTGAAGAGTGAAGCGTAGATGGGAGAATAGGAGGACCCAGACTTCGCCTTCGGCTACGCCGCAGCAGGCAGAGGACATCCGCCTTCGCTGATGCTTCCGACTTCGCTAAAGCTACGACAGACAAGTCGGCGGACAGGCAGAGAATTATTTTTTGAATTTTGATAGTAGATTCGACAAGCTCACTATACAAATGAACAGGTAAAACTTAAATAATCTTTGTCTTTGCTTTAGGGCTATAATTTGTCCTAACATGAAAAACAAGGAAATGAATCATTGTTTTCAACAGAAATAAAATGAGCTGTCCAAAAAAACAACATTGGGTTCCACGCTTTTATATAAAGCAGTTTGCCATTCCGGAAACAAGGGGTTCCAAAATTCCAAAGGTATGGGCATTCTCTAAAAAACACCACGACCCCGAAGAACCTGCATTAATATCCATTACAGATGCCGCTTCCAGTCGATTTGTGTATTCACCTCTTGATGACCAAGGAAACCGCGACTTAAGTACAGAAAAAAAACTTGCTGACCTGGAACAAATAGTCTCTAAAATATGGCCTGATATATGTTATGATTTTTTGGACTTTTCTGGTTCAGTGCGAAAGATAATAAGCCTATTTCTCGCCACAATTATGCTAAGAGATCAAAAATCTTTCAATCTCATAAAAAAAACACATAATAACTTGCGGTCATTTTTTGATAGCTTACCCAAAGATGACCTCGGTATTCCTCCGATAGACAAATTCATTCACAAGGAGAAGGAGTATGATATAGACTTATCGGATTGGCAGGACTTCAAGCGTGGTTCTGATAATTACATTAGACAAGTGTTTGTGGATACTATTAATAAAGATGCTATTCATTTCGCTAAGATACTATTGGACAAAACTTGGTCTATCAGGACTTTTTCAAAACCAATCTTGGCAACAAGTGATACCCCTTTTATTATGTGTAATACTACTAAAGAAACATATGGCATTGGGACAAAAGGAACAATAGTCTTTTTTCCCTTAACTCCATATCGTGCTCTTGAGATTGGTGGTAAAGGAGAAGATAATATGTGCTACCCAATGTCTGATAAATACGCCCATTTAATAAATTATCTTCTTTGGACTAATGATTGTAGATTCATATATTCACATCGAAATACAGACGAGGTGCTTCTTGAGATTCATAATTTTGTAGCAATCCCATAAGCAATCAGCCGTTCATTATAGTTCAGATTATGGGCTGGAGAACTTGATATTTATAGACAAGCGTTTGGGGAAAATAGAGGAGAATAGAAACGTTTGGTTTCTTGAAAAAACATTTTTGTTTTTTAAAAAACAGAATAATAGGTGGCCGTTTATTTTTTTCACCGGCGGAGGTTTTTAATCTTCAGAAGGCAGGATGCAGAAAACAGGAGACAGTAATTTCTGATTTGCGATTGTCGATTGCCGATTTGACAAATCACAGGTTACAAGCCACAAGCCAAGAATATATGTTTCTTTTTCGCAAAACAGATGTAAAATTAAAGGAAGCAATGATGGCGTTTCGGACGCCTTATAATGAGCAGTACCATAAAAACACGGCCAAGATGGCCGTGCTACAGGAAAATGAGCGAAGGCAGATTAAAAACAGCGGTGCTGGGATTAGATGACAGAGGACAGTTTCTGCTCAAGACGGCAGCAAAAATCGAACATTTCGAGATTGCAGCCGTTGCCGACAGCGATACAAATCTTGTCGAAAAAATCGCAGAACAATATAAATGCGCTTTCTATGACGACTACAGGCAATTGGTAATGCAGAACCAGCTCGACTGCCTGCTGGTTGCGGCTGGTACGCACAGCTGCGACGAATATATCCGTATGGCGATGAAAAAGAAGTTCAATATCCTCAAGCTGACGCCGATGGCGAGGAATTTCGAGGAGGCGGCGGAATTTGCGGCACTCGCTGAGCAGGAAAATGTACAATTTGCCATCGCCAATCTCAGGCGTTTCGGACAGAGCTATCATGGCTTCGGCGAGCATCTGCGGGACGGCAGAATCGAACAGGTCTTTTTGATAACGGCCTTTTGCGACTTCGGCGAACAGCCCAAAGATAAATGGCGGACAGACCCGAAGCTGGCCGGCGGCGGCGTGCTGCTGCACGACTGCTACGAGATAATCGACCAAATCATCCTGAACTTCGGCATCCCACAGCAAATCTACTGCCTGAACACAAACCAGGCACTGGACAAACAACAACGGCTCTACATAGTGGAGGACAGTACGGTTGTGACGATGAAATTCAGCGATACTCTGATGGGCAATTTAATGGCCTTCCGGCAGGCCCCGTTAGAAAACCCGGGCGGGGCTTTCTTTCTAACAGGGCAGGAAGGGATTGGGGCAAAAGCAGAATTTTTGAGGGCCTACGGTAAAGAAAAAGTCCTGACAGTCAGCGACAGGAAACTAACTGAAAGTCAAGGGCCTGAGCAAAATGAAGAAAAATTCACATATGACGACGATGAATCCGGCCGATTAGAGAAACTGCTGAATAACTTCGCGCTAAGCATATTGGCACCAGATGAAAATAAACTATGCAGCAGCGGTAAAGAAAATCTAAAAAATATGGCAGTAATAGAATCGGCGTATCTATCAGCCCGAACCGGGACGCCGGAAGAGCCAAACAGGATACTGCAAATGGCAATAAACAGATGACAGAGGACGGAGGACAAAAAACGGACGATTGATGGGGGAGGATGAACGAGAAACGAAACTATTAAAAGCACGAAACTCGAAATTCGAAACAAATTCAAATGACCGAAATTAAAATGTTCAAAACATAATGGCCCCCCAACACAGGGGTCGGGGGTAAACACAAAAAAACTTGAAAAATATGCAATTTCCACGTTGCACAAACCGTCTTTAACTTGTTAAGATGCCCAAGTAATGTACCTTTTAATTGGGCTAAATTAACTAAAGGAAAGAGTTATGAGTCGAAAATTATCTTTCAGCAGATATATTCTGCCATTATTATTTATTTTCGCCGGCTGCAATGCACCCAAAGACCAGCTAATAGTCTTCAACGAACATTTTAAAAATTGTAATTATCAACAATCGTTAGAGTACGCTCAGTCAAAAATAAGCAAAGGCAAGCAGCCGGCAAGAGAGGACCTGTTGTGGGCTTTACAAGCCGGCGCCGTCGATAGAATAATGCAAAACTACCCGGAAAGCACAGAGTACTTCGATAAATCAGAAGAGATGCTAAACCACTACGACTTCCAAAATGAAGCGGTCGATGCCATTGCCGCTACAATAGTCAATGAGAACGTCAATCCCTACACAGGAGAAGAATATGACGGCATAATGGTCAATACATACAAGGCCCTAAACTTTGTGATACAGGGTAATGATGAGCTTGCCAGAGTAGAGTTTAACCGGGCCCTCGACAGACAAAGACGAGCAAAAGAAACATACGCCAAAGAGATAGCAAAAATCAAAGATGAGATAGCACAGCAAGAGCAACAAAGCCAAGCACTCGTCAGACAAAGCGTTGAGAATCCCCAAGTACAATCAATCATATCCCAACAATATCCCTCTTTATATGACTTCAGGGCATATCCCGACTTTGTCAATCCTTTTACAACCTACATAGCCGGGATTTATTTTAACCTTGTCGGCGACCACACAAAAGCAATTGATTTATTAAAAGAATCTTATGGTATGGTACCGGGTAATGATTATATAGCAGAAGATTTTGCCGTTACCGAAAAAATCCTGGATGGACAAGAGCAGCTAAACAACACGGTATGGGTAATATTCGAAAACGGCATGGGACCAGTCAAAGAAGAATTCAGGGTAGATTTGCCCTTGTTTATAGCGACCAGCGCAGTTAAGTATGCAGGGATGGCACTGCCGAAATTAGTCTTTCGAGAACAAGCATATCCATATCTATCAATCAAAACCGCCAACAACACCTACCCAACACAGCAGATTGCAGATATGGACAGGGTCATCCAAACAGAATTCGGCAAGGATTTTAATGCCATTTTAACAAGGGCCATAATATCAGCAACAGTAAAAGCGGCAGCCCAGTATGCACTGGACCAACAAGGCAGCGCCGCAGCGTCGGTAGCATCCATTTTTGTAGCTGCGTATTCCTTCGCCACAACCGCGGCAGACGTCAGGATTTGGACGACGCTGCCAAAAGATTTTCAAGTGGCCAGACTCAGCATACCAGAGGACAGGACGATAACGATAGACCCGCCGGGCGGGGCGCCAATTGTGGTTCAAATCCCACCTTGTAAGAATGCACTTATTTATGTTAAAATACCATTTAAAGAAGCAGCGGTAATTTATGATGTTATAACATATTGAAAATTAAAATTATAATTAACGGAGAAAAACTATGAAAAAGTTAATATTATTTTATGTTTCTGTCGCGTTTCTGGCTTTCGGCTGTGGCGAAGAGCGCGGCGACTCCAGAATCAAGGTAAGGGAAGGAGTTGGAAGTGACAACATCGTTAGTAATGTTGTTACCCGTCCGGTCGCCAAGGCGTTCAGCGCTCTGATGGGAGAAGGTATTGAAATAGATGAAGCTATCCTTAGAAGAAATAACGCAGGCTTTCTGGAGCTGCATGTCAACGGACACAACAGGTCGTATGACACCAAGCGGTTCAGGTACAGGGTCGAATGGCTCGACAGTGACGGACTGGTCATCGAAACAAAAACGAGTGTGTGGCTGCGGACATCCGCAATGGGAAAATCACCTTTTAGTTTCAAGGTTGTTGCACCAAGAAAAAATGCAGTAGATTTCAGAATGGATACAAGAAAGTGGGAGTAAACTATGAAAACAAAAACATTACAAATCATTTCATTAGTCAGTATTAGTATTAGTATTTTGTTGAGCGGCTGTGAAGAAAAAACGACAAATATCGATGTCGTGCACGATTCGGGTAAGCCCGTTATGGCTCTTGATTACAGAGACTTTGACCAGGCGGCAAGCTCATTAGTCCAATCCATGCTCGCTTCAGGCGCCCTTAAAAAGGACGACGGCAGCAGATACGTTGTGGCCACCGGCAGAGTCGTCAATGACACAATGCAAAGAATCGACACCGACCAGCTAATGGCGAAGATTGAAGAGGAAATATTGAACAGCGGGCAGGCAGTTATGACGTCGGCTGTCGGCAGCGGCACCGATAAGCTGATTCATGAGACGAGAGAACTAAGAGATTCCGAAGAGTTCGACCAAAGCTCAATAGCTGCAAGAGGCACTCTTCTCGCCCCGGAGCTTAGTATTTCCGGTAAAATTTTCCAGAGAAATATCCGCTATGACAAGAAGCGCCAGCAGGTCGAGTATTACTTCCAGCTAAAACTCAGCGATGCAAAAACAGGGCTGAGATTCTGGCAAAAGGAAATTATTGTCGGCAAAAGAGGCAGCAGTAAGTCCGTTGCCTGGTAAAAAAAATTGAACTACTTTTTAAGGGGGCCAGAAAATGAAAAGGGCTTATATTATATGCGCGATTGGTCTTTTGGTCTGTGCAAATCTATATGCAGCAGATGCAAATGATGTTGTTGTGCGAGAGGTCGTCGGCCAGGGCAGCAGTAGAGATGCAGCGATAAGAAATGCTCTGTACACAGCTGTCAGCCAGGTACGAGGTGTTGAGGTCGGTTCAGGGACATACGATTTTGGTTTTTCCGAAGCCGGTATCGATATCGACAGCGGACAGGCCAATAAAAAGGTTACGTTCGACTCGGTATCAGTTGCAACAACCGGCACCGCTTATGCAACCAGAATTACCGGCTCGGTCAAAACCTACGACATACTCGAAGAGAAAAAAATCGACGAAAACACCTATCAGGTAAAGCTTAAAGTAACAGTCCATGATTATGCTCCCCGTGATGACGCCGCGAGGATGAAAGTCGCAATAATGCCTGTCAGAGGAATGAAAGAAAGTTATCCATTTTTGGATACGACAGTTCCGGCAGGAGTGCTTTCGTCGCTGCTTACGCAGAGAATCGCCGTCGCACTGACACAAACCAATAAGTTTGCCATTCTTGACAGAGAAAGTCTGGCTGAGTTTGCCAGAGAAAAACGAATACTATTTTCAGAGGAAGCCCCGCTTGCAGAAACAGCAAAATTAGCAGAAGTATTGGGTGCAGACTACCTGCTTGTAGGCAGCATCTCCGAGGGAAAACTCGAGAAAAAAGAGAAATACCTGAAGGCGGCTGATTATACCGTCACAGAATACAAGGCCAGATTCGCCTTTAATTACCGGCTTATCTCGGCTTTTACCAGACAGATAATCCTGGCTGAGACGGTAGAAAAATATCTTGAGAATGAACAGATAAGAGAAATTGCCGATGAGCAGAACCCGGCAGAATGGGACGCCGGACAGATTCGTGACGGCATTCTTACTCTCATCGCCAACGACGTGGTGGGGAAAATTATTGCCACGATTTATACAATACGAATTGCAACAATACAACAAGACGGCACGGTCGTGATAAACCAGGGCGGCGACAGGATTTCCAAGGGCATGCTGCTGGATGTTTTTGCCGAGGGTGAGGAAATCTTCGACCACGATACTAAAGAGTCACTCGGAAAAGTCGAAAACCTTGTAGCAACTGTGAAAGTCAATAAAGTGGCACAGAAAATGTCATTTGCGAAAGTCATTAAAGGAGATGCATTAAAGATTTCAAAAGGGCTCATCTGCCGAATCAAAGGAGTTAAAAAAGTTGAAGATGTCGGGATGAAACCGGATGTAACCAGAACCAAAAGTGGAGGAGTTAGGCTGCCGTTTGATAAATAGGTACTTGATGCCCAATGCTTGGTTCTCGATGCCTGATATTACAATTTAGGGTTGGTTGGCTTCAATCTCAGGCAATCGGTCAAGGATGTTCTTTTGGTAATCTTCTTTTGCGATTTTCAGATTTGCAACATTAGGATATCTCGTCTGAGCTCTTGACCTCAGATATAAAATTCGATTTTCAGGAGAAGGGTGCGAGGAGAGGAATTCAACCGGCTTGAACTGGTCCTGCTGCTGGAGCATCTGCATAAGCTCAACAGCACCAGAAGGGTTGTAACCGGCTTGAACCATATAGTCCATACCATATAAATCGGCTTCCCTCTCATTTTCCCTGCTGTATTTAAGGCCAATAAGCTGCCAAGTGAGCTGCGTCAGCCGATAAGCTGCTTCCGAATTAGGCATCGCGCCGGAAACACCAAGGCCCTGAACTAACATAGACATCCCAATCTGCTGGCTCATAGCGGCGGCGCTGTGGCGTGCTACGACGTGCACGGTTTCGTGTGCCAACAGGGCCGCGAGCTGCGCTTCAGTAGTTATTTTCTCAAGCATTCCCTTTGTTACAAAGATATAACCTCCCGGCAAAGCCATAGCGTTTACCATACTGTGATTAACGACTGTGAAATGGTATTGCCAATTAGACCTGTGGCTGATGCGGACAATTCTCTGGCCTACGGTATCGACATAGTTTTGCAAAGCCTCGTCTCTAATTCGGCCCCCAAGTTGTTTTTCAACCTCAGGAGCGTATTCACGGCCGATTTGAACATCCTGGTCTTCGGAAATGAACATAAGCTGTTCTTCACCGGTAATGGGATTAGTTGCGCAACCGGCTGCGAAACAAAAGGCAAAACTCAATACCAGAAATTTCAACTTCTTAACCATATCAAGCATAATTATGCCCCAAAATGCAAAATTTCTTGTTTGAAAATCTTATAATTATTTATTATATTTATTGTTTTATCTTAATATAGCAGCAAAAATCATGGATGAGCAAAAATTTTGTAAGCAGTGTAGCCTGATTAGCGATTGCCAAAGGATTTACCAGCAACTGGGGCATAGCAAAGACCCCTCAGTGGCAATAAAGGTTATTACTGCATTTTTGCTACCCCTATTGGTCTTCATCATCTGCTTAGCGGTTTTTGAGCAAATCTTTGACAAAACACCCATTAGCTTTCTATCGGCCATATCGGTAACTTTTGTTCTGATATTGATTATAAAAGCAATATATCATTGCTGTGAAAACAAGGCTTCAGAAGCGTCGCCGTGCCGGCGACGGCTAAACGAAGAACCCCCGACCACAGGGCTAAACAACTAAGTAAATATGGAAATTGATACCAAAGGCAGATTGACTTTTAGCGGCGGGACACATCCTCCGGAAAAGAAAGAGCTGACCTGTGATAGCGAAATAAAGAAGGGTCCGGCAGTTAAACAGGTAGCAGTGATGCTCAGCCAACATCTTGGAGCAGTATGCCGGCCTTTGGTTGAAAAAAATGAGCAGGTCCAGGCGGGTCAAAAAATCGGCGATAGTGATGCGTTTGTCTCAGCACCGGTTCATTCGCCTATAAACGGTAAGATAAAAGCAATCGGCCTGCAAACACACGCAGTCCTGGGACGCAGCCAAGCAATAATTATAGAAGCAGAGCCGGAAAATAATCCACCCAAGCAGCTAAACGCCGACAAATTTACCGATGATTTCGACGAAAACCAATATTCGGCGGAACAGATATGTGATGCAGTTCAAGAGGCGGGCATCGTCGGTATGGGTGGGGCCGGTTTTCCGACAAGGGTAAAGATAGAACCAAATCCACGCCTGCCCAAAGAGATATTAATCATCAACGGGTGCGAGTGCGAGCCGTATATCACCTGCGATTACCGAATTATGCTCGAGTGGACAAACCAAATTATCGCGGGCATCAAACTCGCCCGAAAAGCATCCGGCTGTTCAAAAACCATTATCAGCATCGAAGATAATAAGCCAAAAGCGATAGAGGTTATGAGCGCAGCGATACAGAAATGTAAAAACGGCAATGATATCAAGGTAGCTGCAGTCAAAACAAAATATCCACAAGGCGGTGAGAGACAGCTAATAAAATCGCTGCTCAATAAAAATGTGCCCACGGGCGGTATTCCACCGATGATTGGCGTGGTTGTGCTTAATGTTGCGACTTCCGCGGCGATAGCCGAGGCGGTCGTTTGTAAACAGCCGTTGACCCACAGGGTCGTAACAGTTACCGGAGAAGCAATCGCCAAGCCCGGCAATTACTACGTTCCGATAGGGACATCGGTCGAAGAACTAATAGAGTTCTGTGGAGGAGTAACCGAAAAAAGCGCAAAGGTTATTGTCGGCGGACCAATGATGGGAATAGCAATTGCCGATTTGACAATGCCAATCAATAAAACCACCGGCGCAATAACAGTATTAACGAGAAAACAAATCGGCAGGGCCAAATACAAAAAACGCCAGACCGCCTGCATCCGTTGCGGCAGATGCCTGGAAGTATGCCCTGAACACCTGATGCCGACGAAAATCGCCCATGCTGTAAAAAATAATCTTCTCGATGTAGCACAAAGCTATTATATCAGTGCCTGCACCGAATGCGGCTGCTGCAGTTACGTATGCCCGGCCAATATAGAAGTAACAGGATATATAAAAACAGGTAAAATAACCCTTGCAAGACAAAAGAAAAAGATGCCGAAATGACAAGGATTTTTGCCACGAAAACACCAAGGCACAAAGAAAATAGAAGGTAGGTAATGCTGAGAGACTTGAGAGTATCGTGTTCGCCGCATATAAGTGAGCATCTATCAACTCGCAGCGTGATGATAGATGTCATAATCGGTCTGATTCCTGCTATGGCGGCGGCTGTCTATTACTTTCGGAACTGTGCACTTATCTTAATACCAACCTGTATTATTTCAGCAATGGCAACCGAATGGCTTTGCAATGTGATTCGTAAAAAAGAAAACTCGCTCGGTGACTATAGCGCCATCGTAACCGGTATAATCCTTGCGCTATCGCTCCCGCCGAGACTGCCTGTCTGGGCGGCAGTAATCGGCAGCGTATTTTCCATAGCAATAGGCAAAATGGTTTTCGGCGGACTCGGCGCCAATATATTCAATCCGGCTATGGCAGGCAGAGCATTTCTTACAGTCTCTTTCGGCGCATTGATGACAACGTGGACGGTGCCGGCCCCACTCGATGCTGCGATGTCCAAAATTGCACCAGAAAATACGATACACGCAAGGACACAGGCGACACCATTGGCGTGGAGTAAAGAGGTCATAAAAGGCAAAAGCGAAACTAAAGCTGTTAATGAACAGTTAAAAGCAACAATCACAGGCGAGGTTGGTGGATGCCTGGGAGAGACAAGCGCAATTGCACTATTAATCGGTGGGCTGTATTTATTGATAAGACGGACAATCAACATTCACATTCCCTTTGCAGTAATCGTATCGGCAGTTGCCTTTGCAGGGATTTTTTATCTGAGCGCTCCTGAAAAATATGCTCAGCCGATGTTTCACTTAACCAGCGGCGGTCTGTTACTATGCGCATTTTTTATCGCGACCGACCCTGTTACCGCTCCTTTGACGGCGAAAGGAATGTGGATTTTCGGCATCGGAGTCGGGTTGATAACGATACTTATAAGAATAGTCGGAGAATATCCGGAAGGAGTAATGTATTCAGTTCTTTTGATGAATGCTGTGACGCCCTTGATTGACAGGTTCTGTAAGTGGATTCCAGCAGGAGGTAAGCCAAGTGTTTAGGGTAAAAACCTTTTTTCAACAGAGCTGGCTGCTGATTGTCGCATCTTTTTGCTTTGGCCTGCTGATAGCAGCAGCGAACGCGGCCTGGTTAGACAGAATACAGCAAAACGAAGAAGACAAGTTCGAAACCATTGCCAGGGAGATGCTTACCGAAGCAGTGAGTTTTGAAACGGCCATAGAAAAAGCCGAAGTTCAATCCGCCAAGGGTAAAAAGATAAACATAGATATCAAGAAAGCCATAAATGCTGACGGCAAGTGCGTCGGCTGGGCATTCAGCTGCGAAGGGTCGGGATTTGCGGACAAAATAAAGATTGTGCTGACGGTCGATGCGGGCTTTGAAAAGACAATGGGCTTCGGCGTACTTTCGAGCAATGAGACTCCAGGATTCGGCGACCAGATAAAACTGCCCTATTACCGAAACCAATTTTTCGGTGTACCGGCTGAACAGCTTAAACTTGCCAAGACGGGCAATCCCAAAGTCATAGACTCCGAAATTGTGGCGATAAGCGGCGCTACGGTGAGTAGTGAAGCGGTGGTTAAAATAGTAAACCATTACGCTGAGCAGGTAAAAAAGCAGTTGCAGAGCAGAGGTTTAGTCAAGAATGACAAATAACAGCAAAGCACAAGCAGACACTTATAAAGAGACGCTGATTCGTGGATTGTGGCGCGAGAACCCAGTGCTTCGGCTAATATTAGGGATGTGCCCCACACTTGCGGTTACGGTAGCGGTTAAGCCGGCTTTGACGATGGGACTCAGTGTTGTATTTGTGCTTGTTTGCAGTAATATCGTGGTCAGCTTAATACGAAACCTGCTCAAGCCACACCTGCGGATATTGATGTTCACGGTGACAATAGCAACGTTTGTAACTATAGCGGATTTATTTTTGAAGGCATTTGTGCCGGAAATGAGCGCCCGGCTCGGGCCTTACGTACCATTGATTATCGTCAACTGCATTATCATTTGCCGGGCGGAGGCGTGCGCCAGTAAAAACACATTAGGTGTGAGCATTATCGATGCAGTTGGGATGGGGATTGGTTTTACACTTACATTATGTGTTTTGGCAAGTATAAGAGAGGTTCTTTCAACGGGCGCTATTTTTGAAATCCCGATTCTCAATTTACAGGCGCAAGGCGGCTGGTTCGTGCCCTGGGCTGCGATGAGTATGCCGGTAGGAGCTTTTATAACTTTGGGATTGATGCTGGGACTTGTTAATATCATCACTAAAAAACGAGCCAAAGGATAAGATATATGGATACAGTCAATGCTTTAATTGTCGGCTTTATATCGATTGTTCTAATCAACAACCTTGTCTTTACGAAGTTTCTCGGTATCTGTCCGTATCTCGGAGTATCCGGCAGAATCGATATGGCGTTCGGGATGGGGATGGCGGTGACATTCGTCGTTACCCTGAGCGGGACGCTGACGTGGCTTATCGACAATCTGATACTTATCCATTGGAATCTGGAAGTTACACGATATGTTTGTTTTATTTTGGTTATCGCAGGGGCAGTACAGTTGGTTGAAATGTATGTTCGCAAGTTCTTCCCTTCGCTATACGAGAGCTTTGGTATATTTCTGCCATTGATAACCACGAACTGCGCGATACTGGGGCTGTGTTTGTTTATAAACCTGTGGGGAATCGATAACCTGCTCGAAGCAGTGGTACTCAGCTTCGGAGCAGGGATTGGATTTACTATGGCTATCTGTATTATGGCGGGGATACGCGAGAATCTAAAATTGGCAGATGTGCCGGAGTGCCTGAAAGGCGCACCGATTACCCTTATTACGGCTGGGCTGCTGGCACTGGCCTTTATGGGCTTCGCGGGAATGATAAGATGATTTTGGCTGATATATATCAACTATGGAGTGATGCGTGGCCTGCGGGGCTGACGATGCTTGGTCTGGGCAGCGGCTTTGCAGTTGTGCTTTTGATAGCAAGCGAAAAGCTAAAGGTCAAGGTTGACCCGAAGATAGAACAAATCCGTGAGGTGCTGCCGAACCTCGACTGCGGCGGGTGCGGCTTTGCGGGTTGCGGCCAATATGCAAAGGCGGTCCTGGCAAATCCGGGAGAATTGCTTGGCAAATGCGCACCGGGCGGTCCGCAAACATCAAATAAAATTGCGAGTATATTAAACCTGCAAATAAGTGAGTCAGGGCCAATCAAAAGGCCAATTGTACACTGCAAAGCGCACACGGCTGACAAGACCTTTCATGCAAAATATCAAGGCATACAAACATGCCTTGCGGCAAATGCTCTGGCTAACGTACAGGCGTGTAAGTTCGGCTGTCTTGGCTTTGGCGACTGTGTAAAAGCTTGCAAGTTTGATGCCCTTCATATTGTTGAGGGATTGGCCATCATCGACTACGAGAAATGTACGGGTTGTGGCGCCTGCTCCAAGGCCTGCCCGAGGAACCTTATAGAGATGATACCATTCTCACAAGAAAACATGATGGTAGTGGCATGCAGAAGCAGAGAGGCGGGCAAGGTGACAAAGACAATGTGCAAGGTCGGCTGTATCGGCTGTGGTGTGTGTGCCAAACAAAGCGATATTTTCACGGTGGAGGATAATTTAGCCCGCGTAGATTATGCAAAGTATCAACCAACAGAACAAACCCGCCACACAGATGGCGGGCAAGCAGAGACCGCAATGAGTAAATGCCCGACAGGAGTAATAATCTACGCAGGCAAAGGAAGGACGAGCAGTCATGGAGTACAAAAAGACGAGGGAGGACAGACTCGCAATGCTCGCAATGCCTAACTCTTGTTCACTTTTAATCTTGCGAATTTTCTTTTGCCGACCTGGATGACCATACCATCAGTGGGGGTAATCTGCTCGTTAGGGTCAGAGATTTTTCGGCTGTCGATTGTGCAACCGCCCTGCTTTATCATTCTCTTGGCCTCGCCGCCTGAAGATACGAGTTTGCAATGAAGTAAAAGCTTGCTGGCCATAATCAGTTCGGCAGAAATTCGGACCTCTGAAATTTCATCCGGCAACTGGCCTTGAGCAAAAATTTTGTCGAATTCGCCGGCGGCACGGTTGGAAGTTTGCTCATCGTAAAAATCAGTTACAATAGCTTTTCCAAGCAGTACTTTTGACTCTTTGGGGTGACTTTTTTCGGGATTAACCAACTCAGATATTTTCTCCTTTTGCAGGTTGGTTAAAAGCGTGAAGTAATTTTCCATCATATCATCAGAGATGCTCATAACCTTGCCGAACATATCGCTCGGCTGGTCGGTTACGCCGATGTAATTGCCTTTGGATTTACTCATTTTTTCCCTGCCATCCAGACCTACGAGGATTGGCATAGTAATTACAACCTGTGGTTTTTGTCCGTATGCTTTTTGAATATCTCTGCCGACAAGATTATTAAATGTCTGGTCGGTGCCACCCAATTCGACATCGCTTTTTACAACAACCGAGTCGTAGCCCTGCATAAGCGGGTAGAGAAATTCGTGCACAAAAATATCTTCTTCAGCCCGGAAACGCTTTTTGAAGCTGTCGCGCTGAAGCATTTGAGCCACTGTTTTCTTTGATACCAGATGAAGTACGTCCATCAAATTAAGCCCCTCAAACCACTGACTATTATATTTGATCTCGAGCTTATCATCTGATGTATCGAGGATTTTACCTGCCTGGTTAAAATAAGTTTTCGCATTGTCTTCGATTTGCTGCGGCGAAAGCATCGGGCGGGTTGAATCCTGGCCGGAAGGGTCACCTATCCGGGCTGTGTAGTCGCCGATGATAAGAACCGCCTTATGGCCTAAGTCCTGGAATTGTCTCATCTTCCGCAGAACGACCGTATGGCCAAGATGAATATCCGGGGAAGTCGGGTCCAGGCCGAGCTTAATTCGCAACTGCCTGCTGGTTTTAGCGGCCTCAATCAGCTTTTCAGCAAGCTCCTGCTCACTGTAGATTTCCACCGTGCCGCGTTTTAGAATTTCAACCTGTTTTTTAGTCGTCTCTGCCATAGATAGTTCGACCTTGCTCACCATTAATTGAATCTATTAAATAAACGGCCGAGATTATAATATATCCGCAGAAAATAATCAACAATCACTCTGAAACTGCTATTTGTGACAGGAAATCCACACAGGACTTACTTTTTGGGCTTGTTTTTTTGTATGGATGATAATACGGCGATTGCATACACAATAAAAGCCGGAACAAAACAAGCAAGACATATAGCTTCTACATGCCGCTTGCTTATCAATCCATACAGCGGTGTTATACCACTCGGCCAGAACAGACGCACATCCCAGTGATAAAACGCATCAATGAACAAATGAAACCAAATTCCAAGCACGCCGGAGATGAGCATTTTTAAGAGGGAGGTCTGATACGGCAGGCGAAAAAACTGCATTATTTTTTTGAAAAGGTGCCGGAGAGGATATGCAGCGACGCCCCAGAGAATACCTGCTGCTGCACCGATTAAGAGTGTGTGAACGTAGCGGTGCCTGGGCCATTTGTCCCAATAGAGAACTTCTATATCAACGATGACATTAGCCAGCATAAATACGGGTATATCGAGCCACTTTCTGAAAACCAGCCCGACAAATCCGCTCGGCCCAAAATGATATGGTGTAAAAGGCATTAGAACTTTACTTCGAGAAATTATAATTGCTAAGTACCGGTTAAGTACCCATCTTTTTGCAGATAGTTTTGGACGTAATCTTTAATTGCATCTCCGAGGGGAGTGGTTTGTTTATTATAGCCGGCTTTGCGGAGCTTGGATATGTCGGCGCAGGTATAGTACTGGTACTGGTTACGGATTGATTCGGGCATATCGATATATTCGACGTTCACAGTTTTGCCCATAGCCTTGAAGACCGAGCTTACCAAATCGTTCCAGGTGTGGGCTTTGCCGGTGCCGATATTGAACAATCCTCCCACTTTTGGATTATCGAGGAAAAACAAT
>Ga0315543_1002258_pt1 | contig 19014 bp, 17 predicted proteins | sample SalMarSW160210MG_2_FD_203098 | JGI IMG/M metagenome (GOLD analysis project Ga0315543, IMG submission 203098) | Salt marsh sediment microbial communities from the Plum Island Ecosystem LTER, Massachusetts, United States - Salt Marsh Sediment SW1601-210 ...
CCCCACCTTTGAGCATCTCCGCCAACCCGCTCTTCACACGAAACGTTCCTTTTTTAGTCATCGTTCTCACCTCACAACTTCCCTGATGGCGAGATTATACCGCTCCATCAAGGAAGACTAAAGGAGGGGGTGGCCTGCTCCCTAAGTTTGTACGTCGGGTAAGTAGAGAGTCGTGCTATTGTTTCTGATTGGACTCTTACACTCGACAACCTCGTGTTTCCGCCTATTCCCACAAAATGAGGAAAGACGTCCGGGCATGCACCCTTGACAAAGGCTATCGAATATTGTATATATACTATTAGAGATCAGAAATATGCTTGAACAAGTCGCCACTGAGACGCTTCAAGAGAAAGTCTACACGGCTATTAAGGACTCGATTATGCGAAACGATCTCTTACCGGGCCAACCGTTAGCAATTGATGATCTGGCCCGGGATTCAGATTTCCTCTCCAATTTGTGCTATGATAAAGCGTTGATTATTACATAAATGCTACAAGAAATGGGAGGTGGTAGGTGTCTACAATGCTTTGTTTGACTTCAGCCGGGAATTAACTGAAGAGGAAGATCTATCAAGGAGGTAGAGATGTATCGTAAGTTGCTTGTTGTCAGTTTGGCTCTGAGTTTAGTAATAGGCGTTTTCGCGAGCGGGCTGTGGGCACAACAGTATGGTGGGGTCTTCCGGATTGCCTCGACGGGTGATCCGACGACGCTCGACATGTTGGTCACGACCGCCTCCGACACTCGCGACCCGGGGAAGCATGTGTTCGAGACACTCTTCACGGTCGATGCGGCGGGCTACCCGATCCCGTTCTTGGTGGACTCGTATGAGTGGAGGAACGGGAATACGGTGCTGCATCTGGAGCTTCGCCGGGGCATTCTGTTTCACGACGGCGACGAGATGACCAGCGCCGATGTCGTCGCTTGTCTCAACCGGTGGGGGCAGTATTCTGGGAACGGCAAGTTGGTGTTCGCGCACGTGGAAAGCGTGACGGCGGTGGACGACTACACCGTCGACATTCTGTTCACCGACGTCTTTCCTCCCACGCTGAGACTTCTTGCGGAAGACTCATACGGTTGCACCATCGTTCCGGCGGGAATTGCGGAACAGTACGGCGGACAACCGATCGCTCCCGAAGACTACATCGGCACGGGACCGTATCGCTTCAATGAATGGATCCCGGCGGTTCACATCAGCCTCGTGCGCTTCGACGATTATCTGCCGCGGGCGGAACCTGCGGACGGCATGGGAGGCGCACGGATCGCCTATTTCGACGAGATCCAGTACATCCCGGTTCCCGAAGCCGCCACCCGATTGGCCGGGTTGGAGGTCGGAGAGTTCGATATAGTGATGAGGATCTCCGCTGACGACTTCCCGCTTGTCGAGGCCATGTCGAACGCCGTCCCTATCACCTACGTAGAGCCGGGATACAACCTGATCATCTTCAATACGAAGAGCAAACTTGTCGGGGACCCGGTGTTGCGCCAGGCGCTCCAGGCCGCGTTGGACGTCGAGCCGATCCTCGTGTCGGCCTACGGCAGCGAGGACTTCTTCGATGCCACGGGGAACTTCTACGCGGAAGGGAACCCGCTGTACACGACCGCGGGTCTCGAGTACTACGACCAAGCGGACGTTGCACGCGCACAGGAACTCGCCGCCCAGGCAGGATACGCCGGAGAACCCATTCGCTACATGACGACAACGCAGTATCCTGCACACTACGACCAAGGAATCATCATCTTGAGGCAATGGGCGAAGGCGGGATTCAATGTCGACTTTCAAGTCATGGACTACGCCGCCCTGAAAACGCGACGTTCCGACCCTGACCTCTGGGAAGCATTCTTCACTCCCTTCGGATATCGGGTGGACCCCTCCGCACAGGCGTTCCTCAATCCCAAATGGGGCGGATGGTGGGACACCTCGGACAAGCGCGCCAACTACGAAGTGCTTCTCAACTCATTCGACGAGAACGAACGGATCGAGGCGTGGAAGAACATCCAGCGGTTGATCTATGAAGAGGTCCCGTACATTATGATCGGTTGGCATCTGTACACGGGGGCAATAGCGACCAAGGTGAAGGATTTCTCGAACAGCATTCGACCCTTCGCCTGGAATGCATGGTTCGGAGAAGACTAGCACCTCCGTTCGGTAGACTGATGTGACGACTCCACTCGTCCTAGTGCCGAGTGGAGTCGTCATCAGGAAGATCCACAAACACGCGGCGCCAGCGGAAGGGACCAAGGTTGTCGAAATATCTGATTGGCCGTTTAGTTGCGCTATTCCCGACGGTCCTTCTCGTCGCCCTGTTCGCGTTTTTTCTGATGCACCTGGTTCCGGGTTCCCCGGCGGCTGTCATGCTTGGCCCCGAAGCCACTCCGCAGGACATCCAGCAGCTTGAACATGCGATGGGCTTCGACAAGCCGTTGATTGTGCAACTCACGACCTGGCTCGGCAATCTCGCGAAGGGAAACTTCGGCGATTCGATCTATACACACACGCCCGTTCTCCAACTCATTCTGAGCATGGCTGAACCAAGCTTCCTCCTCGCGTTTCTAAGCCTGTTGATCGCCATGCTGATCGGCATCCCAACGGGGATTCTCGCGGCGGTCAAGCGAGACTCACTGTTCGACCAATTCGCAGTGACCTCGGCACTCCTCGCCGCCTCGATCCCGAGCTTCTGGTTGGGACTGAATCTCATGTTAGTATTCGCAGTCAAGTTGCGGTGGCTTCCGACTTCAGGGTTTGAAAGCGTCCTGCATACAGGCAATCTGGTTAATCTCCGATACCTGCTTATGCCGGCCTTAGCGATGGGTCTCCCAAGCTCTGCACTGATCACAAGACTGACCCGATCGACTATGCTCGACATGATCGCTGAGGACTACGTCAACACCGCTCGCTCGAAGGGACTGAGGGAGTCTGTAGTTATCCTGAAGCACGCCTTTCGCAACGCGTCGGTCTCCGTGGTGACTGTTCTCAGCTTCACCTTTCTCAACCTCATGTCGAGGGGAGTCGTGGCAGAGAACGTCTTTCGACTGCCTGGCCTCGGGCGGCTCATCGTCATGTCGATCATGCGGCGAGACTATCCTGTCATTCAAGGGGTGCTCCTCGTGGTCGCTGCGGCGTACGTTGTCATCAACCTATTGACAGATGTGATCTACGTCTTCCTGGACCCCAGGATTCGTTACTGATTCCACAAGCCAGCAAGAACTGAGGAGGGCGAAACATGTGGAGGAGGCTCAAGCGGAGGAAGATCCTCTGGTTCAACGTGACCATCCTTCTGGTGATACTTGTGCTGGCGATGTTTGCGCCTTGGATTGCGCCGTTCGACCCTCAGGATGTCGACCCGATGATCCGACTGCAGAGTCCCTCCCTCCCTCACATCTTCGGGACAGACCGCTACGGCCGCGATGTACTGAGCCGTGTCATCTACGGCGCCCGATTGTCCATGGAAATCGGCCTATCCGTGACAGCCTTCGCCTTTGTGTTCGGAACGACGGCGGGTCTTATCGCAGGGTATTTCCCTTGGGCGGACAAGATCCTGATGCGAGTCGTCGACGCAGCCATGGCGATGCCCTCATTGATGCTTGCCCTTACACTCGTGGCCGTCGCGGGTGCGGGACTTCAGAATGTGATCATTGCACTAGGGATCACGTTCTCGCCTCGATTGGCGCGAGTCGCCCGTGCCACGGCCCTGAGCCTGCGAGAACGAGTGTATGTCGAGGCCGCCAGGGCAATGGGCGCCGGGCACTTCCGCATCCTTGCGCTGCACGTCTTCCCAAACGCGCTTTCTCCGATTCTGGTCCAACTGACACTGACGTTCGCTTCCGCTCTGCTGGCCGAAGCGTCTCTGAGCTTCCTCGGTGTGGGAGTACCGCCGTACATTCCTAGTTGGGGAAGCATCATCGCCAATGGTCGGGCACATATGGTCAGGGCTCCATGGCTTCTGGTGTTCCCCGGGGTGGCGATTGTGCTTTCGGTCCTCTCGCTCAATATGATGGGCGACGCGTTGCGGGATGTTGCCGACCCACACACGCGGAAACAGTAGCGGAGAAGAGCGAGAGACGGAGGGGATATGAATCTTCCGATCGTTGCGATAACCATGGGATTCCGACCTTCGGAATCGGCCTACCGAATCAGTGAGGCCTACGTCGCAGCTCTTGAGAACGCCGGTGCCATCGCGGTAGCGTTGCCCCACTCTGAACTGCAAATCTCCAACCCGAAGCGCATCCTGGACTCTGTACAAGGTCTGGTCTTGGCGGGGGGATCGGATCTCGACCCCATCCACTATCACGAAGAGCCTCGGGTCAAGCACAAGACGATCGATCCCATCCGCGATACATTCGAGATGGCGATCTGCCGCGAGGCTATGTCGAGAGACATGCCAATCCTCGGGATCTGTCGCGGAATACAGGTTCTCAACGTGGCTGCAGGAGGGACCCTCCATCAGGACGTCACGGAGCAGAGCCGCGAGGTATTGGTGCATGAGCAGGACGCGCCGCGATGGCATCCCACACACGATGTCGTTTTTGCACACGAAAGCGTTCTGGGCGAGATTCTGGGTTGTCGGAAGTGCCGCGTCAACAGTTTTCACCACCAGACGATTCGGGACATTGCTCCTGGCTTTGTGGAGTGCGCCAAAGCATCAGACGGAACGGTCGAGGCGATTGAGAATCCACACGCACGTTTCATGGTCGGTGTTCAGTGGCATCCAGAGAACCTTGCTCAGCGCTCAGCTTTCTGGTTGAGGCTGTTCAAGCGCTTTGTTGCAGCGTGCCTTCAAGAATCCGCTTCACCGTAGCAGACAGCAGTCTACTTGGGGCGCAGCAGTCGAACCAACTACCGGCCTCGGAGTATGTAGTAACTCCCTCGGCCAAGACCAGTTCGGGCAACTCATGCAGCAAGGCGGTATCCAAAACCCTTCACTGCGAGGACTAGTCGTGGTCGAGAGGGATCGTCCTCCACCTTTCTCCGAAGCAGGTACAGGCAGGCAAGGGGTCTACCATTGACACTTAATACTGAAAAGTACGGTGTATCATATCACCAGCCGCGGGGATGCCTCTCAGGAGATTTTCCTGGATGATAAAGACCGTTCTTCATTCTTTGATATCCTTGCTCAGGTGATCGACCGATTTTGGTGGGGCATGGAGTCATGGGGCATGGGATCACACCTTCATTCTTAGTATTTGTCCGACCACTGAAGGCGAATGCGCCCTGTCAGCGCCATGTTAGTATCCCCAGGTGAGGATCATCGGGATTACCGTGGATGCCCGTTCTCCTATGCTTCTTCCTGGTTATCAGGAGGAAGCCCAATCAATTTCAGCCTGAGTAGTTTCTGTCCTTCAGCCATCTCTTGACATGTTCCATAAAGTTGTACAGATCTCGCAGACGTCGCAGGTGTCTCAATACTTCGTTCCAATCGATCTCCAGTACTCATGCACGAGAATGTTACGGGGTCACGTCCGTCAATGTGGTGTATTGACATCGCACCATCTTCGTTGGCTGATCAAGCGACAAGCTGCTCGACCAACTCGTGTTTTTCCTGATGCTCCTCCAGTTTACGGTTAGTAGTCTCGGCGTTGTTTGTCTGGGCCTTCTGTGTTGCCTGAATCCGTGGAGGGGGGAGAGAGTTGCCCTCTGAGGGCTCAGTTCAGTCATCTTGCCCTCGACATAGCACTGATTTCTGGGCCACGTTCCTCGACAAGTGTCGAAAAAGTACTGAAATCAGGGTGCACGGCCCTCTACAAGGCAGTTTTTCCTCCTCTTTGCAACACCCTCCCTCTTGAGGGTGGCTGTTCCCTCTCTTTTCTTCCCAGATCCTACGACGTATCCGGTCAGATCGGGGCCAACCGTAGGTATACCCTTCGCCATGCGTTAAACCAAGGACAATGCCTCCCAAAGGACAACTTCCACTGCCGTGCGTGCTTCACCATCCGACACGCAAGATAGATCATGTCTTGCATCACGCTGCGTAGCCGACGGCGGGACACTCTCTTACACAAGGGAGTATCGTTCTCCCGTAAACTCTCTTGGCCGATCAACCGCAATAGGTTGTACGCCATCATCCCTAACAGGAGCACCAGCTCGTTGGTCTGAAACTTCCCCGACGGCAACCGTTCTAGGTCCAGATCCGTCTTTAACTCACTGTGGAACTGCTCACTCGTACCATGAGAGTGGTACAGCTCGATGACCCTTGCCGTATCTGCATCTAACGATGTCCAGTAGGTCTCCACCTCTACCTTGGGAAGCAGCAGTGTTTGCCCATTGGCCTCCATCGTCCGTCGGGTCACACGGAACACAATTCGCAGTGGCTCATCAATGCCCGTTCTCTTTACATAGCGCTCACCTTGCCACACCTCCTTGCCCGGCCGCGATTTCTCTAGCTCACCACTCTCCATGGCAATCTGAAGCCACTCCTTTTTACTCTCCTTGCGCAGGTTGCGTTTGATGAGGTAGTGAGCCTTCTCCTTCCGACAGATCTTGATGTTCTCCAGGCTGTCGTTCCCCGAGTCCATCCGCACCAGAAAGGGAGCATCGCTCATCATCCGGGCGTACTGCAGTGTATCCTCGAGAAATTTCGTTGTCCCTTTCTGGCAATGGTCACTCCCCGGACGTAGTTCCAAATTGACCAGGTATCCTTCCTTACCTACGTAGGCGAAGATGGGGGCATAGCCGGCAAACTTCTTGTACGTCCACTCTACCCCCTCCTTCTTCGTCTGCGAGTTGTCAAATGGGCTGACATCGATATCAATCGCTACCAGCTCTCCCTCGCTGGGGGTGATCGCGGGAGCAAAACGTCTTACCACCTTGGCAGACTCTTCGAGAAGGATGCTGTTGAACACCCCCTTGGCGCTGTCCAGCCTTTGCCTCAGAGTCGGACTAGCTGGCACCACATCAAGCCCCAGGGACGTGGTGAAGAATGGATCATCTCGAAACAACTCGATGGCATCGAAGTCTGGTTTGCCCGCACAGATGAGACCAATCATCGCTGTTGTTACCTCCCCGTGACTGATCTCTGGAGACGGATGATCCGGTAATGCCACCTTGTCCAATCGCTTACGAAGTCCGATCGTGTTCAGTATCTCTCCCACCAGAGCAAGCCCTGAATGGCTGGAAAGTTGCTCATCACCCTGTACGATCTCAAAGCGCATGTGCACCCCCGAGGTGAACGCCTTAGATGGACGTTCACACCTTGGAGTCTAGCATCCTGTCTACATAAAAGGCAAGTCCTACCATTAATTACTCTACGGATTCAGAAGTAGAGCTAATCGAAGAGGCTCGGTTCGGTTCGATCTTTGTCGCCAAGTACTCCCCACGGCCGGGAACCCGCAGCGCCACCCTACTCGACGATGTCTCTGAAGAAGTCAAGGACACGCGCCTGCAAGAGGTTCTTGAACGTCAAAGGAGGATCGCTCTTAGGGAGAACAGCCAGCGGATCGGAGAAACATTAGAGGTTCTCGTAGAAGGAAGAACCCGGGAAGGGGCGTTTTTCGGAAGAGCGAACGATCACCGCACAGTAATCGTGACCGATGAATCGGAGATGGGAACGTTCATCCCCGTTCACATCGAGACCGCCTCTGCCTCCGCGCTCAAGGGACGCGCGCTTATTCCCACCACGATGAGAGGAGCGCTATGATCGTTACAGTCACACTGAATCCGGCAGTCGACAAAATATACTGGGTCGATCGGTTGAAGATAGGGAAGGTCACTCAAGAGGAGTTCCTGACCCGCGCGATAGCGAGCGATACCTCCGCCGGCGGGAAGGGAGTCAACATTTCGGTCTTCCTGGCTCGGATGGGAGTAGAGAACATAGCGATGGGCTTTGTCGGGGGGCACCTTGGCCATGTGGTAGTGCGTGACCTACGTGATGAAGGAGTGACCACCAACTTCGTCTGGGTGAAGGGGGAGACGCGAACCAACGTAACCGTGCTCGAGCGTGACCGTGAACACATCCCTATCCTGATCGATGAGGGAGGGGGTGCCATTACGCATGAGGAGATCTCCCGTTTCCTGCGGCGCTACAAACGGATGTTAAACCGAGCGACCTGGGTCGTCCTCGCCGGGAGCCTACCCCCGGGAGTCGATGCCGATCTCTACCGCGAGCTGGCCGAGCTGGCCACACAGGCCGGGGCTAAGGTTGTGGTAAGTGCTCGGGGAAACGCGCTCACCCACGCCCTTCGTGCCTCCCCTTACCTGGTCAAACCGGACACCCGAGAGCACCTCGCCATGAAGGGGGCCCCTCTCACCTCCTCCAGCAAGATCATCGCCGCCGGCAAAGAGGTGATCGCTACCTGAGTAGGGATCCTTGTCATCTCCCACGAGGTGGTCGGCGACATAGTCGTTACCAAATATGCAATCTGGGAGATCAAGGCACCGGTGAAGACGACCCAATTTAAGAACCTGGTTGGCGCCGATGATGCTCTGCTCGGAGGAATCCTCTACAAATTAAGCACCGAGTCTCCGATCGAGGAGGTATTGCGTTTTGGGATGGCTGCTGGGATCTTAAGCGCAGAGAGTGATGAGAAGATCTGTCAGGATATGGACAAGATCGAGACAGAGATGGCGCACATCTCCCTGGAACGGGTGTGAGGAGGAGACCCCATGAAGGTCAGTAAGATTATGACCAAGGATCTAACATCGGTCGAAAAGGACATCTCTGTAGGGGAGCTGATCTTCATCATGGATAGCGCAGGGATCTCTAACATGCCGATAGTCGATGAAGAAGAGAAACTGATCGGGTTTATCTCCGAGAAGGACCTTATCAAGGCCGCCCTTCCAGGGTATTTCGAGATGCTCCACAGCACTTCGTTCATCCCTGACATGAACCAATTTGCCCAAAAGCTCGCCCAGATCGCCGATGATCCGATCGAGAAGTACATGCAGCGCGATGTTCTCTCTGTCACAGAGGACGACGATGACCTGCAAGCTGCCGACCTGATCATCCGCAAGAACGTCAAGAACCTCCCCGTAATCGACAAGGAGGGAAGGTTGGTCGGCAGGGTCAAACGGATCGATCTCCTCCAGCACCTCCTCTAAACAGGATGAACCTCCCCTGGAAAGACCTTGGGCTCTTCCGGTTCCTTGTCACAGGCAGCGACGGTGTTTTGCTGTTCGTTGCGGGCAAACCAAGACCTAACAAGAAACTTAGTTTGCTTGAAGAGCTTCCCCAGGTTGCCTACCGATCGCAAGTAGGAAAAAAGGATGCAATCGAACTTTACCTCCTCTCGCGCACCCTCCTTCCCACCCTGCCCGATCACACACTCGCCAGTCTATGCAAGTACTATCACATCCCGCTTGCGCAGAAGGGAAAACTGGAAGCGGTTGGTTTCCTCTTCTCCTGCCTCCTTGCCGACGTCCTGGAATTTAACCGAGACCTCCTCTCGCTCCTATCTCAACTTCTCCCTTCTCCAACTGGTGACCTGTTGAGTCGCTTGATTCCCCTTGCGAAGCAGTCCACTCACTCCACAATACGAGAGGAAGCGAAGCCGGAAGAGGCTATAACATCACCCCTTTCGCTCAAGGACGCACTATCCTGCAACGGGCCAATCGCGCAGGGGTTGGCTTCTTTCGAAGACCGCCCGGGGCAGCAAGATATGGCGCAACGGGTGTTTAACACCGTGGAGAAGGGCGCAACCCTTGCCGTAGAAGCGGGGGCGGGCACGGGAAAGACGTTTGCCTACCTAATACCGGCACTCCTTTTCCTGCCTGGCATCTTCCCTCCGGATCCAATCTTGCGCTAAAACTATCCGTGGGCGCAACCCCTGTGGGGAAGCTTGTCTGCTTGTATCTGTCGTTCGTGGATATATACCCCGCGATGGCCACTGAACTCCTTGGAAGGCCGCCCCATTCGGCTCGCACCCCCTGGCATATTTATTGAGCAAGCCCTTGACAAAGGCTATCGAATATTGTATATATACTATTGGAGATCAGAAATATGCTTGAACAAGTCGCCACTGAGACGCTTCAAGAGAAAGCCTATAGAGCCATTAAAGACTCGATTATGCGAAACGATCTCTTACCGGGCCAACCGTTAGCAATTGATGAGTTGGCCAGGGATTTAGGCGTGAGCCCGACGCCCGTGAGAGAAGCACTAACAAGACTCAGTGCGGACGGGCTGGTAGAGTGTGGAAGAAACAAAACAGCACTTGTTGCAAAAATAACCGCAGGAGATGTCCATCAAGTTTATGAGGTGCGAAAGCTGCTGGAGCCTTATGCCGTTAGTCTCGTGGCTAAGAAACTCTCTACAGATCAGAAGTTAGAGGAGAGATTGTACGAGGTAAAACAAGTGGCTGAAGAAATTCAGGAGATACTTGCTACTACCGCTACATCTTTGACATCTTCTCAATACGAGGCATATCTGGGAATAGACCTGCGATTGCACGAGGTAATACAGGAAGCATTGGGGGATACTCTCTTGGGGAAAGTTCTTTCTTTAGTGGGCAATCATTCGCTACGAATACGTTCATTCACGGAAGCAAGTGCAGGACCCTCGAAAGGTAAAGTGCTCCATAATATTAACGGGGAACACCTTGCGATCATTGAGGCCCTATTAGGCAGGGATTCTGAAAAGGCACAAGAGACGGTGCAAAATCATCTTAAAAATGCGGAAGCCCAAACAGCTCAAGCCATTAGTAATAGATCTGATGAAAAAATCAATTGGGGTCTTAGCAAAAGAGGTTATGCAGGTGAGTAAAGGGATGTCCTTTCATTCTTTGGTAGGATAAAAACGAAGGAATAGGGCGATCCACTGTCCGCGAAGCCCTCCATTCACTTGTTGCATTGAAGCTTTTGGAGGCCCGGGCTGGTAAGAGTTACTACGTGAGGGAACCAAGTACCGTCCTGCATGGAGAAAACCTTGTGCAATTTACTGTCTCCAAAAGGGACTTCTAAATAACCGAAAATAAGGGGAGCGATAAAATGAAACAGCAGCTAGCAAAGGAGAAAGAAGAAGCAACTCGCATCCATGAAGAGGCTCTTGTGATTGATGGTCTCTTTCCAACACGTCTGAGACCAATGGGCTATACGGAGAAGATGAAGTTGAGAATGGAAGAGATGCTGGCAAACGAGGAACCGTTATCCGAGATCAGCGATGAGATGACCAGGATATTCAATAGGCAACTGTATAAAGGAGAAACAGACTATTGGCAGTGGTGGGAACAAAGTGGTGTTAATGTGATTCACACCACTATAGGAGCGGTTGAAGGCATAAGTTCAGAGAAGGCATATTCAAGCGCAATTGATGAAATAGCAGGATGGGACCGCAGGTTTAGTACTTTTCCTCAATTGCTAAAGGTGGCTAGTGTTAAAGATATTCAAGAAGTGCAAGAAACCGGTAAGTATGGGGTTATCCTTGGATTCCAAAATACTCATCACATAATGAATGATTTGAAAAAGCTAGAATTATTTTACAATTTTGGAATTAGAATTATGCAACTAACCTATAATCTTAGAAATAGTGTCGGCGATGGTTGTACTGAGAGGACAAATGCAGGACTAAGTGAATTTGGGATAAGAGTTGTAAAGAAGATGAATGAACTTGGAATGCTGATTGACCTTTCTCACTCAGGATACCAAACAACTATGGACACAATCGAGCTCTCAGAAGACCCCGTAGCGTTCACCCATACTTTTTGCCAATCAGTTTACGACCACGATAGAGGAAAGACAAATGAAGAAATGGAGGTTTTAGCGGAAAATGATGGATATATGGGCATCCTCCTGGTACCTGATTTTATCAGTGTGAAGGAGCCATCTATAGAGGATTTTCTTGACCATCTTGAATATGCAATAGGGATCTTAGGAGTGGACCGGGTAGGAATAGGAACGGATACTGGTACAGGTGCCTCTCTTAAAGTGTTACGCCAGCTAGCTAGAGAGGAAGATAAGAAACAAATCAAAAAGAACGGAATTACAAAAACCGGGTGGCGAGCAAGGCATCACAATGAAGAACTTACTGAAGTAAAAGGCTATAAAGATTGGCGCGATTTTCCCAACATTACTAGAGCTTTAATATCAAGGGGATTTAGTGAGGCTGAGATCAAAAAGATTCTGGGTGAGAACTTCCGTAGAATATTCAAAGAGGTGGTGGGGTGAATTTTCTGGAGATTAAATGGGGGCAAAATCCCGGCACAACAAGAAAATGAGACAACTAATTAGTCATAAGGAAGAAGGGGTGATGTAAAGAGAACAGTGAATACCCTTGTGCGATATACGAATAGCAACAGTAAGACTAAGAATAAGGTTGGCTGGGGTTCTTGCTCCGTATCTATCTCTCTACGATCCTAATGACATGATGTTTGAGGTTGTTTTCCATGCCCCTTCACGGGAATACCTTTTCGGGACCGACGCTTTCGGGCGGGATCTACTTAGCAGAATAATCTGGGGGGCAAGGACATCTTTGTTCGTCGGGGTTGGAGCTACGCTCGTCGCTTTAACATTTGGCGTAGTTTTGGGAGGAATGGCGGGCTATTATGGAGGACCGATATCCCAGATCTTTATGCGTTTAGCAGATACACAGCTCTGCATCCCCAGGCTGATACTCCTTATAGTTGTCGCTGCTGTCCTGGTAAAGCGAGGCATAATGATCATTACTATTATCATCGGTATAACCATGTGGCCCCGCTTGGGCAGGGTGACAAGGAGCAAGGTTCTTGACTTAAAGACTAGGGACTTCATCGATGCTGCCAAAGCTTCAGGGGCGAGTAACAGTCGCATTCTCCGAAGACATATTCTCCCAAACGGCCTTGGCCCCATAGCGGTCATAACAACTCTTGACATAGGTGGTGCGATAGTAAGTGAAGCAAGCCTAAGTTTTCTGGGTCTTGGCGATCCGTGTATGGTATCCTGGGGGAACATACTGTCCGCAGGGTTGAATGAGATGGTACATGCCCCGTGGATAGCTATCTTTCCAGGTCGGGCCATATTTCTAACAGTTTGGGGGCTTAATATGTTTGGCGATGCGCTACGGGACGTATTGGATGTCGAGCTTTAGTAAGAAAGAAAATGTGGGTCTTTCGCAAGATGGCTGACGAAGGAAGGGGTTGCGACATGAGAAACCTTGTGGTACCAACGGGTTATATCAATGCTGAAGAAAGTCAGGGGAATGGGGGAAGAGTAAGATTCATAACGAATCGGAGAATTAGGCTGGAAACATGAGCAAGCAAGAATAATGCTGAGAGGTATGGACTATAATGAGATATAATTATATCATATGTAATGGTAGGATTGTGGATGGAAAAGGGAATCCTTGGCATAAGGGAAGTATCGCTATCAAAAGCGGTCGGATAGACCGGATTGGGAAAATAAGCGAGCAAGTGCGTCTGAAAGTCTAGATGTAGGAGGCATGATTGTTTGCCCTGGATTCATCGATAGTCACAGTCATTCAGATTTTGTATATTTCGTTGACTCAACAGCCCAGAGCAAGATCCGTCAAGGGGTGACAACGGAAGTGACCGGAAACTGCGGGTTGGGTACTGCCCCTTGGACTGACAGGAGCCGTCACTCAAATAGACTCTATGGTTTCTCACCTGATTGGACAAATTTTGAGGAGTATGTCGAAGCCTTAGCCACTATCGACAAACCTGTAAACATCGGTCCACTTGTAGGGCATGGTACATTACGTGCCGCTATTGTAGGGCTAGATGATAGGCCGTGCAAGGGTAATGAACTAGAAGAGATGAAACGTGTTCTCAAAGAGAGCCTGAAAGTGGGAGCTTTTGGAATGTCAACTGGTCTACACTACTCGCCGGGTAGCTATGCAACGAATGATGAGCTTATTGCGCTGGGTAAATGCATTGCTCGCTATAACGCAATACTAACCAGCCATATTAGAGATGAATCAAGCTATACTATTGGTTTTCTAGGGGCCATCAGAGAAATAATTGCTATTGGAGAAGAGGCACGGGTCCCTATACAAATATCCCATCTCAAGGCCCTCGGCCCTGATGTCTGGGGTCAAGCCACAGAAGCGCTTGAGCTAATTGAAAGAGCGCGTAAAAGAGGGGTCGAGGTTAGTTGCGATCAGTACCCTTATGCCGCTACTGGGGGTGGTCTTGCCTCCAGTATGTTACCCCACTCATTTCGAGCTGGTAAAACTTCCGAGGATTACAGCCGAGAATTACGGGACCCCCAAGTCAAAGCGCAACTCAAGGATGTTGTAGGAGCGAACATTAAGCGAAGAGGTGGGCCCGGTGCTCAAACTATCTCCGAATACCCAGCTGAGCCAAAGTTCGAGGGCAAAACACTACAGGAGATAGCTGAAGAACTAGGGATAGATCCAGCGAGTGTAGTGTTAGATCTGCTTGCTGAAGGGAAAGGCCGTACTGCATCCTTGGTTACACATGCGTTAAAGGAAGAGGACGTAGAAAATATCATGCGTTATCCAGGAACAATGATTGGCAGTGATGGTGCCGGCCTGTCGACAACAGGTCCTTTATCTCAAGGCTTTCCTCATCCAAGGCATTTCGGTGCTTTCCCACGGGTTTTACGGCGCTATGTGAGAGAGAAGAAGATCTTGCGTTTAGAGGATGCCATACGAAAGATGACTACTTTACCAGCACAGACGTTTGGTTTGCCGGCCCGAGGGGCAATTGAAGAAGGCAACTGGGCAGATATTGTCGTTTTCGATGAAGAAAGGCTTACAGATGCCTCTTATGAGAATCCCAAACAGTATCCTCAAGGCATACCCTATGTTATGGTTAATGGGGAATGGGTCATCAAAAAGGGTAACTTTACAGGTAGTCTGCCCGGCCAAGTGCTTCGGCATAAACCTTAGCTTAAAGGTGAGAAAAAGTATACATCTTCGGTTGACGTCGGCGTACATTCTGACGCGTTGGTTGATGAAGTAAACTGGCAAGGAGGAGAAATGAACAGGTAGGCAATCGAGGGCATCTAAGTATCAGGCCCGTGCACGTAGCTGAACTAGAGGCAGGCTCGACCGAGATGGTTGACAGAGAGTGTCTTGATATCGTTAAAGATCTAGTAGCAATTAGTTAGAACAGGTTGCTATCATTATAGAAGGAGAAGTTATGGGAAAAGCTAAGGTTTTGCTCCTCGATACTAAAGATGAGGGACAGTTCACTTTTTTTCAAGAGTTGAAGGAAATAGCTGATCTGTCGTTTGAGAACAAAAAGGGGGGATATACAGAGGACGATCTGGTTCAGATGATAGGCCCGTATGATGCAGTAATGATCACTTCACAGCACCTGATAACGTCTCGTGTGCTGGATGCCGCAGGAACCTTGAAGATTGTTGCAAAACGTGGGGCGATACCTTACGAAAATGTGGATGTAGAAGCTGCAACAAGAAAGGGAATCATAGTGACTTGGGCACCGGGAGTGAATTATGTATCGGTGGCGGAGCATACCGTTATGTTAATGTTATGTCTCGCGAAGAAGACAATTCCGCAGATGGAAAGACTAAGGTCTGGAGCCTGGAGAGAGTCTGGTGCTGGCTTGCAAGAATTGTGTGGCAAAACGGTGGGCATTATTGGGTTAGGCGGAATCGGTAGAGCATTGTGTCGGACTCTTCACTGTTTCGATGTCAAACTTCTAGCCTATGATCCGTACTCTTCTCCGGCGCAAGCGAAAGAGTGCAATCTCAATCTAGTGAATCTTGAAAACTTATTGAAGCATTCGGATTATGTCACTCTTCATGCGAGCCTGAGGGAGGAGACGCGGCATCTAATCGGGGGGGAAGAGCTTTCAATGATGAAAAAAACCGCGTATCTCATTAATACAGCTCGGGGGGGATTAATTGATGAGTTATCTCTGTTAAAGGCATTAAGAAAGTGTGAGATCGCCGGAGCTGGGCTAGACGTGTTTGAACCAGAACCTCCTAAGCCTGAAAATCCTCTCTTGCATCTACCAAATGTAGTAGTTACACCACATATGGCTGGCTGGTCAGATGAAGCCGTTTACCGAGAGCAGAAAGAAGCTGCGCTGGAGATAAAGCTTGTCTTGGAAAGCAAGAGGCCCCGGTATCCGGTAAACCCCGAGGTACTGAACAGGAAGATATGATAAATTATGTAAATTGTACATGTGGTATCTGTGGACAGGAATTTTCGCCGGAGGAGATCCGATATCGATGTGATGCGTGCAATGGTCCCCTCTGGATTACCTATGACTACGCAGGCTTGACCAAGAAGGTTACTGCGGAGAGCCTTTCAGCAAGGCGACCAGGGCTTTGGAAATACCGAGAACTCCTGCCGGTAAGCTCTTCCACTGAGCCTGTGAGCTTGGGGGAAGGAGCGACGCCTCTACATATGGCCAAAGCCCTTGCGAATTTCAGCGGCCTTTCGGACCTTTTTCTCAAGGATGAGGGGAGGAATCCGACAGGAGCATTCAAAGACCGAGGGAGCAGCGTTGGGGTGACCGTGGCCGTTGAACGCGAAATTCGTACTGTGGGGACTCTTTCACACGGAAACATGGGCACTTCCATGGCAGCGTATTCAGCCAGAGCGGGGCTTCCGTGCTATATCCTTGTGCCCGCAGAGACCATTGATAGGCGCCTGTTGTATCTGAGTGTTTACGGTGCAAAGGTCATACAGACACAGGATACCTATGATTCAATGTACGACGAATCTCTAAGGGTGGGTAAACAACACGGTGTGCTGTTCATAAATAGCGACAATCCTTTCAGGACAGAGGGAAGTAAGACGATTGCCTTCGAAATTGTCGAAGATCTGGGATGGAATGCCCCTCACTGGGTTGTAGCACCCACGAGCAGCGGAGGAATGGCTTCTGCTTTATACAAAGGTTTTCTTGAGTACAAAGAACTTGGAATCATTAAGAATGTTCCCCGAATAGCGCTCGTGCAGCCTGAAGATTGCAAGCCAATAGTTAGTGCTTTTGAGAAGGGCGAAGAAACTATCGAGCGAGTGAGTCATGATTTTACCTCTATTGTTCGCTCTTTGGGAAATCCTTATCCACCGAGTGGAAATTGTGTTCTGAAGCTCTTGCGAGAACTGGATGGAATAGCTATCGCGGTGCCTGACGAAGAAACCACCGCTGCTCAGCGGGACCTCGCAAGAATGGAGGGGGTCTTTGCCGAACCGGCTGGTGCGATTGCATTAGCAGGGCTTCGGAGGCTTGTCCAGCTTGGGAAGATCGGGAAGGACGAGAAAGTTGTACTTGTGGTTTCCGGATTCGGTTTCAGGGATGTGGGTGATGCCGATAAGCTTATCGACAGGCCAGTGACGGTTGACATGAACGATTTAGAGTCTGTAGTTGCAAAGGGTTAAGGAAAGGCTGATACGTACATAACTTTTGCAAAGTCCTCATTCAGCAATGACCAACTGAGAAGCGACGTTTGGCGGACAGAACTGCCGGAGCTCTCAGCTGCTTGAATGTATGGGAGCTTAACTAGGTTGAGGAGGCAGAATGCAAACACAAGCCAACAGTAACAGGATCCTAACCGGCAAGCACTTCATGCTCGGCAACTATGCCGTTGTCGAGGGTGCACTTGCAGCAGGATGTGACTTCTTCGCAGGCTACCCAATAACCCCGGCAAATGAGATTTCAGAGCGCATGGCGGCTCGAATGCCCGAGGTTGGGGGTAGGTTCCTCCAGGGTGAAGACGAGCTATGTTCCATCTATGCACTGACAGGAGCATCCCTCGCGGGGGCCAAGGCGATGACCGCCACCGCAAGTGCGGGCTTCAATTACATGCTGGAAGGAATCGGTTACGCGGTGGCAGCGGAGCTCCCTTTAGTCATCGTAGATGTTCAGCGCTGCAGGGGTGAGAACTATGCGACACAATCCGATGTAATGCAGATGAGGTGGGCAGCCAGTGGCGACTATGAGATGATCGTACTGGCCCCCTCCTCGGTGCAAGAATTGTTCGATTACACGATAAAGGCCTTCAACCTCGCCGAGAGGTATCGCACCCCCGTCATCGTGATGTCGGAGACCACGATTGCCCTGATGCGAGAGAACCTGATCATTCCCGACCCTCAACACATCGAGATTGTCAATCGTGCAAGACCCACGGTGTCACCCGATGATTTCGTACCTTTCAAAGCCGATCTGGACGGGACCCCTCCGCTACCGGACCTCGGGGAAGGTTACCGTATCCTCCACTCTCTCAACCCGCACGATGAATGGGGCGGGATCAGTTGGGATCCCGATGTCTTTGAGAAAATGTATGAGCGTATTATCGGCAAGATTGCGTGCCATCGTGATGATATTGTCGAAACACAGGGCTACTTTCTTGATGACGCTGAGATTGTGTTGATTGCGTACGGCAGTGAAAGCAGACCGGCACTTGACGCTGTCTATCAGGCTCGGGGAAATGGCATCAAGGCGGGGTTATTGAAACTGATTACTGTCTGGCCCGTACCGGAAAAGGAGATCCGAGCAGTCGCCGAGCAAGCTTCAGTGATCCTCGCCGTCGAGATGAACATTGGCAAGTATGCAGGGGAGATCGAACGTGCCAGTGGCGGTTGCTGTGATGTTATTCGGGTCACCAAGAACCGGGGGGAGATTCATACCCCAGACGAGATCTACGCAGCGATCAAGGGGGTTAGACGATGAACAAGAATCCCCTCATCAAGTACCTGCGCGAAGGGAGCCTGCCTCATTTCTTTTGTCCCGGCTGTGGTGCAGCCCAGGTGCTGAACTACTTTTTGCAAGCGGCCGACGCTGTTGGATTGAATTTTGACAAGCTCGTGGCAATCGGTGGGGTCGGTTGCACAGCAAGAATTCCTGTTTATTTACATGCTGACGCTCTGCATGGCGTCCACGGAAGGACACTTCCCTGGGCTACGGGCATAAAACTGCACAATCCAGATTTGCACGTCGTCATCTTTGCAGGAGACGGGGATGCAGCAGCCATCGGGGGAAATCACCTTATCCAAGCTGCAAGGAGGAATCTGGACGTGACGATGATCGTGGTCAACAACTTGAACTACGCTATGACCGGTGGACAAGTGGCGCCAACGACTCCCGAAAAATTGCGCACAATGACCACCCCGTACGGGAATGTTGAGCCTCGCTTTGACCTCTGCAAGCTGGTTTTGGCTG
>Ga0315543_1002259_pt1 | contig 19009 bp, 19 predicted proteins | sample SalMarSW160210MG_2_FD_203098 | JGI IMG/M metagenome (GOLD analysis project Ga0315543, IMG submission 203098) | Salt marsh sediment microbial communities from the Plum Island Ecosystem LTER, Massachusetts, United States - Salt Marsh Sediment SW1601-210 ...
CGCCTTCCTCGGCACGCCAGGTTCCGCGGTACCGACGCTGGCGGCGCTCCTGGACATCGTGGATGTCGATGTGGTGATCACCCGCCCAGATCGGCCTCGTGGCCGTAGCCGGCACCCGGTGCCGCCCCCGCTGAAGCTCTCGGCGGCCGAATGGGGATTGCACGTCGAGCAGCCCGACGACCACCGCCGACTTCACGGCATCCTCGAGGGGCGAGGCCTCGATCTCGCCGTGGTCGTCGCCTATGGGCGCATCATCCGCCCCGAGACCCTGCATACCACCCGCATCGGGTTCATCAACCTGCACTTCTCCCTGCTGCCCCGGTGGCGGGGGGCTGCTCCGGTGGAACGAGCCATCCTGGCCGGCGACGACAGCACCGGGGTATCGCTGATGCTGATGGACGAAGGCGTCGACACCGGTCCGGTCATCTCGGTGGTCGAGACCGACATCGGAGCCGATGAGACGGGCGGCACTCTCACCGGCAGGCTGGCCCACCTCGGTGCCGACCTGGTGACAGACGGGCTGATCCCCTTCGCCACCGGTGACCTCCAGCCGGCGCCTCAGATGGAAACGGGGGCCGTGATGGCCCCGATGCTGTCCACCGCGGAGGCCCAGATCAATCCGGGAGCGGACTCGGGACTCGTGGCACGAATGGTGCGCGCCTTCAATCCTCGCCCGGGCGCTTGGCTGTCGGCGGCGGGGGAGCGTCTCAAGGTCCTCGAGACCGCTGCGTCGGGGGAGGTCGTCGACACCGGGTGTATCGACATCATCGGGGGTGTGCCCCATCTCGGGGTGAGGGACGGGGCCCTCGAACTCCGCCTCATCCAGCCGGCGGGCACGCGCACGATCAGCGGACGTGACTGGGCGAACGGCCGCAGGGGCGAGGGCGCGGTGCTCGATTCGATGGGTGGCTGACGGCGTCCTGGGGCGGGAGGGGCCTCACGCCTGCTGCCGGGCACCGATCTGTCGCAGCAGCAGGACCACAAAACCGACGCCGGCGCTGGCCACGATGACGAAGAGACCGATCTCGGGAGAGGCAACCTGCCCTTGCGCGACCTTTCCTGTGACCCGCTCGATGTCGAGCAAGCTCACGACCGAGACCGTGACGGCGCCGAGGGCCACCAGCCCGTAGAGCACCCCCAGCGCCTCGCGTCCCACCTGGGTGGAGATGATGGCCAGCAGGATGAGCGCGCCCCCGAGCACCACGGTCATGGGGCCGTCCGCGTCCATGCCGAGGGTGGCGGTGCTTCCCGCGCTGGTGCTGGTCATCGAGCCCCACGGCAGGAAGGAGCCGGCGAGGACCGCGAACCCGGAGAGGACCATCAACCAGTCGGCGAGTCGTACGGCCTGCCAGCGGCCCTTCTCGAGCTTTTCAGGGGCCGCTTCGTGAGGCATCACCTCGAGGGGTTCTTCATCAGGCATTGTCGACCTCCTGCGGGACGGCACGGGTGCTGCGGATGTCAGTGTCGCAGAGCGCGGCCGGTATCTGGTGTCACGAGGGGACAAGCACTCCGCTCAGGTCGTCGTCCGATTCGGGATATTCCATGCCAAGCCTTTCCAGGGTCGCAACGATTGTCTCCGCCACCACGAGGTTGCGGTACCACTTGTGGTTGGCCGGCACGACGTACCACGGAGCGAAATCAGTGCTGGTCTCGGCCAGGGCCGTCTCGAAGGCCGCCATGTAGTCGTCCCATCGCTCGCGATGCTCGAGATCGTCGACGTTGAACTTCCAGTGCTTGTCGGGATCGGCCAGCCTGGCGCGCAGGCGCTTCGCCTGCTCCTCCTTGGAGATGTGCAGGTAGAACTTCAGGATGGTGGTGCCCTCGTCGACGAGGAGACGCTCGAAGGCCTTGATGTGGTCGTAGCGCCTCGACCAGCGCTCCTCAGGTACCAGGCCGAACACCCGCACGATGAGGACGTCCTCGTAATGGCTGCGATTGAAGACGGTGATGCCGCCTGCCGGAGGCGTGTGCTGGTGCACCCGCCACAGGTAGTCGTGTGCCAGCTCCCTGGGGGTGGGAGTCTTGAAGTTGACCACTCGGACGCCCTGTGGGTTGACGCCGGAGAAGACCTTGCGAATGGTCCCGTCCTTCCCGCCGGTGTCCATGGCTTGGAGGACGACCAGCAGGCGATGCCTCTCGTCGGCCCACATGATCTGCTGGAGCGAGGCGAGCCGCTCGCGAAGATCCTTGAGGCGCCCGCGCACACCGTCTTTGTCGAGTCCGGCGGTGTCGTCGGGATCCCATTCCGCGAGATCGAGCGGACCCCCTCCCTGCACCTGATACTGCTTCACGTTCTCTCCTCTCTTCGCAATCTAGCCACGGTGAGTGCGGACCGCCGGAGAGAATCGGCCAGGAGCCGGAATACCCCTATCCTGCTGGTCATGATCTCTCCACCGCGTATCGCGGCGTCGATTCTGGCGGCCGATTTCGCCCGGCTGGGGGAAGAGGTGCTACGGGTCGAGCCCTACGTTGATCTCTTGCACATCGACGTGATGGACGGGCATTTCGTGCCGAATATCACCTTCGGCGTTCCCGTCATCAAGAGCATCCGCGAGGTCTCAGAGTTGACATTCGACTGCCACCTGATGATGACCAATCCCGATACGTACCTCGAGCAGCTGCGGGAAGCGGGGGCGGACATCGTCAGCGTGCACATCGAGGTATTCCCGGAACCGAGCCGGGTGGCTGAGCAGGCGCGCGCCGAAGGGATGGGATTCGGCCTGGCGCTCAATCCGGCGACGCCTCTCGAGGCGGTGGAACCTTACCTCGAGCTCTGTGACCTGCTGGTCGTGATGTCGGTAGAGCCGGGATTCGGCGGACAGGAGTTCATCGAGGCGACGTTCGACAAGGTGCAGAGGGCGCGAAAGTTGGTTGATTCGCACGGATTGCCGACCGATATAGAGATCGACGGCGGGATCGGTCCCGGCAACGTGGCACGGGCTCGTGCCGCAGGCGTCGATGTGTTTGTTGCCGGCAATGCCGTGTTCCGGGCACCGGATCCCGTTGCAGCTGTGTTGGCGATGCGTGCTGAGATCGACAGGTAGAGGAGAGCATGAAGGAACGGATCCTGGTCGTAGACGACGATCCGGACATCGTCCAGTTCGTGAGGATGAATCTCGAGCTGGAGGGATTCGAGGCGGATGCCGCCGAGAACGGCCGGATCGCTCTCGACATGGCCAAAGCGCGGCCACCCGATCTCGTCCTGCTGGACGTGATGATGCCGGAGATGGACGGTCTCACCGTGCTGCGCCGTCTCCGCAGCAGCCCGGCGACGGCCAACATCCCGGTGATCATCCTCACCGCCAAGGCGCTCGCCGAGGACCGGGTGAAAGGCCTCGATCTCGGCGCCGACGACTACGTCACGAAGCCATTCGACCTCGATGAGCTGATTGCCAGGGTCAAGACGGTCCTGCGGCGGGCCCAGCAGATGCGGGACCTCTCGCCTCTCACCGGGTTGCCCGGCAACTTTCGGATCGCCCGTGAGCTCGAGACCCGGGTACGCGACGGCGGCCCCATCGCGGTGGTCCACGCCGACCTCGACAACTTCAAGTCGTTCAACGATCACTACGGCTTCATGCGGGGCGACTCCGTCATCAAGTTCTCGGCCAGCGTTCTGCTGCGAGCGGCAGAAGAGTGCGGAGACACAGAAGCCTTCGTCGGGCACGTTGGCGGCGACGATTTTGTGGCTGTCGTGCATCCCGACCATGTCGAGGAGTTCTGCAAGTCGGTGATCAGCGGCTTCGATGATGGCATCCTCGATTTCTACGACACCGCGGATGCGCTTCAGGGGTACATCGAGGTCACCGACCGCAGGGCCGAGCGACACGCCTTTCCGATCTCTTCGATCTCGATGGGCGTCGCCACCAACCTGAAGCGCACGATCACCTCCGAGTGGGAAGCGTCGGCGGTGGCGTCGGAGATGAAGGAGTACGCCAAGCGGCAGTCGGGGTCCTGCTACCAGATCGACCGCCGGACCTGAGACCCGAACGCGGCCGACGTCCTCCGGCTCGAATCAGCGGCGACCTCTCCGCCAAAGTGCACTACACTCGCTCTCACGAGAGAGCCCCCTTCAGGGCAGGGTGAGATTCCCGACCGGCGGTGAAAGCCCGCGACCCCCCACAAAGGGTGGATCCGGTGAAAACCCGGAGCCGACGGTGACAGTCCGGATGGAAGAAGGAGGGCGTGTGTCGCAACGCGCTGAGCCCGACAACGGAGTGGATGAACGCCACTGCGAGGCGTTGATGCGCAGGGCGATCGCCATTGCCGCCGAGACTCATCCCCATCCCAACCCGCGGGTGGGCGCGCTCGTGCTGTCCCCGGGCGGCGACGTGGTGGGCGAGGCGGCCCATCTGGTCCCCGGAGAGCCCCACGCCGAGGCCGCCGCCCTCCGAGCGGCAGCGGAGCGGGCGCGGGGCGGAACGCTCATCGTCACTTTGGAGCCATGTGCCCATCACGGCCGAACAGGCCCCTGCACGGAGCAGATCATCGGGGCGGGGATCAAGCGGGTCGTGATCGGGACGGAGGATCCGGACGAGCTCGTGTCCGGGCGCGGCATTGCGAGTCTGGAGAAGGCTGGGCTTGACATCACGATGGGCGTGCTGTCCTCTGAGGTCGTGGCCCTCGACCCCGGATACCACCACCACCGCGCGACAGGACGGCCGCTCGTGACCTTGAAGACGGCGATGACACTGGACGGTCAAACAGCCGCCAGGGATGGCAGCTCGCAATGGATCACCGGGATCGAGGCCCGCCGGGACGCCCACCGCCTGCGGGCGGAGGCCGACGCAGTGCTCGTCGGTGCGGGAACGCTGCGGACCGATGATCCGCGGCTGGACGTTCGGCTCGATGGCTTCCAGGGCATCCAGCCGCGGCCTGTTGTCGTCGCAGGGCGGGAGGCGTTGCCCCGGGGCGCCGCCGTCTTCGCCAGGGATCCGCTCGTGTACACGCCGGTGGCGCACGATATCGGTGGGGGAGTGGAAGAGGTCGTGGTGGCGGGACCGGGAGGGGTCGACCTCGCCGCAATGGTAAAAGACCTTGGGGCGCGGGGGGTGCTCGACCTGCTGGTGGAAGGCGGAGCGACGATCTCGAGAGCACTCATGGAGGCGGGCCTCGTCGACCGCATCGTTCTCTATGTGGGCGCGAAGATCGCCGGCGGGGCGGGGCGCGGAGTGTTCGAGGGCGCTTTCGAGAGCCTGACCGATGCCACCGACGTGGTCGTCACCGAGGTGTCGCGGGTCGGAGCAGACCTGAAGATCGTCGCTGGAAGAGGAAGCTGATGTACACCGGAATCGTGGAACAAGTGGGCACCGTCGAGGAGGTGGCCGAAAACAGCACCGGCCGGCGGATCGTGATCTCGGGAGGGCCGCTCATCGGGGATTTGTCGGTCGGCGATTCGGTGGCGGTGAACGGGGTCTGTCTGACCGCGGTGGCGGTGTCTCCTGGGCGATTCGAGGTGGACGTCGTGCAAGAATCGCTGTGTCGCAGCAACCTCGGGGCGCTGGAAGCCGCGAGCCCGGTCGACTTGGAGTGGCCGTTGCCGGTCAACGGGCGCTTTGACGGCCACATCGTTCAGGGCCACGTCGACGGTGTGGGAACAGTGGCGGCGATCTCGGCCGAGGGTGACGCACGGAGAGTCAGGGTCACCGTGCCCGGGGTGCTCGCCCGGTACCTCGTGGAGAAGGGCTCGATCACGGTGGACGGGGTGAGCCTGACCCTCACCGCGGTGTCGCCGGTCGGGTCGGATCCGGCATGGTTCGAGGTGGTCTTGATCCCGCACACGCTGGATGTGACGGTTCTCGGTCTTCGCAAGGTCGGGGACGCTGTGAATCTGGAGGCGGACGTGCTGGCGAAGTACGTCGAGCGGCTCATGGAGGCTTCACGGTGAGCAAAGCCACGATCGACGAGGCCATCGCCGCCATCGCCCGTGGCGAGTTCGTGCTGGCAGTCGATGACGAGGAGCGAGAGAACGAAGGCGATCTGATCCTGGCCGCCGAGAAGGTGACCGCAGAGAAGATCGCCTTCATGGTGCGCCACACCAGCGGGCTCATCTGTCTGCCGGCGGAGGGATCGCGGCTCGACGAGCTGGGGCTGCCGTTGATGGTGATGGAGAACACCGATTCCCACAAGACGGCGTTCACAGTGTCCATCGACTACACGCACGGCACGACGACCGGCATATCGGCGGCTGACCGGGCCACCACCATCAGGGCTGTGGCCGATCCGGGAACGCGGCCCACGGACCTGGCGCGACCCGGTCACGTCTTCCCCCTTCGCTATTGCAGCGGGGGAGTGCTGGTCCGGCCGGGACATACCGAAGCCGGGGTGGATCTGGCTCGACTCGCCGGACTGTTCCCGGCGGCGGCGTTGTGTGAGGTCGTCACCGGAGACGGCTCGATGGCAAGCGGCGCCGAGTTGCGCCACTTCGCCGACAAGCATCAGATCCCTCTCATCACCATCGAGGACCTCGTTGCCTACCGGTGGCGGACCGAGGCGCTCGTTGCCCGCGAGGTCGACACCCGCATCCCGACCGTCCACGGTGAGTTCCGCGCGGTGGGATTCCGCTCCTTGGTCGATGGATCCGAGCACATCGCCCTCGTGATGGGAGACGTGGCGGGCAGGTCCGGCGTGCTCACCCGGGTGCATTCGCAATGTGTGACCGGTGATGTGCTGGGCAGCCAGCGCTGCGACTGTGGGACCCAGCTCGAGGAGGCAATGAGGCGCATCGCCGACGAAGGGCTCGGCGTCGTTGTGTACGACCGCACCCACGAGGGCCGCGGCATCGGGCTGCTCGCCAAGCTGCGCGCCTACCGCCTCCAAGACGAGGGGCTCGACACCGTGGACGCCAACCTCGAGCTCGGGTATCCGGCCGATGCAAGGCACTACGGCGTGGACGCTCAGATTCTCGGCGAACTGAAAGTATCCAGCATTCGGCTCCTCACCAACAACCCCAACAAGATCTCGCAGCTCGAGGCGCTCGGGGTTGATGTCCAGGCCCGGGTCCCGCACGTGGTGGGAGCAAACCGTCACAATCGGGTCTACCTCCAGACGAAGATCGATCGGCTCGGGCATTACCCACCCGATGACGAGGCAACGCCATGAGCGGGACGGCGTGGTTTGCGGGACGCGATCTCGATGTCTCCGGTCTCCGAATCGCCGTGGTGTGGGCTGCGTTCAACAAACCGGTGACCGCGGGCTTGCGGGATGGCGCTCTCGAGGCACTACGGGATGCCGGCGCCGCCGATGTCACGGTCATCGAGGTCCCGGGCGCCTTCGAGCTGCCGCTGGTGGCCCGGCGCCTGGCGGAGAAGGGCTACGACGCGGTGGTGGCCCTAGGAGCGGTCATCGAAGGCGAAACCGATCACTACACGCACGTGGCGCATCGCGCCTCGGAGGGCCTGATGCGCGTGATGCTCGAGACCGGGGTCCCGGTGGGTTTCGGGGTGCTCACGACGCGGGACGCCGAATCCGCTCTGATGCGGAGCCAGCCGGGTGCGGGGAACAAGGGCGCCGAGGCGGCCATCGCGGCCACCGGGACCGCACTCCTGTTGAGAGAGCTGGCAGAGTGACCGTGTCACGTTGACACGATTGGTGCCATCCGTATACTCCCGTCGACAACCGACACAAGCGGAGGCGCTGCCTCCCACCCGGCCACGTTTCCGTGCGCTGAGGTCACCCGACCCATAGGCAGCACCGCGTCGTGCTGCTTTTCCTTTTGTGGGGGTGACGCAGGGTGTCTGACGAACCGAAGAGAGAACCACAGGGAGGTCCTCCTATCAGCACAGAACCGAGGGTCAACGAGCGGATCCGCGCTCGCGAGGTCCGACTGGTCGATCCAGAAGGTGGCCAGGTGGGTATCAAGTCGATCGAGGAAGCCAGATGGCTGGCCGATCAGCTCGGTCTGGATCTCGTCGAAGTGGCCGCGGGGGCCCATCCGCCGGTGGTGCGGATGATGGACTACGGCAAGTACAAGTACGACCAATCCGTCCGGGCTCGCGAGGCACGCAAGAAGCAGACCAGGACCGTGATCAAGGAAGTCCAGTTCCGGCCCAAGATCGGGGCGAGCGACTTCGAGGTGAAACGGAAGCGAGTCGAACGGTTCCTCGGCGAAGGCGACAAGGTCAAGGTCACGATGAGGTTCCGCGGGAGAGAGGTCACTCATCCCGAGATAGGGCGAGAGATCCTGCAGCGACTGGCGGAGCTGATGGAACACGTTGGCACGATCGAGACGATGCCACGCCTCGAAGGACGGCAGATGACGATGGTGCTCGTACCCGCCAAACGGCCCCGATCCTCGGGTCGAGCCGCCGAAACCACGGCGCCCGCCAGCGCTTCAGATTCCGGCCGGGAGGACTCCGAATAGGAGTGTGAGAATTGTGCCCAAGCAGAAGACACATCGCGGCGCCGCGAAGCGCCTCAAGGTGACCGGATCGGGCAAGATCCGCCGCCGCAACGCCTGGCGGGGCCACAACCGTCACAAGAAAACGGCGCGCCGCTGGAGACGGGTGGCCGGAGACAGCACACTCACGGGAGGCGACGCCAAGCGGGCGCGCCGTCTCCTCGGCCGGTAGGAGGAAGCCATGGCACGAGTCAAGCGAGCCGTCGGTGCGCACAAGAAGCGCCGCAAGGTCATGGAGCGGGCTTCCGGCTATACAGGGGCACGCAGCAGGCGCTACCGGACGGCGCGAGAGCAGGTTTTCAATTCAATGCAGTACGCCTACCGGGATCGGCGTGCTCGCAAGGGGCAGTTCCGGCGGTTGTGGATTCAGCGCATCAACGCTGCAGCCCGGCTCAACGGGACGACATACTCCCAGCTGATCGCCGGGCTCAAGGCCGCAGAGGTGGACGTCGATCGCAAGATGCTCGCCGAGATGGCGGTGAACGATCCGACTGCCTTCTCTCATCTTGTCGAGGTCACCAAAGCCGCAGGCGGATGAGCAGGGGCAGAACCCTCGAAAGGCGGGTTGCGGTCGGCCGTTCGGTGCGCGCGGGCCGGTGGCACCTCTGATCACGTCGACCCGGAACGCGCGGATCGCGGCCGTGGTTCGGCTCAGGCGGCGACGCCAACGGGAGGCGACCGGCCGGACCTTGGTCGAAGGGCCCCATTTGGTGAATGCCGCAGTCGCGGGAGGTGTGGAGATCGAAGAGATCTTCGCCCTCGAAGACGACCAGGCGGCACGGCGCGATGCAGCGGCGAGCAAGGCCGAGTTCCACGTCGTGGCGGAGCAGGTGATGAGCAGACTCGGCGCGACGGAGCATCCACGGGGGCCGGTTGGGGTGATCGAGATTCCGGCGGCGGGGAAGCTGCGGCGGATCGACACGGTGGTGCTGTGGGGCGTCGCCGACCCTGGCAACGCCGGCACGTTGCTGCGCAGCGCCGCTGCATTCGATTGTGACGTCGCCGTGACGGCCGGGACGGTTGATCTGTGGTCGCCCAAGGTGCTGCGGGCGGCGGCCGGCGCCCACTTCGGGCGGAATCTGGTGACGCTCGGGGCCGGTGCGCTCGATGAGTTGCGGTCAACGGGCCTCGTGGCGGTAGCAGCGGTGGCACGCGGCGGTGAAGCGCCCGAGCGCGTGTTGCGTGAGCGGGAACCGGTGGCGATTCTCGTCGGGAGCGAGGCACATGGACTCCCGGCCGAGATTCTCAGCGAAGGAGTGGCGATGATCACCATTCCCATGCCGGGCGGGACCGAGAGCCTCAACGTGGCGGCCGCAGGCGCCATCCTCATCCATGAGAGGTATCGCCTGGCGAGGTCGTCTTGAGGCCGCCGGAGGCATCGGATACAGTGAGCGCCATGCAACGGACGCGATTCTCGTTCGCCTTCTTCCGCCGGGCGGCGGCCCGGGCAGGAGGCTGCGACTAGCGGGAAACCGCAGGAGCGATTCTCAGCCCGAGGCCGAACCGGTCTCGGGCTTCTCAATGGTCGGCCCGAGTTCTCACCAGACCGATACCAGGAGCAAGATGCCCCATGACTAACCTGACCGGCCGCATGGATGATAAGGAGAGACTCGAGGAACTACGTCGCGACGTGCCGGAGAAGGTTGCCGCCACGGACACTCTCGAGGAGCTGGCCGACCTCGAAGCGGCGGCCGTTGGCAAGCAATCGGTGGTAGCCGCGGCGCGCCGCAGTCTGGGCAGCATCGATCCCGAGAAACGCCGTGAGTACGGGCGCTTCATCAACGAGGTGGCTTCAGAGATCTCTGCCGCGATCGACACCCGGCGGGCGTCCCTCGAAGCGGCCGCCGAGGCGGCCCAGCTCGAACAGGATCGAGTCGACGTGACGCTGCCGGGGAGGCGTCCCCGACGCGGCTCGCACCATCTCGTGCAGGAGGTCATGGACGAGATCGTCGACATCTTCATCTCGCTGGGCTACACCGTGGCCACGGGACCCGAAGCAGAGACGGAGTATTACAACTTCACGGCGCTCAACTTCCCGCACGCCCACCCGACCCGGCTCGACACCGACACCTTCTACCTCGACTACGGAGACGTTCCGGAGGGTGTGCTGCTACGGACGCACACATCCCCGATGCAGGCGCGGTACATGGAGCAGAACGATCCTCCGGTGTATGTGGTAGTGCCGGGCCGATGCTGCCGGCGAGATCAGACGGATCCGACGCACACGCCGGTGTTCCATCAGGTGGAGGGCCTGGCCGTCGACGAGAACATCACTTTCGGCGATCTCAAGGGCACGCTTGCTCACTTCGCAAGGGAGTTCTTCGGTCCCGACACGAAGGTGAAGTTCCTTCCGCACTTCTTTCCGTTCACCGAGCCTTCCGCCGAGATGCACGCCTCGTGCTTCGCCTGTGCCGGCAGGGGGTGCCGCATCTGCTCGCACACAGGCTGGATCGAGATGCTCGGCTGCGGCATGGTCCACCCCGCTGTCTTCGAGCACGTCGGCTACGACCCCGAGGCAGTGACGGGCTTCGCCTTCGGGATGGGAGCAGACCGGTTTGCCATGGTGCGCCACGGCATCACGGATCTCCGCCATTTCTGGGAGAACGATCTTCGAGTACTGGGGCAGTTCCGATGAAGCTGACATTGAGCTGGCTCCGAGATTTTGTGTCGCTGCCGACTGACGATCCCCAGGAGGTGGCGGACGCGTTCGAATCGCTCGGCTTCGAGGTCGATGAGATGTGGCCCGTGGGGGCGGAGTTCTCGGGTGTCGTGATCGGGAAGGTACTGGAGGTGACGGCTCACCCGAACGCCGACAAGGTCCGGGTGTGCCAGGTCGACGTCGGGGACGAGGTCGCCGAGATCGTTTGCGGGGCGTGGAACTTTGAGGCCGGCGCCATCGTTCCGGTGGCGTTGCCGGGTGCGATGTTGGGTGAATTCGAGATCGGGCGCCGCGCGATCCGCGGAGTGACGTCGCACGGCATGATCTGCTCCGAGCAGGAGCTTTCCTTGGGAGAAGACGCCTCCGGGATCATGGTGCTCAACGACGACTACCCGGGAGCGGCAGAGCGCATCGGCCAAGACCTCGGCTCGATCCTGCCGTTTCCCGATACCGTCTACGACGTGGCCGTCAACCCCAATCGGCCCGATTGCATGTCGGTTGTCGGGTTGGCACGTGAGCTCGCGGCGCATTTCGATGCACCGCTGCACGCGCCGGTCCCCGCGTTGGTGGAAAGCGAGCCCGGTGTGGCGGTGACGGTGCGAATCGACGACGCCGAAGCCTGCACACGCTTCGTGGGCCGTCAGGTGCGCAACATCACCGTGGGCCCGTCGCCGCACTGGATGAGGCTCCGTCTCCAGGCGGCCGGGGTGCGAGCCATCTCGAATGTGGTGGACGCCTCCAACTACGCGATGCTCGAAGTGGGACACCCCACCCACGCTTTCGATCTCGACCGGCTCGGGGACACGATCGTTGTGCGGCGTGCCGCGGAAGGTGAGCGGGTCGTCACCCTCGACGATGTGGACAGAGAGTTGCAGACCCAAGACATCGTCGTGTGCGACGCCGAGCGGCCGGTGGCCATCGGCGGCGTCATGGGAGGCGCCGACACGGAGGTACACGACGGAACGACAGCGGTACTCATCGAAGCGGCGTACTGGCATCCGGCGAGCGTTCTGTTGACGTCGAAGCGTTTCGGGCTCCGTTCGGAAGCCTCGGCGCGCTTCGAGCGGGGAATGGATCCGAATTTCTGCGATGTCGCCGCCGACCGCGTCGCCGAGATCCTCGCGGAGATCGCCGGGGGAACGGTGGCCGGCCAGGTGGACGTCTACCCGACGAAAGTGGAGCCTCTTGAGGTGGATCTGCCCCTCAGCGAGATTCCGCGCGTGCTCGGGACCGAGGTGGCGCCGGACGCCGTCGCCGGAATGCTGGGCCGTCTCGGCTTCGGGGTGAGCGGGAGCGACCCGTTGCAGGTAGTCGTCCCCACTCGGCGTCCCGACGTGAGCCGTCCGGTGGACCTCGTTGAAGAGGTGGCAAGGCTCCACGGTTTCGACAACATCCCGGACCGAGTCGCCACCGGCTCCGGCGGCGGCCTTTCTCGCAAGGAAGCCGTCATGCGGCAACTCCGCGAGGTGATGGTGGGCGCCGGCTATCACGAGGCCATGACGTTCTCGTTCATGGGCGGGGACGACCTCGATGCGCTTCAGCTTCCGCGAGAAGACCCACGGCGGAGCGCGGTGACGGTGCTGAACCCGCTTCGAGAGGAAGAGGGCATCTTGCGAACCACGATGCTCTCAGGCCTGCTGCGGGCAGCGGCACTCAACGTGGACCGGCATCTTGCGGATGTCTCGCTCTTCGAGGTGGGGAAAGTCTTCTTCCCGGGGAACAGCGAGATCCCAGATCAGCCGGAGCGCCTGGCATTTGTGACAGTCGGCCGCCGTGACGGCGATTGGCAGAGCACCGGCCGCCTGGTGGATGTGCGCGATGCGTCCGGGCTGTGGGACCTCATCGCCCATGAGTTGCGCGTCCCGGAGTCCGCCCTCGCGCCGGCTTCGGCGATGCCGTTCCATCCAGGGAGGGCCGCCGCCGTGCTGGTGAACGACAGAGAGATCGGCATGCTGGGAGAGATCCACCCGAGGGTCGCTGAGGCGGTGGGGCTGAAGAGCCCGGTGATCGCCGGGGAGATCGATCTGGCGCGGTTGCTCGTCGACCAGGATCTGTGGGTGTTCGATCGACCGAGTTTGTATCCGCCCGTCGTCTTCGATCTGGCGTTCGAGCTGGATGACGAGGTGCCTGCTCGTGCTGTTCTCGCCGCCATCGACACCGCCGGCGAACGCCTCATCGAGCGCGGCGACATCTTCGACGTCTTCACGGGCGGACCCATCGCCGAGGGCCGCAAGAGCATCGCGGTGCGTCTGGTTCTGCGAGATCCGGATCGCACGCTCAGCGACGGCGACGTGGCGCCCATCCGGCGTCGCATCGTGGCTGCGGTCGAGGCGCAAACGGGCGGCGAGCTGCGAGGAGAGGCGTGATGGCCGACTATCTGGAGGCAACGGACCTGGGGGACGACGGTCTTCGGGAGGTGCTGCGCTTGGCGGCCGATTCGAAGCGTAACCCGGGAGCCTATGCCGGCCGTCTGAGCGGCCGCAAGGTTGGCCTCTTCTTTGAGAAGCCGTCCACCCGAACCAGGGTCTCGTGCGAGGCGGCGACGGTGGATCTCGGCGCCCACCCCGTCGTGCTCACGGCTGACGAGGTCGGCCTCGGCAAGCGGGAGGCGGTGGAGGACGTGGGTCGCGTGCTCGACCGCTACCTCGACGTGCTCGCCTTCCGGGTATTCGATCACCGTCATCTCGAGACCATCGCGGAGTATGCCGACGCTCCGGTGATCAACCTCCTCTCAGATCGTGCTCATCCCTGCCAGGCGGCCGCCGACCTGCAAACCATCGCCGAACACCGGCCCCTGGCGGGTGCCGCGGTGACGTACGTCGGAGACGGCAACAACGTCTGCCACTCGTTGATGCTGGCCGGGGCGTTGGTCGGCATGCACATTCGAGTGGCGAGCCCCGCCGGCTTCGAGCCGGCGGTCGACGTCACGGCACGGGCCACCGCCCTGGCGGAAGCGTCAGGGGGAAGCGTGCGGATCACCAACGATCCGGCAGAGGCGGTCGATGGCGCGGACGTCGTGTACACCGATGTGTGGACCTCGATGGGGCAGGAGGAGGAGGCGGTGGCCCGGCAGGCGAGGTTCGCTCCCTTTCAGGTCGACCTCGGGCTCTTCGAACGAGCCGCCGACGATGCCATCTTCCTGCACTGCCTCCCGGCTCATCGGGGCGAGGAGGTGACGGCGGAGGTGCTCGAGCACGATCGCTCGCGGGTATTCGACCAGGCCGAGAACCGCATGCACTCGTTCGGAGCCTTGCTCCTGTACCTGACCGGGACCGGATGACCCGGACGCGGCCAGCCGCGACCTTCGACGAGTTGCTGGATGGTGACGCAATCGAGATTGCCGCCGGGCTCCTCGGTTGGCGGCTGCGCACCGCTCTTGGCGACGAGACGGCGGAGGTCCTGATCACCGAGACGGAGGCATATGGCGGTGCGGACGATCCGGCGAGCCACGCCCATCGCGGGAAATCGGCGCGCAACGCGGCCATGTTCGGGCCGGCCGGCACCCTGTACGTCTACCGCTCTTACGGGATCCACTGGTGCATGAACGTGGTGGCGGGTCCCGAGGGCACCGGGAGCGCCGTTCTGGTGCGGGCCGGGGTCCCGACACTCGGGAGGGCCGTGATGGAACGGCGCCGGGGGCGCCGCGACCACCTCAGCGACGGGCCGGGCAAAGTGTGTCAGGCGCTCGGGGTGAGCGGCGACCAGAACGGGACGTCGCTGCGGGACGGGCCCGTGCAACTGTTGCCGGGGACGGTTCCTGAAGGACGCACGGTGGCCACGACCCGACGGATCGGCATCACGAAAGCGGCTGATCGGCCGTGGCGCTTCGTGATGGTGAGCGGCGGCGCGGTCAGGGATTGACCCAGATCGTCACCGCCTGATCGTTGGCGGCGCCGGCTGCCGGGTCCTGCTTCCACACCATCCCCGATCGCCTACGTGCATCGTCGGGATCCGACTCGGCCTCGACCACGACGGTTGGGTTGGTGATGGATGCTTCGGCCAGGCACAGCTCAGCGTCGGCAAGGGGTAGCCCGAGAACCGCCGGCACTGTCGTGCCGGGCTCAGGACCGGCCACCGTCAACCGCACCGAGCTGCCGGAAACGGCGTCTGCGCCGGGTGGAGGATCCTGGCCGAAGATGGTGCCCTGAGCCAGAGGCTCGCCGTCGGCCCACTCGATGGTGCTGCCCTGGCCGGTGATGGCGAGTAGCTCGAGGGCTTCGACGAGGTCGAGTCCGATGAGGTCAGGAGTGACCTGTGTGTCGAGCTGGGAGAGATCTGCGGGATTGTGCACCGGGCAGATCACGGTCGGGGCGAGGTCGGCGGGAACCTGGATGCGCTGTACGTACTCGCGGGGGCACAGCGGGCCGGCCAGGAAGCCAGTCGTCAGGTCGACCTCGACGGTGACGAGGTCAGCGGTGTCGGCTGTGGCGAGCTCTCCGTAGGGGACCCCCGCGAGCGCAGCTGCGGCAAAACCGGCCCAGATCTGGGCGGGCCAGGTGCCTCCGGTTATCGTGTAGGGGGTAGCCGGGTACTCGAGAGGGATCTGGGCATCGGGGAAACCGACCCAGACGGCGGCCACCATCTCGCCGGTATATCCAACAAACCAGGCATCGTGGTGCTGCTGAGACGTGCCGGTCTTGCCGGCGGTGGGTCGCCCGATGCGAGCTTGCTGGCCGGTGCCACGACGCACGACCTCTGTGAGAGCCGCGGTGACCTCGCGGGCGACGGAGCGGTCGAATGCCTGGGTCACGACGGGGACCGCCTCGTAGATGTTGACGCCGGCGGAATCCTCGATGGAGGTGACGAGAATCGGGTCGACGTGAACCCCGTCGGCGGCGAAGGTGCCGTAGGCGGAGGCCATCTCCATCACCGAGACCTCTTCGGTTCCCAAGGCCACGGAGTGGACGGGGCTCAGCTCGGAGCGGATCCCGGCGGCGGCGGCGGCCTCAGTGACGCTGGAGGGGCCGATGCGGTCGATGAGGCGGGCGTAGACGACATTGACGGAGAAGACGGTTGCCTCGAGCAGGGTGAGATCGGGGAAGACCGAGTCGTTGTAGTTGTCCACTACCCACGGGCCGGAGGGCGTCTCGATGGTCACGCTCTGCCCGGCAGCCATGACCTCATCGAGGCCGATGCCCTGTTCGGCGGCGGCAGCGAGCACGAACGGCTTGAACGCCGACCCGGGTTGTCGCTTGCCTTGGGTTGCGAGATTGAACTGCGCGGACGGCGCGGCAGGATCGTAGAAGTCGCGACCGCCGACCATGGCGAGAACGTGACCGGTTCGGGGATCGATGGCCACCAGGGCCGCCGACGGACCGTCGCCGGGCACGATGTCATCCACCGCGGCCTCGGCGATGGCCTGGAGGCCGGGGTCGAGCGTGGTGTGGATCTCGAGTCCCTCGCGGAAGAGGAGGTCGTAGCGTTCCTCCTGGGTGGCGGCGAGGCGTGTGTCGGCGAGGAGCAGGCGCTTGACCTCCTCGACGAAGTAGGGGTATCGCACGTCGGAGGCGCTGTCAGCAGGCGCGAGGACAAGAGGTTCGGTGAGGGCGGCGTCGAAATCGTCGGAGGTGGCCCAGCCGAGCTCGACCAGCTTGGCGAGCACGACGTCACGCCGTTCGAGGGCGGCTTCGGGATCGTGAAACGGATCGGTACTGCCCGGGCGCCGAATCAACCCAGCCAGCAACGCCGCCTCGGCGAGGGTGAGATCGGCCAGTGACTTGTCGAAATAGGTGCGGGCCGCGGTGCCGATGCCATATGCCCCGTGGCCGAAGTAGACGGTGTTGACGTAGCGTTCGAAGATTGTCTCCTTGGGGAGGCCTTCCTCGAGGCGGAGCGCCAGCACGGCCTCCTCCAGCTTCCGATCGACCGTGACCTCGGTGGTGAGCAGCACGTTCTTGAGGTACTGCTGGGTGATGGTGGAGCCGCCCTCCACCACGTCGCCGGCCTCGACGTTCTCGACAAGGGCTCGGATCACGGCCCGGAGGTCGACGCCGCCGTGCTCCCAGAACCGCTCGTCCTCGATGGCGACCACCGCATCCACGACATAGCCGGGGATGTCTTCGTAGGCCACGAGGGTGCGATTCTCGCCGGCATGCCATTGCGCCAGCACCGACCCGTCGGAAGCGTACACGGTCGATGTCAACGCCCCTTCGCCCATCCCGGGATCGGGGAGGGGCTCCACGGAACAGGCGGTCGCCACCAGCGCAGCGACGACCCCGAGCATCAGCCAGCGTCGCATCGGTACCTCAGAGGCAACGCTACTGCACCGATGCCCGAACCAAGGCGCGCACCACGCGCAGACCTCGGCGTGAGGCCTGATAACCTCCCGGTCGAATGCAGAAACCACCGGCTGAGCAATACGCAATCCTCACCGACGGGGTCGACACCGTCCTCCCTGAGGGTGAGCTCCTGGAACGTCTGGAGAAAGACAGGCCGCTGCGGGTGAAGCTGGGGGTCGATCCGACGGCTCCGGACGTGACGCTTGGCTGGGCGGTGGTATTCCGCCGGCTCCGTAGATTTCAGGAGCTCGGGCATATCGCGGTGCTGATCATCGGCGACTTCACGGCTCGGGTGGGCGATCCGTCCGGTGTGGGGGTGACACGGCGCAGGCTCGACGCCGAGGAGGTGGGCGGCTACGTGTCCGGAGTCCTGGAGACGGCCAAGGCCCTCCTGCTACCCGAGCCTCTGGAGATTCGCTGGAACTCGGAGTGGCTCGGCGCGATGGACATGCACGACGTGCTCGACCTGACGGGGCGGTTCACGGTGTCGCGCATCATGGATCGCGACGACTTCTCGAAACGCTGGGCTGCGCACGAGCCGATCTCGATGATCGAGTTCATGTATCCCCTGTTGCAGGCGATGGATTCGGTGGCGGTGGAAGCCGACGTCGAACTCGGCGGGAGCGACCAGCTCTTCAACCTCTTGGTCGGGCGTGATTTGCAGGAGCGTATGGGCCAGTGTCCTCAGACCGTGATGACGGTGCCGCTCCTGGTGGGCACCGACGGCTGCAAGAAGATGTCTCAATCGATCGGCAACTACATCTCGGTGAGGGACGAGCCTGCCGACATGTTCGGGAAGACGATGAGCATTCCCGACGAGGTGATGGGGGACTGGTTCCTGCTGGCGGCAGGAAGGAGCGAGGCCGAAGTCGCGGAGATCAGCTCCGGCCTGCGGGACGGCTCACTCCATGCGGGTGAGACGAAGCGTCGCCTCGGTCGCGAGATCGTGGCGCGGTATTGGGGCCCGGAGGCAGCGGTGGAGGCCGAAGGGGCATTCGATCGGCTCTTCCGCCATCACGAGGTACCCGATGAGATCCCCGAGCATGCGCTGCCGGAGGCGGATCCCGTGTGGATCCCGGGACTACTGAACGACGCCGGCCTAGTGAGATCGAACAGTGAGGGCAGGCGCATGATCAGCCAAGGCGCAGTCAAGCTGGACGGGGTCAGGATCGAGGATGAGGAGGCACCGCGCGACGCATTGCGTGGCGGGGTGCTCCAGGTGGGCAAGCGCCGGTTTGTGAAGCTGGTTCCCTGAGACGGCAGGAGGCGAGGCATGGATCGGATCCGTGATCTGGTTGCGTCGATTCTCGTCGTCATCGCGGTGATCATCGTCGTTCTGTTCGTGCTGCGGCAGGTCGTCGGGTTTCTGCGTTTCGTGCTCGCGACGGTCATGCTGGTGGTGATCGTCGTTGGCGCGCTGACGCTGGCCGGCCGTCTCCGTAGGAGGTGAAGAACGAAGAAGCGGCCCCCCCGTTTCGGGGGGGAGCCGCTTCCGTCTCGGGCAGGGCGGGAACCAGACGGGCTCAGGCTGAGAGCGGGCGACGCTTGGAGCGGGTAGCTACGAGGAGGGCACCTCCGGTCGCCAGCAACAGCAGGCCCAAGAGGGCGATGGTGCCGACCTCCATACCGGTACGGGGAAGCGATCCTGCGATGCCGAAGTCGGCAGCGAGGAAGCTC
>Ga0315543_1002260_pt1 | contig 18999 bp, 26 predicted proteins | sample SalMarSW160210MG_2_FD_203098 | JGI IMG/M metagenome (GOLD analysis project Ga0315543, IMG submission 203098) | Salt marsh sediment microbial communities from the Plum Island Ecosystem LTER, Massachusetts, United States - Salt Marsh Sediment SW1601-210 ...
ATCGGGTCATTGTCTTGTGTTAGATACTTGACCGTGTATCCGTCCTTTGTTTCCTTGACCTCGATAGTATCCTCTATCGGTTCAAGGGTATAAACAAAACCTTTTTTATCATCCCTGTATTCTGTATGTACAATTTTCTTAATCATAATATCCTCCAATCTACTAAGCGTTCTTTTAACAGGCTAAAAGAGTATGGCGGGTTAAAAGGTTAGACTTGGATTATTTCACACAGGCCGATAGTTCCGAGTTTCATATTATAGGCAAGTTCATATGCTTTATTGTTAAGTCTTTGCCAGTGGACGGTATCGCTTTCGCCGCTCGGTGATTGTTCGGTTCGGCGGCAACCTAAGTCGCAGGTGTCATATTTTAGTAGCATCTCAATAGTTTTTGTCTCACCAAAAACGTCAAGAACATCGAGTGCGAGATTGGCATCATCACCTTGCAAAAAGATAATATGCCTAAAATCGACCTTGCCATAGTGTTTAGTTTCCATAATACCCTCTACTTTCTGCTAAACTCTTTTAACTTGTCAAATTTAGTCTCTTTCAGCTCTATATTAAGTCTAAGATATTTTTGATCAAATCCAAATAAAACTTGACATATTATGAGCAGATTGTTCTTAAAACTTGTAATAATATAAAATTAGGGTTATAGGACGCTCTTTGATAAGGTAAAAAAAAAAGCCCGCCGGTTAAGACGGGCTAAGATGGTCAGTCAAGTTCAAGGTGTTTGGATTGGTCGTTTACATGAAGCCAGCCAACCTCATTACCATTAAAGTCTCTTAGTGGTATTTCAACGCCAGGCGAAAAGAATTGAGCTTCTCCGACAGTTTTGGCAAGGCCCAAAAGAATCAGCGATGTTTCACCTTGTAAATTATCCTCAAAAGCAGCATTGTCAGTTGATATTTTAATCCAAACTTGCATAATATCACCTCATAAAATAAACTATTAACTACACTTCTATATTAAGTATACTATCAATCGACAGGTATCAAAACTAATTAGACTAAAAAATCGATAAAATGCTTAATAATGCTAAAAATAAGGTTAAGTGAGGTATATGTTGTTAGTTAGGACATTATTTAACATTATCGGACTGTCTACGACTGTCTATGATTGTCTATGGTGATGGTAGACACAGTAAAGCATTGATGGGTAATGAGTTAGGGCAATAATCGCTGTTTTGCTGTCTATGATAAATGGCACTATGGTAGACGCAATAAATCCTTGTGGGATAATGAGTTAAGTGTATAATGTACCCTAAATAGTATGTCACTGAGGGGTAACCTACGCGATAGAGAAAATATAGACGATCAATGAAGAATATAAGATAGGGTAATATAGGGTAATATAAGATAATAAATATATGAGTTACAAATAGGGAATTTTGGTAGTCGAAAAAGGGCTAAAATGAGATAAGTCCTTTTATGAGCAGATAGTTATGGTGTCTATGATGTGGCAATCATCGTAGACAGTTTAGACCTGATTATTGTGGTAACCCCAGCAATGACAATGACTTACAGTGTCTACGGTGCATTTCGGCTTTTGAGCCTATTTGTGATGTAACTCCTTACCTGACAGTACGTTATAGTGTCTACGATATGTCACTATGGGTAGTGACATAGGGAAATAAAGCATAAGTCCTTGTATACTATATAGATAGAATAGTGGAGTACAGGTAATTGTATACAAGTTATGTCGATAGAAATCATAACTCTTTATCTAACAAATAGATACAACATTTACGTCCATTTTTTGCAAGAGTGGCGCTGACCTGCGTTGGACTAACCTACAAGGTGTCGACCTGCGTGGGGCTGACTTGCGTTGGACTAATCTGCAAGGTGCCGGTCTGCAAGGTGCAAACCTGCAAGGTATAGATACAACATTTACGTTCGCTTTTTGCAAGAGTGGGGGTATGACCCTTTACTTTTACTTTATGGGACTCCCACCACCCCCATCCCAGCAAAAAAACTGTCATATATTTTTAGGGTTTATGCAAAATAGTTATAATTAACATAATTATTTCTGTATAATGTAACTCGTTGTATGCAAAGGACTTACGTGCATATTTATTTTATACAAAATCCGTAAACTACCCTTATTATAGAGGGCCGATTATAAACAATAAACCCGCAAAATTATATGGACTTCTTAAAACAACTCTTTGAACGCATTTTATCAATATTTCCACGTATTTGGCTTGTAGAACCAAATGAAGGGGGAGTCAGATGCACGTGTGGCAAATATTATCGCAGTATAAGGCCAGGTGCTTATTTATATTGGCCCCTTATCCAGAATATAACGACTGTAAACATAGCCCAACAGATAAAAGACATTCGATGTCAGAGTGTTATGACCCAAGACTGCGTGGATATGGCCGCTGGTGGGGCCATAAAATACCGAATTAAGGATGCATGTGCCGCGATATTGAAAGTACAGGATTATGACCAGACCCTTCAGGCTTTATCGTTGGGTATTATTAGTCGTTATATCAATAATCGTAATTATGCCGATATTAACAGTATTAACGATATTGAGGGCTGTGTGCTCAAGGGCATACGCGAGGATGCTCGCGGTTGGGGTATTGACGTTATGTCGGTTTATATTACCGACTTGGGCCGAGCGCAGAATATACGACTGCTTACAAACGGTAACGTCTCTATAGGTGGTATAACTAATGAAACTTCTCAAGTCACATAGGCGTGGTTGAGGTGGACAGCGAACACATAATCATATAACAATCAAGTATATTGGGGCTAAAATAATGTTTGACAATAAAGGTTTTGAGGTAAGCGTACCGGAATCAGCGTATCCTGTTCTTGGTAGCGGTAAAACGTTCTATGCCAGTGAAGCGGCGGCCGAGTATAGCATAGCGTTGTCGTGTGGGGATACATACTGTGTTACGTGTAACGGTGAAGGGCCGTTGTTTATGGGTGTAAGTGGGCCGACACTTAGCGAAGCTAACAAAGAATTTATCATACCAGCGGATTGTAGATTAAAATTTACAATACCTGAAGTGGACGATTCTGACCCTACAAGGGTCGTGTACTTTAGTTCAGAAAAGTCAGAGTGCAAGGGTTATGGAATAGTGCTGGATAATACCTAATGGCTGTTTTAAAAGTATTGCTAAAATGTGACGTATGCGGGCGTGGCCACGATGCTCAAACAGGTATATGCCTGGTTTCTGTACGTCAGAACGGCGAACAAATAGGTCAGGTCGATATGTGTAACGATTGTAGGATGGTTTTTTATGAAATGCTTAAAGAGCTTGAAAAACTTCGTACACGATAAACTTATAAACTGGTTGGCTGTTGCAGCAATAGCTTGTGCCACGTTGTATGTGGGTATGTCTTTGCAAGTTCCTGAGCAACCTGTATTTATATATCCCGCTAATTTGTCTGTATATGCTATAGTTGACAGACTTCAATCGTCTACCTGCTACATAGACGCTGGTGATTGGAGTGGTTCAGGAGTTTACATAGGCGACGGGAAGATACTTACTGCAAAGCATGTTATCAAAGATTCTAACGGATTAGACATATACTTTAGAGACGGAATAAGTGTGTATAGCGATGCTTATAAAGTTTGCGAAAACGCAGACGTTGGCGTTATCTATGTAAGTGATGTTAATCAGGTAACATTAAAGTTGTCCGAGTTTGATTATTACGTGGGAAGCCCTATTTATATATGCGGATGCCCGTATGGCGAGCAACTTGCATATACAGTAACAATTGGTACGGTATCAAACACTGGTGTAATAATAGACATATTCGGAGAGTTGCCGTTAATCATAGGCGATGTGTCAGTGTGGCCTGGCAATTCTGGTAGCCCTGTAGCGGACGAGAACGGACAACTGATAGGCATACTGGTCGGCAGTAACGGGGTCAGTTTGTCTACGATTATACCTATAGAAACTATACGCGAATTTTTAGCTTGGACCGTTTATGCCGATTAACGAGAATACATCACACGGAGCTAAGGTACGTGCCGGTAGACTACTGTCACAGTATATACACAAGATAGCTCTCGAAGAAACTGAACTTATAGTTGACCCTGAAAAAGGTGACAGAATGGCTACAAAAGCTGAGGCTTTAGCCAGGATAATATGGAAGCATGCACTTGGGTATACTGAAAAGGTACAGGAGAAAATAGGCGGACAACTCGTAGAACGTGATGTTAAGTTTAATCCGAATCCTACTTATATAACGTTGGTATACGATAGGATGGAAGGAAAAGCTAATGCTGTGGTAGGTAACGAGTCTGGTAGACCAACAGTAAGTGACAAAGTTACTAAAGCCGGTGTTGACCGGATTAACAGCACACTTAGTGATAGCTCTTTAGAAACTTAATAATGGACTTTTCTATACGGCCACAACTTAAAGAACCTTTCCCGCGTAGAGATAGGTATGTGAAAGACCTACAAACAGGTATCCTTATACCTAAAGACGAGCAAGAGAACATAACGTGGCGGTCTGGCTTACTTAAACGTGCCAAAGAAGATTTGGGATTCAGAAATGAACTGATGGCGGCAAGTGCCGAGTCGTATCTATTCTGGATAAATGCGTTTGTATGGACGTATCATCAGAAAGATATTGATGTCGACACAGGTGAGGCTAAACTTGTAGAGTATTCTGATGTTCCTATGATAACGTGGGACATTCAAGACGATGCTCTTGACCAACTTTATAGGTCAGCCGTTGAACAATATGATTTGGGTATCCGCAAATCAAGACAGATGGGAGCATCCTGGTGTTGCTTAGCTCTTATACATTGGTTTTGGTTATTCTCAAAGCAATCTCGCCGCATATTAGAAATGTCTCGCGTGGAAGATTTGGTAGATAAAACCGGAAATATGAAGGCGTTGTTCCAGCGTCACGACTATATAAATAAGTGGCTGGAAGATTGGATGCGGCCCCCGAATTGTTTGCCTGGAACTCGCAGTGGTAACAGAACCGCTATGCACTTGTTTAATGAATTAACCAGTTCGTGTATAGACGGAGAATCAACCAACAAACACGCCGGTACAGGTGACGACCGATTTATAATTCTTCTTGACGAGTTTGCTAAAGTAGAAAACGGTCAGGCTATGCGGTCGGCTACTGCCGACGTGTCTAACTGTCGTTGGGTGAACTCAACACCCGCTGGCCCTGGTACTGAATATGCTAAATGGCTAAGTTCCAGACAAATAAAAGTAGTAGTCCTACCCTGGTGGGAGCATCCAGAAAAAGGTGCTGGACGTTATGTAACACAAGACGAAGTTACAAAGGTATACAAAATAAGGTCGCCCTGGTATGACAAACAGATAATGCGCCGGTCGCCACAGGAAATGGCACAAGAAATTGATATGGAAGATATTAAGTCTGGCTCTTTGTTTTTCGTACCGTCTAATATTGAAAAGCACATAGCCATATTTGGCAGAGAACCAAGAATGAGATTTAATATTTCGTTTAAGAAGGACATTGCTGACGAGGCTATTCCTAACATTATACGCAAAGCGGATGTATCTAAAGTTATAGCAAAAAGAAGTGTCGCCGGTAGCCTTAAACTGTGGTGTCCCTTGAACGGGCTTAGACCCGACCAAACTAAGACGTACATATTTGGGATAGATATATCTAAAGGGCAAGGGGCTTCTAATTCTGTAGTATCAGTAAGGTGTGTAGAGACTGGCAATAAAGTGATGGAATGGGCCAACGCTAATTATGAACCTTACGATATGGCAAGAATAGTGTGTGCTTTGGCAATATGGGTAGGTGGTAGACGGTTGCCGTTTTTAAAATGGGAGAAGAACGGCCCAGGTTGGTCGTTTGGCAAAGATGTAGTTATAAGATTTCGTTATCCATATTATTATAAAACCATAACTGTTGGAAAATTTGTAGAAAGTGAGACCAACAAATATGGCTGGCAGTCGTCCCCAGATGCTAAGCGTATCTTGCTTGATAACTATGACAGGATTCTCGCACACGGCGGATATATAAACCCGTCAATAGAAGCACTTGAAGAAGCTAAATTATATATCTATTATAATAGTGGCGGCATTGGTCCCGCGAGCCTTGTCGAGGAAAGTGCGTCAGCAAAAAAGACTCACGGAGATAGGGTAATAGCAGATGCCCTTACACTGGATAATGTTAAGGTAATGAGAGTTAAACACAAGGGGCCAGAAGCTAACTGGAAAAATCCAGAATACAGACTTGAAATGGCGAGAAAAAAAAGAAAGTTTAAACACGTAGGTTTCGACTTTAGGTAGACGATGGCAAAAGAAATAACAGCAAGAAATGCACAAAGAAGTGTTGAATACGGTTTTAATCGCGTAAAACGATTTCGTAAGGCTCGTGCTATGTTTATTAGGCAGTATGTTGGTAAATATTATCGAGCGCATTATGGTATTGTTGGTGACGAACCTCTAAACTTAATATTCAATGCTATATCTCTATTTGTTCCTAACCTTGTTATGCGTCACGGTATCAGTAAAGTTACCACTAACATAGCATCATATAAACAATATGCCGAGATACTCGGCCTCGCTCTTGATTATACCCACGAGAAAACGAACTTTAAAAATACGTTACGCAAGGGTATAGTTGACTCTTTCTTCGGACTAACTATATTTAAAACTGGTATATGTGCATCTACTACTTTATTGAACATTGAGGATATTAACATAGACCCAGGCCAAATATACACATCTCACGTAGACTTGGACGATTTTGCTATAGACGCGGTATGCAATGATATATATGAATCAAGTTTTTATGCTAACAGGGTACGCATACCGCGTAATATATTGTTAAACGATAAATATTGTAACCACGACCTTGTGGTTAAGTTGCCCGCAGCGTCAACTAAACACGACGACAAGACCGAGGATATAACTCAGAGTATACGCGATAGGTTATCTGTATATGACCTTAACGATATGGTAAATGTGATAGAGGTTTATGTTCCTGATGCTGGTGCTGTATTCCTCATACCTGACCCTGTTGAGCTTACCTCAGACGAGTTTATAAAGATACAAGACTATTATGGCCCCGATGATGGGTCATATACTTTTTTATCTGTTACACCGCCTGTACCTGGAAATCCGTTTCCTATCGCCCCTGTGGGAATATGGAACGATTTGCACGTTATGGCTAATAAAGTATCTAAGAAAGTACTCGACCAGGCGTGCCGCCAGCGTGATATTATAGGTTACGACCCTGCTAATGCAGACGAGGCACAAGATTTGCTTGAATCACAGGATGGTGATGCTATCGCAATGACCGACCCTTCTAAAGTACAGGCATATTCTTTCGGCGGACAGAATAACAAGAATACAGAAATAACCAGTCAGTTGCGTATGTGGTTTAACGATACGGCTGGAAATCCAGACCAATTAGCGGGCTTGGCTAACGCCAGTTCAGCTACACAGTCAGATATAAACCAGACAAACTCTACAATAAGACTGTCTGATATGCGAGATATGGTGTACGATTGTGCGTCTGATATTTCAAAAAAGGAAGCGTTTTTTATCCATAATGACCCACTAATAGAGCTTCCGCTTACAAAACGATTGCCTGGTGGTGAAGATTTACAGGTCGTCTTAACACCTGAACAGGTAGAGGGCGACTTTATAAACTACTTTTTTAGAATAAAACCAAAATCTCTTACAAGGCTTGACCCAACTATAAGAGCAGAGCGTATAAAGGAATTTAGCATAAAGATATTGCCTGGTCTTGTAACATCAGCACAAGTGTGTATGCGAACGGGCGTACCGTTTAATATCTCGGTAGCAGCGTTACAAATAGCTGACGAAATGGAAATTTTAGACGAGATTACAGATTGGTTTAACGACCCTGAATATGCTAAAAAGATAGAACTTCAGATGCTTATGGGGCCACAACCACAGGGTAAAGGCGCGGTTGAGGGACAGTTACAGAATGGCCAACCTGGTACCGTTGGCAAGACACTGTCCTCGACTCAGCAAGTTAATAGCGATAGGCAGGAACGTAGCGGGATAGCACAGTCTAAGTTACCAAATAAGACGGGAGTTTAATATGGGCGTTAAATATAGCGATGTGGATAAGGCTTTACAAAATAAAAGTATGGCTGATGTAGAAAAATCGTTAAGGAAAAGTAACAGAAAAAATGCTGAGGTTGCTACAATTATGAAGAAAAAAGAAAATAAAGAAACGTGGGGGGACAAACTTACACGTGGTGTAAAAGAACTCTTGAAGGGTGAGAGCGCGTATATATCTAAAGAACGGCACACCGAAATGAAAGCAGCCAATAAAGCTAAGGCTAAAAAAGAAAAGGCTGAAAAACTAAAGACTAAACGTACAATGCAAACAGAGAATGCGTTGAAGAACGCTGGTATAGACGAGAAAATGATGAAACGATTAAGAGGTAGTAAATAATGTATAAGTGGCGTTGTAAAAACTGCCATAATGAATTTGAGACAGAATCTGACATAGACTATGACTGGTCTGATGTTACGATGGTATACACGGCTAACTGTATGTTTTGTGGTGGGGACTTGTCTGCTGGCTTCGCTCCACGAAGAGCGTTTAATATCGGTAATAAAGTATACCTACATCCGAGACATAGTGATAGTCTGGCGATACATCCAGACCAAGTTACAGAGCATAAAAAACTATTTCCAGATGTAAAGATAGATAGCGATTGTAGACCAGTGTTTGAAAGTTTCAAACAGGAAGATAAATATTTGGAAACAACGGGCTTTTATAAGCACCCGCAGAAGACCAGAATAAAAGGGAAAAAGGTTAAAGTGTAACTGACCCCTCTAAATATTAGAGGCCACTTACGAAAGGGTAAAGTATGGCAGAGATTCAGGAAAAAGAGCGAGCGTATGCAGAACGCGACGAACAAAAAGCTAACGTAGAAGTAACAAAGGACGAAATAAAATTAGCACAAGAAGCTATGGAGGAAACATTTGGGGTCAAACCTACCCTGGATGACGATGAGCCAGATAAAGCAGTGACTTCAGAACAGGACATGTCTGACGATGATGGTGATTCTGGTTTAGACAAAGAGTCTAAGTTGGATGATGACAAAGATGTGTCTGCTGATTTTGAAAATGTTGCTGTAGCTGACCCTCACCAGAAACCAGCAGGTGAAACCGTAGATGCTGATGATAAAGAGAAAACAGGCGAAGTAGAGTTACCAGAAGCGTATGTAAGGGCGGCTGTTCATCAGGGTTGGACAGAAAAAGATGTTAAAGAATTTTTCGAGGCTGAACCTGATAAAGCTCTAAAAACATTTGGTAACATATATCAGAGTACGTTAAGAATCTCTGAAGTTTTCTCGCAAGCCGGACGAGCGGCTAAGAAAAGCTCGGAAGAACCAGTCAAAGTAGCTACAGATACTAAGTCAACGTCAGTTGGTCTTACTCCTGAGCAGCTTAAAAAGATTGAGGACGAGTATGCTAATGACCCGATTGTTAGCATACTAAAGACTCAAGATGCTGCTATAAAGAACTACGATTCGAGATTAAGGCAAATCGAATCGAGACCCGCTGTTGAAGTTAAGGACGATGTTGTCGCCGTTATGACTGAGATTGACGCTTTCTTTACGTCAAAAGAAATAGAACCGTATAAAGAGTTTTATGGTTCAGTACCTAAAGGCAAACAGTGGCAGGATTCACTGATGCCAGGAGAACACGCAAATCGTTTAGCTGTAGCCGAGTTAGCTGACGCTATAGCGTCTGGAGCGATGTTGCAGGGGCGTAAAATGGGTGTAGCCGAAGCCTTGACCCTTGCCCACTTGTCTATTACTGACAAAGTAAGAGACAGAATAGTAGTAAATAGGATTAAAAGTAAAGTTGTAAATCGAGAAAAAGGCTTAACCATTAAACCCAGGGGAAGCTCTAAAGCAAACAGCAACGACGGTAAACCCAAAAACGAAGCCGAGCTTGTGGGTATGGTAGGAGAAGCCTTAAGAGCTACGTTTGGAAATTAATAAGAAAAGAGGTAGAATATTATGGCAGCAGTACCAAATAGTCAATTGGCTGACCTCATAACACTGACGCTGCCCAATCTTCCTAAGAATGAATTTGAGGTAGAGTGGACAAATCAGGACTACGAGGCTTGTCGTATCTATCAAAGAGAGCGTATGGTTATCGACGGTGGTAAACATATTGAGCGTAAAGTTATGCTCAACCATACGGGTAATGCAAGGTATCGTCAGCCTTATGATACTGACGAACCGGCAGTCGGTGATACTATGCATACGATTACTGTGCCCTGGACAACCCTGGGTACAAACTATTCGTGGGATAAGCACGAAATTTTAGCTAATAAAGCTGACCCTGAAGGTTTTATTAAGCTTATGAAAGAAAGACGTATAGACGGTATGTGGGCATTGGCTGACCTTATCGAAGAGCGATTCTGGAAAACCCCCACTAATGCAACGGATGCGTTGTATCCCTATGGTGTTCCGTATTACATCAATATGTTGAACGCAGGAGCTACCACAGCAGGATTTAACGGATATACTATTCGTTATCAGGATGGAACCACTGGAACTACCTGTGCAGGTATCGACGGAAATACCGAGGAACGTTGGAGAAACCACGCAGATATTTATACCGCGTTCAATAATGACCTGTTAAAGAAAGCTCGTAAGGCGTTTATCTATACGCAGTTCAAAGCTCCGTTGATTGTGAACGACCCGTCAGGAAAGCATCCTGGTGCTAAACGCTGGTATTGCGGTTTTGAAGAGGCCGTGTCATTGGCTGATTTAGCTGATAAACGCGATGACAGGATTACAGGTAAAGAACTGCTTGGTAATATACGAGTAAACGATGGCGGTCTTGTTACTATTAACAGACTTCCCGTAGTGCCGATTCCGCAGCTTAATGGTGAAACATATTCGCCGTTATATTGTGTTGACTTTAGCCAGTTTATTCCTGTTGTTCTGGCCGATGGTTGGATGGAAGAGACCGAGGCTATGAACGACCGTACACAGCATACTGTGTTTACAGTGTTCCTTGATGGTCGTCACAACAACCTGGTGAAGAGTAAACGTAGAGCCGGTTTCGTGTTGCACAAAGCAATACCTGGTGAATAATTTTAATAACGCCGAGCGGGGGCAAGACCCCCGCAAAGGCTAATGCGGTAAACCCGCAGGAGAATTAAATGAGTCAAGTAACTTATAAGAATCGGTCTGAAAAGACTGAAAAAAAGAAAGTAGAGTTTTACAATGGTACTGGTGCAAGTGTAACACTGCATCAGGGTTACGCTTTTTGTTACGACCAGGACTACGGTACGGCCAGTGATGCGAGTTTATACAGGATATGGCGTGTTGAACGTCCTGCAACTGCTAATTTACTCTATTTTTCTGGTGTTTTGGCAGAAGGTTACGACGGAGAAATAGTAGCTAATGGAGAAACTAAAGTTGTAGAGATTTATGTTCCTAATCGTAGGGGACAGGGCGTACTCGTGTGGACAGAAGAAAACTGTACGATTAACACTACGTATCTCGCACCGCAGAATGGTGTCTTTGCTCTCGGTGCTGCAAGTGACGGTTACACAGTAGCTTTAGCTGCACAAACAGTAGACAGAAGCGAAACAAACGGTACAATTTTAGCACGTTTGTTTGGTGTAGACCTCAATCAGGCTGGTATAGAGTCTGAATTAACTGCTGCTGAGTCTGAGTTAGACTTGGTATCTGAAGCTGTTGTTGCAGTAGACTCACAGCTTTTGTTAATCGAGTCCGAGGTTGCAGCTAACACATCTGACATCCTTTTGTTAGAGTCCGAGGCTGCGAGCAATGATTCTGAGATACTACTCCTGGAATCGGAATGTGCTGCTAATGTTACTAATATAGCTGCTGCTCAGTCTGACTTAGACCAGGCTATTGCCCTTGTAGACAGTGATGCCATTACAAGTGGTATTGTGACTACAAGTTCAGTTACATTACACAAGGCCACATTTAGTGTCGACGGTGTAACCTATACATTCGTAACAGATGTTGTTGCTAAGACGTAATTAAATAGTTAAGTCCTTGCCCCGTTTCCCCCTTTCTCTGAAACGGGGTAAGGCATTTTTTAAGAAAGGGGAAAACCTGTGGAACCGAAACAAGCGTTTCAGATGATACATGACATAGTTCGTGGCCCCAATGGAATGAGACTAACCGCATCTGAACATCAAGCAGTACAACAGGCATTTATGGTTATTCAAAAAGACATGAATAGTTTTAAGGTAAAGGAAATACCAAAAGAGGAACCAGTAAATGAGTGAGACTACTTCATCTATTACAATAGCAGAACTTGTACGCATAGTGGCAGAGAAAGCTGGATTCTGTGACTACGACGATGAAGGACGAGCTATAGTGCCGGTAAACGACGCTAATGATTTACAGACATGTGTAGAAATAGTGAATCGCGGTATAAAAATGTTTATATCAGACGCACCACGTACAGGATGGCAGTGGACTAAACGTATATTGTCAGTGAATCTTGTGCCGTCCTATACTGGAACTGCAAGTGCTGGTAGTGCTATAAGTTTAACCGATGACGATATAGCTGGAACTTATGATGATGATTATTTTAACAGTTACACCATTAAGATAACCGCCAATACAGGCAAAGGTGAAACTGCTGTTATAACCGATTACGACGGCACTTTAGGTAAATTTACATTTGCTGCCCTGTCAGGTGGTTCTACACCAGATGATACATCCGAGTATCGTATATGCAGGAGTACCGAAGTAATAGACGCAGATTCGGGGCGTTACCTTCTTAATGATTATTTCGGTTCCGTTATGGGTAGCCCAAAATATGCGAGACAAACTAATAAGGGCGCGACTCCAGCGTGGGTAAATGAGGCTACTATAAGAGGTCAGCGACAAAATTCTATGACTTCGAGTACGCCCTATATGCTTGCCATTCGCTCTTATGGAACGCGACAAACAGAACTGCTCGTATGGCCTTATCCAAATGCAGATATAACTGTTGAATTTTCTTATGAAATTTTATTTAATAAAAATGAAATAGAAGCTGGTATAGCAGAAAGTGGAAGTTCAACAACACTCGTGCATAGTAGACTATCGAGATATGCGGATGATTATTTTAATAGGTGGACTCTTACTGTATTATCTGGTACAGGCGTTGGAGAAACAGCTACAATAACAGATTTTGACCAGGGGACGGGTATGCTTACATTTGCAGCTTTATCGGATGGCTCAACACCTGATGATACTACAGTATATCTACTTGAGCCAGTGACAAAGTATCATCCTGCTGGTGTTAAGTTTGACGAAGCAATACGATACGCGTGTTTAGCACAGGCTGAGCAAGATGTTGACGATGTAAACGCAGGATATGTAGAATATTATAATAGTAAGGCGTTGTTACAGGCGTATAACCTTGATTCACGCTTAGCTGCTCGTAAACTTGGAAATATGAATTGTGGCCCTATAATAATAGGGAGAATTAGAAACATAGTAACTTATAATGGAGAATAACAAATGAGTAAAGGTAACATTGCTTACAAATTAGAGGGTATGCTTGGGTTTCCTGACCCGTCTACTACTGTTGTTGTGACAGCAAAAACAGACAATGGCAACGCTTTACAGGCATATGGTGACACAGTGCCAATGGCAAGTGACGCGGGTTATCATCCTGGTTGTTTGTTTCTTGACACCAATGGAGCGGCATTATATGTAAATGAAGGCGATGCCGATACGTGTGACTTTCAAGTGGTAACTACATAATGGAGATTCAACCCCCTGTAAATGGTTTATTCAGAGGTGGTAGTTTCAGACAGCAGCCGGCGGGTACTACCCCCGCCTGTAATAATATAAGACCGAATGACACCGAGGCCAACCGTAAAAGAGTCGCACAACGGCCTGGTACTATAAAGGCTTGCGAATCTGAATTGTCAGATGGTAGGCCTGTGCTGCGAATAGCGTCCATAAACACTACTTATATTATGCCACAATGAGTGTAATATTAGAAAATAACGGTTATTGGAAAAGGACATCTGATTACGATAGTCCTTTAACTTATACTGTTACATTTACAATTAAAGGTTATGAAACTGAATTTTCATGTAATCCAGGACAATACGGTGGTAATACTGCTCTTGCTACACGAAGTTTAATAGTTAAGCCAATATGTGGATATGATGGTACATGTAGAATATTGTGGACAAAAGCACAAATAGCAGCTCTTAAACAAGCATTTGAAGATGACTACGAGACCACACTTCAAAAATTAGAATATTGGCCTTTGTTTTCAGGTTCAGACGGTTATGATGATTATCTGCTTTTCTGGGATTCGGACCCATTTGTAAATCCTAATAATTGGGAAATTGGTGATGAGATAACATGGACATTTGTTGCTAAACCTGACGCACCGTTGGGTAAAGCTAAAATGTTATTCATAGCTTTGTTTAGTATCATAGAATTAGAGGTAGGATAGTGGGGAGTCCGGTTTACAAAGCGTCGTTTTTAACTTACAATATAAATATAGGTAATGGCGTTATACCTATAAACTGGCCCTCTGACCGTAACGCTATAACCGGCAATAACGTAGAGTGGGATGAAGAAGATGAAGTTTGGACTCCAGATTTAGAGTTTATAAATGCTGGTAGCGGTAAACTAAAAATTCAATTAGTTGTAGTAGCAGACGGTAAGGTATACTTCGAGGATTATTGATGATTAGTATATTCAGGGTAACAGTATATAGTGATGCTGGTATGACTACGCCATATCCTGGTATAACTGTTACTTTAACGGGTGAGTCTAATCAAGTAACAGACACTAATGGACGGGTTACCTGGTATCCTGACACTCCATACACTAAATATGTTTTTGCTATACCGCCAGAAGGAAAGGATTCTTATAGATATTTTGGAAGTTTGATAGAATATGAGACACCAGGATGCAGGGTTACTGTTTCTGTCGGTAATCATTATGAAAATTGGGCTATATTTGGCCCAGACCCGCCTGGCAAGGCCCAGAGTCCTACGCCAGAAGATGACGAAGGCAATATATCCAAGTCATTATCAAAGTTACAGTGGGAAGCACCTAACTTATGATACTATATAACGTATATTATAGAAAACAGGACGGTGGCTGGACTTATCTTGGCCAGACCGAGGATACTGAATACGATATATCAGCATTAACTTTAAACTATTATACAGTATATGAGTGGCGTGTAGATACTTATGATACTGAAACAGAACTAACAACTACTGGCGATACTTGGACATTTATTGTTGAACACAGCCCGCTATTTCCTTATGAACGTAAATCTGACTATAACGGAGACGAACTTTATCAGTATGATAGCGAAGCCTGGGTGAATCCTAATGAATATGGGGACACGATAGCGTTTGGAAGTGGTAGACACCGTAACGTTTTAGTGGCTGTGTCGCACGGCAAAGTGTATTTTGAGAATATGTAAATGGCTATATCTTTAACAGAACTTGGTGCGTCGCATGGATTTACGGCGGGTGACTTGGATACTAACGGCTGGTTCGCTATGATACCGGCGTTTCAGGAAATATTCTTTGCAGATGGTAGAATGAACGGATACCACGTTCTCGATATGTATCGTACTAAATTAACTGGTACTATAACTGGTGCATTTAAGGATACAGAATATATAGAGCAGGAAGATTCTGAAGCAAAAGGTTATTTTATAGGTACAGACGGAACCAATCATCTTGTGTATAGAATAAGCACGATAGAGTTCAATACTACAGATGAGATAACTGGTTCTGTGAGTGGTGCTACGCTAACCCCTACAGCAGTGACCGCGCCCCCGCATTGGGATGTGTGGACAGAAAGTTTGGCTGCTACATCTGATGTTCACGGTACAGCCGCGAGTGGAACCTCAACGAGTTTAACGGATAGCAATATAGCTGGTACTTATACAGACGATTATTTCAACGGCAAGGTGTTGAAGGTGACAGGTGGCACGGGCATATACGAGACTGCTACAATAACTGACTACGATGGTACACTTGGTAAGTTTATATTTTCGGCTTTGTCTGGTGGTTCAACGCCGGACGCAACTACAATATACAGCGTTTATTCTATCGCAACTGGTTTACCAGAAGGCGGGGCTAATGCAGGTTGCTTGTGTTTCGGGCGTATATTTCTGAATAGTATAATAAATCCTAACCAGTGGTATTCGTCCCGTGCTGGCAACCCACGCGATTGGCTTGTAAACCAGAATGATTTAGGAACACCAGTATCGAGCCAAACTTCTAAGGCGGGGCTTGTCTCGTCTCCTCTGGTTGGCTTTATACCGTACCAGGACCACTATCTATTATTTGGCCTTATGGATTCCTGGTGGGTTATGCGTTCAGACCCGCGAGCGGGTGGCACACTCACACAGCTTACTACAGAGACAGGTATGCTCTCCCCAACTGCGTATTGTTGGGATGAAAATTCAAATCTATTCATACTTGGATTTGATGGGGTGTACTATCTTCCGCCAACTGGAATAATAAACGCACAAGCACCAGTAAATATAACACGCGGGCGTATGCCGAGATTGTTCAGAGATATGGCAATAAATAAAAATACTGATAATATTTCTATGGCGTATGACAAGGATAGATACGGTATAAGGATAGCTGTAACACAAAAAGACGGGGAGTGGGAAACAAGTTTCTGGATAGATTTACGCTCTGGCGATGTCCTTGAGGAAGGTGGTAAAATATTTCCAGAATCGTATAACAAAGCACATAGGGCACATTCTTTGTATTATTATCAGAGTCAAAACGCTGTTAATAGAGCGTTGCTTATAGGGTGTGATGACGGTTATATACGCAGATACGACGATGATAGTAAATCAGACGATTCAGAAGCTATAAAGAGTTTCTTTACAGTAGGCCCGTTTGTATCAGAAGTTACGCGCGGCACTATAAAGCATAATGAAACTTCTATAGAGCTTGATAGTAATTCAGATGGTATAACAGTAGAGTTGCATATTAGTAAGACAGCACAAGAGGTTATAGAGGCTATAGATAACGGGGTATCAGCTAAAGTTAGCAAAGATATAGCGTCTAACAATCTGTTGCGTTCTATACGTGAAAAGGTACGAGGCGGGGCAATAGCTATTAAAATTGGTAACTACAATAATAATGAAACTTTTGCTATAGACAAAATAGATTCCAAAATAGAACAAAGTGGAAGGGTAAAATAATGGCGCTTGTAGATGCATATAACCAGCAAACACAACAGCAAGGTGGCTTATATAGTAGCGCAATTAAAAAGTTTAGTCAACGGTTTGGACAGGTAAATGCCGCCTTTGGAGAAGGACTCGGTGCATTGAAAGAAGCCGCTACTAACTATGGCAAAGGTGGTGCATTCTCGACTTCGCAGTTCGGACAGATAGAGCAGGGCACGCAACAGGCTATAGGGCAGGGTACTTCTAATTTAATAAGCAGTGGTATGTGGTCTGGAACCAACACGTCTGGACTTATACAGTCTGCTATGCAGCAGCAGGGCTTGCAAAAAGCTGGCGTAGAGGCCGAGCGCGTAGGCAATCTTAGTAATTTACAAGCCGCAATAGCACAACTTAAATCAGGTCAAGCACAAACAATAGCGAGTATGCAAGAGCCAGACTATAGTCAATATTATAATCAGGGTTTTGGCCCGTTTATGTCGGCCACAGCGTCACAATATGGCAACCAGCTTTCTGCTCTTGCGAGTATATATTCTGCAAACAAACAGGCATCAGTTGAACGTGAAAAGATAGCAGCGAGTAAGAAGAAATAATATGCCAGGTACAGAACGACCAGGTTGGGACTATAGGGCAGGTGATGAAATTCAGCTTGAACGAATCATAGCTGAACTTGGTGATTATGTCCTACCTGCTCATTCCCAAGCTGTAAGTCAGCTAAACAACATACTCGAAATCGTATCTGAAGCTGCAAGCCAGGCTATAAGCCAAACTGAAAGTGAATTAACCGCTCTCATAAGCCAAGCTGAGTCTGAGTTAGATTTGGTATCCGAAGCTGTTGTTGCAGTAGACTCACAGCTTTTGTTAATCGAAATTATGACGCTGCCTATAGTTTATTATTAGTAGAAAGAGGAATATAAAATGACACAGTACAGAGTTCCGGTACTGGAACAATTTAGTTGGCAACCGCCAGTGGCAGACAAGGATTTAACTGCCCCGCCTGGTGGAGAATCAAAAGGTGACAGATATATTGTGGGTGGTAGTGCAACTGGTGATTGGTCTACACATGATAATGATATAGCTACTTATGATGGTGCAAGTTGGTTATATGATACGCCGTCAGAAGGTTGGTCGTGTTGGGTGTCAGACGAAGATGTGTTCTATAATTTTGACGGCAGTAATTGGGTTGTAGAAGAAATCAATGCTATAAGTCAGGCAGTTAGTCAGGCAACTTCAGAACTCCAACTTGTATCTGCTGCAACGGTAGCCATTGATTCCCAATTATTATTAGTTGAGTCAGAAACCGCGTCTAATAATAGTGAAATATTGTTGTTAGAGTCTGAATGTGCCACCAATGCTACAGCGATATTATCTGTAGACAGTCAGTTACTTTTGGTTGAGAGTGAAGTTGCCACCAACACAAGCGGTTTATTAACTAAACAAAGTGAAGCTACGTATGATTCTGATTATGGTGTTTTATTATTTGAGGTATAATGGCACAGTATAAAGCATTAACTATAAATACCGAGTCGCCACCGTTAGAAGGTGACTTAGTTCGATGGAATGGAACTAATTGGGTCCCCTATGCTGATAGTGCATTTGCTGCTGCTACCCATGCTTCTGAACATGAAATTGGTGGTAGCGATTTAGTAAATCACAATAATCTTACAGGTTATGTAGCAAAGGAACACATAGACTGGACTAACACATCGGCTTATCTTTCAACTACTGCAAGTATTAATTGTCACGGTGTAAATTCTGATGATGCTACTAATCATTTTAGAGCAGGGAGTGCCGGAACAGGACAGAGTCAGCTTTATTTTGATACATACAATGACAATGGTATTGCTTATAGTTCAACTC
>Ga0315543_1002262_pt1 | contig 18993 bp, 14 predicted proteins | sample SalMarSW160210MG_2_FD_203098 | JGI IMG/M metagenome (GOLD analysis project Ga0315543, IMG submission 203098) | Salt marsh sediment microbial communities from the Plum Island Ecosystem LTER, Massachusetts, United States - Salt Marsh Sediment SW1601-210 ...
GGATGTCGGTAGCGTTCAGGTAATCACTTGGACTAACGTCGGCGGCTTCTCTGGTAACGTCGATGTTGAGTACTACAACGGAACCACCTGGTCAAGCATCGCCAGCAATATTCCCAATATTGGCTTTTGCCCCTGGATCCCGATTCCTAACTCCCCGACTGACCAGGCGTTGGTAAGAGTAAAAGAGAACGGCGGCCTTATCACCGATACCAGTGACAGCACCTTTACCATCGCCGGTATCATTGTTACCGACCCGAATGCTGTTAGTGATAGATGGCTGGTCGGGCGGGCTGATACGGTCAAGTGGAATGTCATTCCTGTCATTGGGGATACTGTCGGTATTGTCTTCTCCATCGACAACGGCGCCAATTACGACGACACGCTAACGCTTGAAGGAATCACCAACTCGGGCCTGTTCGCATTCACCGTTCCGGCTACACTGCCTGGGCCGTTCCCATATACTCAGTGCCGTGTAAGAGTGTACGACAAGATGGGCGGCGGTACAGCGGCCGATACCAGCGATGCTAACTTCACCATCGATCAGCCGCATATTACAGTCACAGCGCCAAACGGCACCGAAACCTGGCAGATGGGTACGCCCCACAACATCACCTGGGATACGGTCGGACTACGGGCGGTTTCGCTGGTTATTACTTTGGATACTTCGAGCGGGGCCGATAACTATCCGATTTTGATTGACACGGTCGCCGCTACCACTACCAGTTACTCGTGGACGGTTCCTAACCTCGGCCTTAATGACATAACAACTTGTCGGGTTAGAGTCGCTGAAGTCGGTTACCCGCTTAAAGACGAGAGTGATGCTGACTTCACGATTTCACATTAGGTGAGCCTGTATTTTTGACAGCAAACCCACCGGGGATTGGCGAGAGCCGGTCCCCGGTTTCTTTTATGGTAGTAGAGTGTCGGGTTCACAGGGAAACCGACCTACTTTTTGAGGATGACCCCTTTGCCGGTGCGACCGTCGATGCGGATTTCAATCGGTTCCGGCAGAGAAATGTGCCTGAGAAACTTCGATTCCCCTGCCACCGGCTGCCTTAAAAGCCACTCCCAGTCAACAAAGCCATTATTTGCAGCCGGATTAATCGTGAAGTATCCAACGCGTAATTGGAAGTGTTAGAACCGCCGCCAAACCTGTAGATTATCAACAGGTCCCCAACAGAGGATGAGAAAGGTGGGACGGTAATATAAAACTGTCCCACCTTCTTTCTTCACGAACGGTTTCGTGACAGGAGGAGTCATACTACACCTTGATCCATCATGGCATTGGCAACTTTGATGAAGCCGGCAATGTTGGCCCCATTCACGTAGTTGCCCGGAGTGCCATAGGTTTCGGCAGCTTCGACACTCGCCTTATGGATACTCTTCATAATGCCGTGCAGGCGGTTATCTACTTCTTCGCGCGTCCAGCTCAGGCGGAGGCTGTTCTGTGACATCTCCAGCCCGGAAACCGCTACTCCACCGGCGTTGGCAGCTTTGCCGGGACCGAACAAGATCTTCTTCTCGAGGAACACCTCGACAGCCTCGGGAGTGCATGGCATATTGGCGCCTTCGGCTACACAGATGCAACCGTTGTCAACAAGGGTCTTAGCGTCATTACCGTCCAGTTCGTTTTGGGTGGCGCAGGGGAGAGCCACATCAACCTTGATACTCCAGACGCCCAGGCCTTCGTGGTACTTAGCACTGGGGAATTTCTCAGCGTACTCTTTGATGCGATCGCGGTTGACGTTTTTAAGGTCCATGACAAAATCCCACTTCTCACCTGAGATACCATCTTCGTCAACTATGAAGCCACTTGAGTCGGAGAGAGTCACGACCTTTCCGCCAAGTTCATTTGCTTTTTGGGTGGCATATTGAGCTACGTTACCGGAACCGGAGATAGCCACGCGCTTACCATCGAAGGATTCGCCCTTGGTTTTGAGCATTTCGTTGGCGAAGTAAACCGTACCATAGCCGGTTGCCTCGGGACGAATCAAGCTGCCACCCCAGCCAAGTCCCTTGCCGGTCAATACACCCTCAAATGCGTTGCGGAGGCGCTTGTACTGACCGAACAAGAAACCGATTTCACGGCCTCCAACGCCAATGTCGCCGGCGGGTACATCGGTGTTGGGACCGACATGGCGGAAAAGCTCGTTCATAAAGCTCTGGCAGAAAACCATGACTTCATTGTCCGACTTGCCCTTGGGATCAAAGTCGGAGCCGCCTTTGCCACCGCCCATCGGAAGCGTGGTCAGGCTGTTTTTGAAAACCTGCTCAAAGCCCAGAAACTTCAGTATTCCCAGGTTTACGCTGGGATGGAATCGCAGGCCGCCCTTGTAAGGGCCGATAGCGCTGTTGAACTCAATCCGGAAGCCGCGATTGACCTGAATCTGACCCTTGTTGTCAATCCACGGCACACGGAACAGGATTACCCGCTCTGGTTCAACAATGCGCTCGACGATTTTTGCCTCTTTGTATTCCAGATGCCTTTCCAGAACTGGCTCCAGCGAGGTAATCACTTCATGGACCGCCTGATGAAATTCCGGCTGGGCCGGATGTTTGGCTTTCAGATCGGCCATGAATGTGTCAACAAAACTTGACATGTGTTTCTCCTCATTTACCTAAACATTGATGGTGAACTAATAACTAAGCCTTCAGTTCATTTTAAGTGAAACATTTCACATGATTATATACTTTGGTCAGAAAGGAATGTCAAGACTTGTAATGGCGAATGGTAAAAATTACCAGATCATACGTAAATATTTCGCGTTTTCTCTGAATCTGAAAGCTGGATAATTCAGTGTAGGAGAGTATTGTAATGTTACAGTGGGTTGTAATGTAGCAGTGAGCTGAGAGCAGTATTGCAAGGGGGGCTATCTTGGCTCTCTGGTAAGAGACGTTACGGGTTTCAACTTCTTACGGACGGGATAGTTGGGCGAAGGGATAAAGAAATCAGCGCTAACTGATAAGCAAGAGGGTTACTACCTGGTATTTATCAGTGTAACCATGAGTGAGAGAAAGGGTGAGGATATTTCGCCGGGTTTCTGTTGAATAATGAGATACTTGTGAAATGGAGGGGGCTATCAAAGGTTTGTAGCATCAGCCTCTGAATAAAAGAATCAGAGAGCACGCCGTTACCGTTACCGGCAACAATATGAAAAACGAGTATGGCAATACAATGCTTCCCACAAAGGCGAGAGCAATTGAGGGAATGATAAGATATTTGACCGCGGCAAAGGTTATCTTGACCAACCGAGTAATAATCACAACTATCAAAACCCCCAGAACAATATAGGTAGCAATCAATCCGTTGTGGCCAAAGTGTTCGATTATCAGTTCCTTGACTGAGCTCAGGCAGCTAAGGTATTCGTCGAACAGGGCCGAAGCCTTTTCGAGAAGCTTTTGAACAAGATTTGTCAGGTGACCTTCAAGCATCTTCCAACTCGTCTAAGGGTTCAATGGTGAGTGAGGATTCACCTACTCTTGTCAGTCCGACCATTCGCCGGGTGAGGAAGTTCTTGGAAGTTATCCAGTTGTGGGAAACCTCCAATATCTCCGAGTGCTCCATCTCTGATTGCCAATCAAAAATAACCTGATCGATCATCTGGTCTTCAACGACGAGATCATCCATGGTGAGAACGAATTTAACCTTCATAAGTCATACCGCCTTATCCTACCAAAGGTTTCTTTTTGGCTCAACTTTAGCAGGTGCAACCATGGTGCCGCTGGAAGAAACGTTCCATTGTGAAGCTTATAACCCTATGTGAGTCAGTCCATTACCTGGAATAAAGGTGCTCTTTGCAGGCTGTGGAGAATGTTTCTCTGGTCGGGCAACACTGAAAAACAGGTGGGAAGTTCCAATACTTTGTAGGCTAAAAAAAATCCGGCGGCTGGTTAGGCCGCCGGGGAATTCATACTACGGATTTCGATCTCTACTCGTTGAGATACCTTGCTTTGTTCTCATTTCGGAGCAGTTACCGACCCCGGATGATAGATGAATACGATGTGGGCCTTTATTGGCTGGGCTTGCTGCCCAACAGGGTCAATCATTGACCCCAAACCGATTCGAAACAAAAACAACAGGTCAAAACATCTCAAGTTTCGCGGTCGTTGGTCTTACGCTTCTCTCGTTGCTCGGTCCCTCCACCACACCTCCGGTAGCGTCCCGGAAGCATCACAGGGGACCTGTTCATTCCATAGGCAAACCCTCCATAACCACAGTTTCAATCCTCTGGCGGTGTAAGGAAACCATGGTGGTGATGAAGTCGTTCAAAGAGTAATATTACTCATAAACAAACTTGTGAGGGCAATAAACTAAGAACAAGTATACTCTATGAAGCCGGTGGGGACAGCCTCATTATAAATATACGAGTGAAATTCAATTCTGTCAAGGGAAAAAACGAGGAGAAATGATACGAATCAGGGTTTGTCTATGTAGCATCTGGAAATCCAGTTTGGCCCACTGTTGAGCAAAGCCTGAGATTAAGTTGTAATGTCTCTCTCTGTTTTTGTTGATAGCAGTTAATAGACCATTTTACTTGATTTAGTATGATAATTTCTCCTCTGCCGAGACTTGATACTGACGCCGGTGAGATCCGCCGCAGGATTCTTCCTCACTGCCGTCTGAAGCCCGGTGACACCTGGCATGATCCGGTTGCAGGGCATGTTGTCGGCTGCGGGGATGCGACCGATGCTCGCTTTGTTCGACACATCATGAGAGAGAAGGAGGCTTGCCTCGCTGTGCAGGATCCGCCGTACAATCTTGTGATGTGTGAAAAGCGGTCGGTGGAGGAATTTATTGGCTGGTGCCGTAAGTGGGTCGACAACTGCTATGCCGTTCTTGCCAACGACAGCGCCCTTTATGTCTGGTTGGGCGCCGAACAAAACAACCATTTCCAGCCTTTCCCTCAGTTTATAACAATGATGGCTGGCACAAAATTCAAATCTGCTTCCCTGATTACTATGCGTAACCAGCGAGGTTACGGCACACAGAAAAACTGGATGGCGGTCAGGCAGGAGCTGTTGTATTACACCAAGGGAAAGCCCTCTTTTTCCGTACGGTATACCGATATTCCTAAAATCTTGCGTGGTTACTACAAGGAGGTTAATGGAATCATAGCTGAGAACCTCCAAAGGAGCAAGTCCAAAAACATACGTCCCGGAAATGTCTGGGTTGACATTCAGCAGGTGTTCTATCGAATGGAAGAGAATGTGAATGGTTGCTACGGCCAGAAGCCTCTTAAGGCCATAGAGCGGATCATCCTGGCTTCCTCAGATCAAGGCAATACCGTCACCGATTTTTTTGCTCATGCCGGAACGACTTTGCTTGCCTGTGAAAGAACAGGGCGGCGGTGTGTTACTTTTGACATCGATCCTGTCTTTGCTGAAATAACTATCAGGCGTTTAGAGCGGTTTCGTCGGACCGGCAAAATCGGTTGGCAGGCGGGTAATCCGTTTGAGAGGGAACTTACGGAGATTAACCAAGGCAAAGCTGACCTGTTTGTCGGGCAGCCTAACCAAATCGCACTAAGCAGAATATGAAAGAGATAACCGGAAAAGTTCTCAAGCTGGGTGATAGTATTGGTACTGCCCAGATACTTCCTGAGAAGTATTTGAGTGATGGCTCGATCAGCAAGATAGCTAAACATGTTCTGGAGGGCTACAGCGAGGGTTTCCCGGCGAAGATGCAGGAAGGCGGGGTGTTGGTGGCCGGTTTGCATTTCGGTTGGGGGCCAGCGACAGCACGGGCGGTGGCAGCTTTGAAGGCAGTGGGGATTCGGTGTGTGATTGCCAAGAGCTTTGGCAGAGCCTTCTTTCGTGGGGCAATAAACGAAGGTTTACCGGCGATTGCTGTGAATATCGTGGGTGAGGTGAGCGATGGTGATATAATTACTATCAATCTTGAACAGGGGGAAATAACGTACCCCGGCGGTGAAATGAGCTTTGCGCTCTACCCGGAGTTTGTGCTTAACATTGTCCGAAGCGGAGACTTAATCGCAGCAATCAAGAAAGAGCTGGGGAAGAAGTAGCGTGCCATCACAAACCTCCTTTTCTTGGCTCACCCAATACTCGCATACCAACTCAAGCAACAGCCAAGCTGATCAACCTCTTGCTGTTACTGTGCGGCTGTAAATTCCTGACGTTTGAAGCCGATAAGATTCTTAGTATTGCGAATATTACAATTTCACGTGCGATGTGAAACTTTTTTTTATCTCAACAATGAGGTGAACAGATGCCCAGCAGCCACTTTCTTCAAATAAATGAAATTGTGCAATTGATATATCTGTTGAAGCCCAGAACTGTTCTCGATGTTGGGGTTGGGTTCGGCAAGTACGGTCTGCTTGCAAGGGAATACTTGGAACTGTGGGACGGCAGAGGGAAATACAACCAGTGGTCACGCAGAATTGACGGCATCGAAGTATTCGAAGGGTATCTAACCCCGCTGCATGACTACCTTTACGATAATATCTATATCGGCAATGCGCTCGACATTATCCCCGACTTGGATGTCACCTACGACCTTATCCTCGTCATTGATGTCCTTGAGCACTTTACTCACGATGAAGGCGTTAGGCTGTTGGAAGCATGTCAGCGGAAAAGCAGAAACTTTCTGGTGTCGACGCCCAAAGATATCGGCACGCAGGAAGAGGCTTTCGACAATCCATACGAGAGACACAAGTCTCAGTGGCAAAAGGGGCACTTTGATAAATTTGAAAAAAACTTCTTTGTTCCCAATTTAAAATCATACATCTACTTAATCGGCGAGGATGCACCCAAATTCACAGGGGCTGTGGTCAACCACAGTCAAGGCGTGCCCCGATAGAAGGCGGCAGGTTAATAGGTATCCTCATTCCCTTCTTGTTATCACTTCAGATGTTGTAATCTAATTTCTCCTTCAGCAAGCTTGGCATAACTGAAGTGATCGATAAAATCGCCAGTGTTGATATAGATGCCATTGGTGAGCTGCTTTATCACCGGGATATGGAGGTGGCCAATGGCTACGATGTCAAATCCTGAGGCGAGCTTTTGCTCGGCGTAAGCCTTGTAGTCAGCCGCAAAGCTCTGGTCGCGGCGCGAGGTGTACTGGCGCGATGAGCCGGACACCTTTTTGGCTAGCGGCATAGCCCAGTCCGGTGGAAGTTTTCGGTACAGCCAGACATTGAAGCGATTGCGGAGTATGCGTTTTAGCAGGCGGTACCCCCGGTCGGCTGATGCGAGACCATCGCCATGAATGAGATGTAATCTCTTACCGTCGTATTCAAAGTCGAAAAAATCCCGATGCACGGTTATGCTCATCTGGTTGCTAAAGAAATCGCCCATCCAGAAATCATGGTTGCCGCTTACATAGTCGATGGCGATGCCGCGTTCAATCAAGTCGGTCAGCATAAAAAGCACCTTATGGTGCTCTTTGGGGATAGCGTGCCGGTATTCAAACCAGAAATCAAACAGGTCGCCTAAAATCACCAACCGGTCGCCGTCAGCTTTGACCTTCTCAAACAGGGAAGCAATTTTGACGACTTTCTCAGCTTCCTTGTCGGCTGCATCGGCTCCAAGATGGGCATCAGAGAAAATGTACAGGGCCATGCAGTCAATATAGGGAACGGTTCAACAATCTAAAAAGGCGTATTTCATGTTCTGTCAGATCATTTGCCAAGGGCGAATTTTGGCGGGCAATGCCTGACAGAACACAAAACCCATCCCAAGGGGTGGACCTCCCACCGGAAGTATTTGACACTACTCCACCCTCTCCATCAGACGCAGCAGAGCGTTGAAATAGGCATCCGACAGCCTGTCCAGATCCATGTCGATGAGATCAGCAATCTTCAAACGGTCACCACTCACCGTGCCGATGCGAGTACAGACAATTCCCTTTTCGCTGAAGGAGGCCGTGAGCTTATCAGTCTTGTCTGGCGTTGCACTGACGATAATCCGCGATTGAGCCTCACCAAAAAGAAGGCAGTCAGTACGTATGGAATCATGCAGAACGATTTGAGCCCCAAATTGATGCTCCCGATTGGATATACAGCACTCGGCCAAGGCAACTGCCAGGCCGCCCTCAGAGCAGTCGTGCGCTGATTTGACCATACCGGATTGAATTGCTTGAAGTAGGGCATCCTGCAATTGCTTCTCCAATTCCAAATCCAGGGGAGGGACTGTTCCTTTGGCTTGGTTAAAGATCGTGTGCAGGTATTCGGAAGCGCCAAGGTGCTCTTTGTTCTCGCCCAAAAGCAAGACCACATCGCCGTCATCTTTGAACCATTGCGTGGTGATATGGTTAACATTTTCGACCAGCCCCACCATGCCGATCGTCGGCGTAGGGAAGACTGCCCGCTCTGGATCTTCATTGTAAAAAGAGACATTTCCGCCGGTGACAGGGGTGTTGAAGACCCGGCAGGCCTCGCCCATTCCCGCGACAGCTTCGGCAAAGCTGTAGAATATCTCCGGCTTGTATGGGTTGCCGAAATTCAGGCAGTTGGTGACGGCCAGGGGGCGTCCGCCGGAGCAGACAATATTGCGCGCCGCCTCGGCCACGGCGCTCTGCGCTCCGAGACGGGGATTGATATAGCAATAGCGACCATTGCAGTCAGTCGTCATTGCCAGCGCTTTGTTCGTTCTTCGGATGCGCAGGATGGCGGCATCCGAACCCGGTCCGACGGCCGTATTAGTACGCACCATCGAATCATATTGATCAAACACCCACCCCTTATGACAGATATTCGGGGCTGCCAGCATCTTTAACAGGATATCATTCCAATCTTGATCGAGCGGATAGTCATCCAGATCAAACTTGACTATTTCGTCCATGTAGGCTGGCCGCTTTGTCTGGCGATGGTACACCGGCGTGCCGCCGCCAAGGACTAGGGCACGGGATGGAATGTCAGAAACGATTTCGCCGTTCAGTTTGACTGTCATCAGGTCGTCGGCGGTGATGTGACCAACGATAGTGGAATCAAGTCCCCACTTATCGAATACCTCTTGGACCTCTCGCTCCTTTCCCTTCTTGACACACACCAGCATCCTTTCCTGCGACTCGGAAAGTAGAATCTCATATGGCGTCATGCCCGGTTCCCGCACCGGCACTTTGTCGATGTGTATTTCAATTCCCGAGTTCCCCTTGGCTGACATCTCAGATGAAGAGCAGGTGATGCCCGCCGCGCCCATGTCCTGGATGCCGACAATAAGGTCTTTTTTGATTATCTCGAGAGTCGCCTCCATGAGGAGCTTTTCCGTGAACGGGTCGCCGATCTGGACCGAGGGGCGCCTTTCTTCCGATTTTTCACTGAGCTCTTCCGAGGCGAAAGTAGCGCCGTGGATGCCGTCCCGGCCGGTTTTGGAGCCGACGATCATAACCGGATTGCCCATCCCTTTAGCCACTGCTGATACAATTCTATCTGTCTTGACGATTCCCACCGCCATGGCATTGATTAGCGGGTTGCCGGTGTAGGCTTCATCAAAATAGACTTCCCCGGCCACCGTGGGTACTCCGAATGAGTTGCCGTAGTCACCGATGCCACGCACCACACCATCGACAAGGTAACGTACGCGGGGGTTGTCGGGTGAGCCGAAACGTAGTGAATTCAGGCAGGCTATGGGACGGGCGCCCATGGTAAAGATGTCGCGCAGGATGCCGCCCACGCCGGTGGCTGCCCCTTGGTACGGCTCAACTGCTGAGGGATGGTTGTGCGATTCGATTTTGAATACCACTGCAAGTCCATCGCCAATGTCCACGGCGCCGGCGTTTTCCTCGCCCGCTTTGGCCAGCAGATTTTCCCCTTCACATGGCAGTGTCTTCAAAAGTGCGATCGAATTCTTGTATGAGCAGTGCTCTGACCACATTACGGAGAAAACGCCCAGCTCAGTGTAGTTGAGGCTCCGACCGAGGATTTCTTTGATTCGTTCGTACTCCTCGCTGCTGAGACCGTGCGCTTTGATCATCTCAGGTGTGACATAGGGCTGTTTATATCTCGTCTGCACGACACCTCCTTCATGTTTTGAATGCGGAATATAGCGGTTGCGGCGGGTGAGGTCAACGAGTCTTGTGGAGGCAGTTGGAATGTCAATAAGATTATTCCTTTGAGTTTGGTTGGTATTTACGGCTGATAAAAGAACAAGAATAAACCCGCCGGCCCAGCAGCCGGCGGGTTTATTTTCAAAAGGAAGGTTGGTTACTGATGAGTGGGGGCTGAACCGCCACGGAACAGATAATTGACCAAGTAGGTCAAATCTGCCACATTCGGCATATCGCCCGAACCGTTCACATCAGCCAGCTCTATAACTTCCGGAGCCGGACCACCTCTGAAGAGATAGTTAACCAGGTAGGTCAAGTCGGCTACATTGACCTGCCCGTCAAGGTTTAGATCACCGGAGGTATGGCCAACCATGGTCACTTGACCGTTGAACTCACTAGGTGTGCCATCGAGATCATAGTAAACGTCAAAGAAGGAATCGATATCATCAAAGACGAGACCATCTTCCTCCTCGCATACGATGTAATCCACAACGGCAAATGTGATCTTCAGGACATCGCCTGTCAACTCGCCATAGCCGCCAGTGATAACCACAGTTTCTGAGACTGGAACAACACAGGTGCCAACCTGCAGTGTAACAATGCTCACGTCGTTGGCATCACCGCCAATAGCATCACCGCTGAGGTAGATGTAGCCGTTCATCGGATCAATAGAGAGCTTGTAAAGCACCAGCACCGGATCCGGCTCAAACAGGTAGGTGGGCGGTACCACACCGCTGACATTGATGGTGTAGTCCTCAACCTCACCGTAGGAGGTAGCGCCGCACGGGTCCATGTCCTCAGGCAAACCGGAGTAGCTGAGGCGGATTCTCATGCGAGTCTCACCAGGCACAGCATCCATCGGCGGCGTGACCGTACCAAGGTACGGGCCATAACCGGTCTCGGGATCCAGAGGAATGCGCTCACCGTCATCATAGAAGTCCAGATCCTGGTTCCAGTCGACCCAGACAGCGCCGTCATCAGAGCTGTATCCACCAGCAGTAGTGATCGTAATCGGATACCCGGTGCCCAGAGCCATCTCCGTGGACAGGGCAGTGAAGTCACCGTAGCCCTCACAGGCGGAACTATTGTCGATAGTGCCGACCTCCACTCGCTCGATGTACTCGTCGCAGCCACCGCTGGCAGCGCAGTACGTCGGTACAGCGGGTTCGCAGCTTACAGCGCACCAATAGTCATTATTGTCATCGCACGGAAGATCGTAGTAGTCCTGATGACTGGCAAAGAGCCAATAAATGCCGGGGCCACAGGTACGTGAGCATGAGATAGTGTCGCACGGATCACCGACAGCGTAGGGGTCCATGGCAGCGGCGAGGGCGCAGTCAGCCGTGTCGACGAAACCGATAACAAATGGGAATTCACCCACGCCGCTCCAAGTGACTAAAGTCAGTTCGGTCAGGACCAACTCATACCAGTCGGTGTCGCGTGTCCCACCGTCGGCCCATATTGTACCGCAAACGGTGTCTTCGCAATCGATCGGCGTAAACGCGGGCACGGCCATATTGCAGCCACCGTTGACATCATCGCCACAAGGCTCTGGCTCCGTAAACGCGCCAGGCGGGCATTCTACCACACACGGCGGAGGCGGCTCCAAGACGGAGATATTCAGGATACCGTTGCCGGTATTGCTGCTATAACCGCCAACCTCGACCAGGTAGGAATTTCCTGCCGTGACCGGGATTACAACTTCGGACTGCACGCCGCAGGCGTCGTCGTTACATTCCAGCTCGGTTCCCAGTGGATCACAGGTGCAGCCGTCGTAAACGGCCATCTTGGTGTCATATTCGGAACCACAGAGACTGATAGTGGCATCACCGCTTTCGGTGGCGGTGTAGCAGTACCAGATGTTAGGTGAAGACAAGCAGGTACCGCCGCCGTCAAACGTTGCCGCGTCAGTCGAGAAGGGCAGGTCCGTTACTTCACCGACCGGGGTAGCATCGGCACAGTTATCATTCTCAAGGGCCTCACAGGTGGTGTCGACAATGTGCAGATCGAAGTCCGCAATACAGTCAGGTGAAGGCCAGGTATCGACCATAATGTAGTAGACACCCGGATCCAGATTCACGCAGGTCATGCCGTGAGGACTGCTGCCATAATTAGTGCTGTAGTCTACGCAGGCGGTCGGCGGGCAATCGGTCCCAATCGCAACGCCGGTATAAACTTCCCCCTTGGGATCGAGCGTAATGTTGACTGTGACTGCTGAGAGCACGGTCACTTCATAAATGATGTCCTCGCCGCCGTCGTAAGAGCCCAGACAGGTCCCGTCATAGTTGTTGGTCCGGCCGCAGGTCGTCTGGTTGAGATCGGACCACGGCAGCGTCGGGATGTCGACCTTGATCGGATTGCTGCAGTTGTCACCCTCCTCAGGCGGTGGGCATTCGAAGATATCTAGTGTCAACTGGAAGGGGCTCTCGATAGGTAAGCAATCAGCGTCACCGAGGAAAACTGGAATATAGTAGGTTGCGGGCCCGGGCAGATTATTCCAATAAATCTTCGGCTGGGTCAGTCCTTCACAGTCGAGCCACTCAATGGCATCATCCAGGATATAGTTTGGGCAATCGTCGCAGGCGGCATAGAGTACAACGCCGACACACTGTATCTCGTACGGGCTTCCGCAATAGTCGATTACGACATCATTGCACTCATTTGGGGCATCGAACTTGTACCACACGGCATTCCAGTCCAGAACACCCGGGCAGTCGATAGTCGCGCCCTCAGTTGTTCCGCTGGCTGTCGCCGGGAACGGCGAGGGGATCAGCTCAGCGTTGACACACTCATCATTGGGAGGAGCGGTGGGGCAGGGATTGTCGGTACAGTTGAGACCTTCGTCCCAGCTATACCCTCCCATAGCCTCGCACTCCAGTTCGGTCACATCAGCGCATAACGGGGCTGTCGGGTCATCGTAGCAGCAACGGCCAATCGGCGCCTCTTCGTCGTTGACTGAGATTGCGTCGATCGAGAACTGGGCGCCGTCATAGCCATAGTATCTGAAGCCCAGTTTCACGTTGCTTTCGGTCGAGTATCCCGATAGATTAACGGTAGCCTCGTACCATTCCCAGCTTGTGAACACGCCGACATCCTCTTCACACCAGAGTTTTGTTGTGAAGTTGGCGCCGCCGTCAGTCGATATCCAGACTTCCAGATCGTAGTTGTCATAGGGATCAACAGACCAATAGTAGCTGCCCATCCAGGCAAACTCCAGCTTCCAGTCGGTTTTCCCAGCCAGGTTAAGCACCGGGCTGACCAGCCATTCGTCCTGCGTGCCGGTGTAGTCCGCGTCATAGAAACAGGAAGCGTTGTACGTGCCCTCAAACGGGTTGTAGCTGTCGATCTCCCATGTGTAAGGATTGTTTACGACGGCAGTCCAGCCCGACGGCGGAACGCTGCCGGTTTCAAAACCTTCCCACAGAATCTCGCCTCTAGGGGTGTAGGCTGGCATTGTCGGCTGCGTTTTGAACGGATTTACCTTGAGGTCTTCTTGAACAGCAGGCCTGCTCGCCGTCGGCAGCTCTGCCTCTTCTTCAGCCTCTAACTTTGCCTGAATCTCAGCTTCCATCGCAAGCTTGGCAGCTACATCGGGGTGAATCGATTCAGACTGTGAGGTCGAACGTAAGGCGTTTTGCTGCTGAATATAATCTTCTTTTTGATCGTCGGTGGTGGCAAAACTGAGGGCCACAACAAACAGCGCCAGGGCCGACAGTGTCACCACCAGGATGGGAATTCGTTTTCTCCATTTAGCCATTAGTTTAGCTCTCCTTACAGATTAGTTACTCTTGAGATTGTAGGCCATATAATATGGCCCATGGTCATACGGGATTACCTAATACGATACACATCACCTCCTCGAAAGAATGGTTGTTAATGGTTGCTATACACTTTAGTGCTTTTTTAATGCTTTCAAAAACGATTTGTTCTCAGTCCTACACCCGCTTACGGACAAGTAAGTACCTGTTCTCGAAGGTAACTTTTATGAAAACGCTACATTTATTATATGTTCTTAAATTAAAATAACTTTTTATGTTCCTAAAGTCAAGTTAAATTTTGCTTTTTGCTGTCGATTTGCGGATGTGAATTGGTTACCGCGGCTAATTCAATGCATTAATTCGGCAACACTCCTTCACACTCTCTACTCTTCGAATAATGACATAACCCGCTGTGTCTACATGATTTAACTTGGGTTAGGCTAAAATAAGCCTATTTAATGAAACAGTGTCGCATTCCGAGCGGATTGTTGGAAAAGTGACGTTTGAGCCGTTTTTCAACAGCCCACTGGGATTATTGAAGCTCTTTTTGGAGCGCGTAAAGTTTTTTGACCTATTTGGGAGATTTCTAATGGTGACTGCAGCTTCAACAGCTTCAGTCAAGACTTGACCAGTGCTTTCAACATGTTGACCTCGGCAGAGGTCAAATATCGCCAGGCGCCAGGTTTGAGACCTTTTGCCGACACACCGGCGAATTCCACCCGCTGCAAGTGCTTGACCGGATTACCCACCACTTGACACAACTGTTTGACCTCACGCTTGCGCCCCTCGGTCAATGTCAGTCTCAGATGAGTTACTCTTTTTCCATACCCTAAGATATCGACTTGTGCCCGCCCGATCGCACCATCCTTCAATTTAATGCCCCGCTGAATTCTCATTCCTTCCGCTCGACTGAAGTGACCGTTCACTTTTGCTTCGTATACCTTTGGCACACGATACCTGGGATGTGTCAACCGGTAGGCCAGGTCACCGTCGTTGCACAGGATCAACACTCCTTCGGTGTCAAAATCAAGTCGTCCCACCGGGTAGACACGGTGGGGCAGCTTTTTAAGAAAGTGTCGAACCGTTCTCCGCCTGAAAGGGTCATGCAGTGTCGTCATGACCTTCTGCGGCTTGTTAAAAACGATGTAGACCTTTTGGGAAACGGGCTTGGCGACAGTACCGTCGACTTTGACTACATCAGAAGCTTCATCAACAATTACCCCAACTTTTTCTACGGTAACATCATTGATGGTTACCCGCTGGGCTGCGACCAAGGCCTCAGCCCCTCGGCGGGAGGTGACACCGCACAGAGAGAGGAATTTGCTTAGTCTAACCATGAACCTTCTCTTTGGCTGCTGTGAAATCTAAGACGTAAAGGCGTCGCTGGGATACTGCTCAGTCATTGAGCTGTCAGGTGTTATCCTTCGACTTCGGTTTCAACCCCAAGTCTACGAATCCTTCCCCATTGGCTTCATGTCAACAATCTCGTCGGGCTGTTCCTTCTCGTCATTATTCAGACCGCTTTCTGACGGTTCTCCAGGTACTATTGGTTCAATGGCAAAGTCATCAACTTCTACAATTCGATGGGGGTCATAGGTGCCGTCGGCGATATTCAGCTTCATTCCTGCCTTTTCATCTGCCATGCCACCCTCCAGCTTCAGCTCGGTTTGCGGTTGGGGTTGGCGGTCCGAAATCAGCTCCTCAATTTCAGACATACGGGGAAGATCATCCAGCCGGTTAAGGCCGAAAAACTTCAGAAATTCGTCAGTGGTGCCATACTGAAGGGGTTTGCCGATTGTTTTAGCACGACCCTTGATGGTAATCACGCCTTTTTCAAGCAGGTTGTGTAACACACCATCGGAGGCGACACCGCGAATATGCTCTATCTCAACTCTGGTTACTGGCTGGCGGTAAGCGACAATTGCCAGCGTCTCCAACGCCGCGCGGGTTAAGCGCATTTTGCGGCGTCTGGAGAAGAGTTCCTCAACATAGCTGGTGTATTCCGGCAGGATGTAGAACTGGTACCCTCCGGCGAGCTCCCGGATGCGGTAGGCTGTGTCGGCCACCATGTAGCGATTATTCAACTCAGCCACGGCCTGAGCAACTTTCCGTGGCGACCAACCTTCCAACGCCTCAGAAATTTTCCGGGCGGCAAGCGGTTCCGGCGAGGCCAGAATTAGCGCTTCAACGACTGAATTTCGAGAGCCATTCTGCATAATTTATCCAACCACCTGTTGTTTGTGCTCTGTGAAATCTATCACGTCAATTGGCTGTAGGGGAGAGTCAAAATATTCACCACGATACACTCGCATCTCCGCAAAGGGCTTCGATTGACAAATGGTCACCCTTTGGACGCGGGCCAGCTCCAGGAGGGCGATAAAGGTGACCACGGCCACGATTTTCACCGGGATATCCGCAAACAATTCTTTGAAAATAGCAAACTCTTTTTTTCTCAAGAGCTCAATTATGTATGTAATTCGGTCCTCAATAGAGACTTCCTCGGTATAGACCTCGTGAAATGTCTCATCGTGTCGTCTTGACAGCACCTCCTTGAAGGCGGTCAGCAGATCAAAAAATGTCGTAGCTTCAGACAAACTAGTCTTGCCGTTAATTTCTCCAACCGGTGATGGGGGAATGAAGTTTCTTTCCTCGATGAGAGCTTTTTCCCGCAGTATTTCACCAGCCTCCTTGTACTTTTTGTACTCAATCAACGCTGCGATGAGTTCTTCGCGAGGGTCAAGTTCATCAGGGTTGTCAATGTCTCGAGGTAGCAACATCCTGGTTTTTATTCTGATCAAGGTGGCCGCCATCAGGATAAACTCACCGGCTACTTCAAGGTTGAGAGTGGTCATAAGTTCAATGTATTTCAAGTATTCTCTGGTAATTTTGGCAATGGGGATGTCATATATACTTACTTCCTCTTTCCTGATCAGGTAGAGCAAAAGGTCAAGCGGCCCGTGAAAAACAGCCAGATCAACCCGGTAATTATCACTCTGAGAGCTTAGCGTTGCATCCATCTTTACTTGTTTCCTCTATAGTTCATCTGCATGGCTGTACGAACGTCTTCCATGACATTTTGAGCCCGACTGCGAGCGCGGTCACCGCCCGCTTTCAGCACATCCCAGATATGGTCCGGCCTTTTGAGCAATTCTGCCCGTTTACTGCGGATCGGTTCGAGCGCCCGGTTGAGAGTACGACTCAAGCGTAGCTTACAATCTACACACCCCAGTTCGCCCGATCGACACGGGGTAGCTATTTCAGCCTCAGCTTCGAGCGTATACAATCGGTGCAGCAAAAACACAGGACAGCCCTCCGGATGGCCGGGGTCCCCCTTGCGGATTTTCTTCGGATCGGTATAGAAAGTTTTGATTCGTTGCTCAGTTTGTTTTTCGCTGTACTCAAGCGGGATGTGATTGTTGTACGATTTTGACATTTTGCGGTTGTCGGATCCCAGGATGAGTGGGATTTCCGTGAGCAAAGGTTGAGGTTCGTTGAAGATTCTCTTGTAAGTGTTGTTGAACCGCCGAGCTAAATCATTAGCCAGCCAGATATGCTTCTCCTGATCCTTTCCCACCGGCACCTTGTGAGCATTGTACAGGCAAATATCAGCCGCCTGCAAAACCGGATAGCCCAGGAAACCATAGGAGTCGAGCTGGTTTTTCTTTTCCAAATAGGTCGGCAGTCGGGTAAGAGTAGGGACAGTAATCAGCATGGAGAAAAGCAAGTGTAACTCAGCGTGTTCCTTTACCTCGGACTGGATGAAGATAGCGCATTTCTCGGGGTCCAGTCCGGCTGACAGGAAATCGAGAGCCACCTGAAAGATTCTCTCCTTTAAGCTGCTGAGGTCCTGATACTCGGCTGTAAGGGCATGCCAGTCGACGATACAGAGGTACATGTGGTACTTTTCCTGAAGTTGGACCCAGTTGCGCAGCGCCCCTTCAAGATTGCCCACATGGAGTGATCCCGTCGGCTGCATGCCGGAAAGAATTGTCTCTTCGCCGCCGCCCGTTCGTGAAGTGTCGCCTGTCTGTTTTCTGTCACTCATGTCGTGTTACCAGTCATTACCATTAAGCGTTAACCGTAACCATTAGGTTCAACTAAATCAATTAAAACTTTTACAAAAAGATGAGTGATGATATTCTTTAATTGTGATTGTATAAATTGTACCTACACGAGGTGCGGTTTCTATCTTTTGTCACAGTCTCCGGAGAGATTTGCTTTACCAATAAGGGCTCAATGAAATTTGAGCTGGGACATAACCACCGAGGAAATGCAAAACAACTTTTTTGAAGCAAAGCAGCAGTCAGGTAGTGGCGCCGCCAATACTGGAGTCGAGGAATAGATAGGGCCGCCACTGATCAGTGACGCCGTAATTACGCTGGATGAATGTGATGTAGGTGGGACGGGTCGGCTTCCGCAGTAATTTCATACCTACCTCGTCAGGAGTGCGGTCGCCCTTTCTGTTATTGCACTTGGTACAGGCGCAGACCAGGTTTTCCCACGCTTCCTGTCCGCCTAACCTCTTGGGTATGACGTGGTCAACGGTCATCGGCCCTTTGGAGCTACCGCAGTATTGACAGCGGTTGCGGTCCCGCGTGATAATGTTCTTACGCGTCAGCATGATTCGTTTGTGAGGGACTTTCCGGTACTGCCAGAGCCTAACCACTGAGGGCAGGGAGTAGCTTCGTGAAACAGTGCGGATCATCAGCCCGTTGGCCTTTTCGATTAACTCTGCTTTGCCCTGAAACATGAGCACTATTGCCCGTCGGGCTGTACAAATTGTGAGCGGCTCGTAGTTTTGATTGAGCATCAAAACTCTTCTATTAACTACAGAGTAACTCATGCTAATCTCTTAAACACATGTTCCATCAGTCAGAGTTCCGTCTTTGCTGCCACGCGCCGCCGCCGGGTAGACCAAAGGATAAATTATCTTACTATAATATCGGAACCGGTCTCCATGTCAATAGCTTTTTAGAAAAAGGCTTGTGCTTTATGCCAAGATAGTATCCAGAATTGTAGGCAACCTTAGCGATTATACGAATGACTGATTGGTGGAGGCTCTATGGCCGTACGCAGACGACATGCTTGCGGACCATGCTGACGAACGTAGAGTAAGATCAAGGCCGCTCATCTTCCTAAAGTTTTTTTCTTGACAAACAGGTCGATATTTTGTAATGCTATCGGGATATTTCAACACTGTTACTTTTCTATCTGGCATGAGGCCAGGGT
>Ga0315543_1002264_pt1 | contig 18973 bp, 17 predicted proteins | sample SalMarSW160210MG_2_FD_203098 | JGI IMG/M metagenome (GOLD analysis project Ga0315543, IMG submission 203098) | Salt marsh sediment microbial communities from the Plum Island Ecosystem LTER, Massachusetts, United States - Salt Marsh Sediment SW1601-210 ...
CGGTTTCGAGCCGTAGACGCCCTGCTGACCAATTTTCATCTACCCCGGACGACCCTATTGGTCCTGGCCCGCACTTTCGGTGGAGATGAGCTTATGCGAGAGGCCTACGAAGAGGCCATCCGCGAGCAGTATCGCTTCTACAGCTACGGCGACGCGATGTTGATCGTCTGACGGGATTTGGGGACACACGGGCACCCCCTGGTACCTAGCCAGAGGGAAAGGTATCTCTCAAGCATGCTCTTTGAAGCCAGGCACGGTATTGCGACGAATGCAGGTCGGTCGTATTTGACACCTAGCCATACTTGTGACGTCCTATTGTTCACGTTACCTTCTGGGTGGCTTGTGCTCGTCGCTACGACAGCACACCCTTCCGAAAGGTGTACTTTTGCGATGAGTAGGTTTTTCGGGGCGGAAGGATCTTGACACAGACTGTGTTCATGTGTACACATCCGTAGAATGAGAATGGCCCTTGATCTGCATCTCTGGGTGGCTCTCCGCGTCTTCCAGGAAGCGCACCAAGAAACGCCGGTTCGCAAACGGGGCAACGACAATGAGCAGCAATTGGCCGAAAATTATCCGCGATCCGGTTCATAATATTGTTCCCTTTGAGGACGATCCGGCGGACAAGTTGCTGCTGAACCTGATCAACACGAAGGAGTTTCAGCGACTGCGTAGGATCAAACAGCTTGGTCTGAGCCAACTGGTCTTTCCAGGTGCCGACCATAGCCGTTTCGCCCACTCGATCGGCGTGATGCACATTGCTCGCCGTATACTCGACCGTGTTGCCAAGCTCTGCCCCAAGTGTGTTGACAATGATCAGCGTATGGTTGTCCTGGCGGCGGCGTTACTTCATGACATTGGACACGGTCCCTTCTCGCACGCTTTCGAGAAGGCCACACGCGAGAAGCATGAAAAAAGGACACTGGAGATTATCACCTCAGATGATACCGATGTGAACTCGGTATCAGGAGTACTGAAGGCCACCGATCCGAAACTGCCGGATCGGCTGAAGGTCTTCTTTGATGAGGATCTGAATGAGGACGACCGAGAAGATGCGGAAGTACCTCGCTTTCTAGTGCAAATCGTATCGAGCCAACTGGACGCTGATCGTTTTGATTACCTGCTCCGTGACAGCTATTCGACGGGTGCCGAGTATGGACGGTTCGATATCGAGTGGATACTTCAACATCTCGGCGTCGATGATGAGAAGGGACGGTTCTTTCTGGACCGCAAGGCTCTGTATGCTGGCGAGACCTATGTCTTTGCTCGATATCACATGTATCGTAGCGTGTACTACCACAAGACGACACGTGCTGCTGAAGTCATGCTCCGGCTGTTGTTTTCGAGGTTCAAGAAATGTCTCGAGGCCGAAACCAGCGAGTGTGGCCGTAAACAGGTAGTCCCTGATGCACCATCGGCTGTGTGCGCGGTGTTTGAACAGGGGAGTATCCCCCTAGACGATTACCTACTGCTGGATGACCATTCGCTGACCGAATTTGCCAAGGCCTGCACCAAGTCTTCCGATCGCGTCCTCGCTGAGCTGGCATCCGGGCTGCTTCACCGGCAGTTGTTCAAAGCAACAGATGTTACGGACTTGGCTTCACCGGGAGTAGTCCAGTTCTGCGAAAAGGCCAAGAGTATCATCTCTACAGCCGGATTTGAAACTGACTTTGCTCTTGCTGACGACACGCCCAGCGACACGCCTTACAAACTCTACAATCCGGACCACGATAATCCGGCAACGCAGATTTGCGTGGAAACTTCCCGGGGCGAATATCAAGAGTTGAGTGAGCGTTCGGAGAGCGTGAAACATGCGTTGACAAGGAAATACACACTCGTCCGCTACTATTATCCTGCCTCGGTGAGAGAAGAGATTCGTGACCATGCGGAACCATTACTGTCAAAGGAGTGAACCATGAGCATCGAGAACTGTCGTTGGCTAGCCGGGTTGATTGCTGCGCATCCAGAGGGAGAGGTCGTTGGCCGTACGCGTTTGCAGAAGGAAGTCAAACTGCTCCAGCACTGTGGTTTTCCGACGGACTACTCATACATGATTCACTTCTACGGGCCATACAGCGAGGAGTTGCAGTCCGATATCGGTTTGCTGGAAGCGTTTGGCCTGATCGACGAAACTGGCACAATGTCCCGCGAGGGCAACCCTTATTATATCTTGCGAGCGAGAACATCGGCCGATCTGCCGGACGTCGGACAATTCCGACGCCAAATCGATTTCCTTAAAGACGCATCGACGGTCGTACTTGAGCTTGCCGCCACTTATGACGCCTTCCGCGAGGCCGGGTCGGACCACAAAGAGGCCCTCGTGAGGCTTCACCGCAAGAAAGGTTCCAAGTGCGACAACGGCAACGAAGAGAAGGCTCTTGAACTCTTGCGCCAACTCGGTCTTGACGTTGAATAGACCACGGCTAGCTCAGTACGCCGCTGCCATTGGGACTCTGGACTCCCCCGCCACCGGATGATGCCCGGGCCCACCCTTTTCAGATGGCGCTCAGCACGTATACTCGGTCGGAGACGATTCACCGAGTTGTGTCCCACTGTCTGCTGAGGAATTGCCGTGTCCGAGCCTCCCGCCGAAAACGTCCTGGTCGTGCCCACCGAGCTGCTTCACCGGCTTGGCCATTTTCAAGGATTCACCCACGAGGTCGATCGCTATCTGGGCGACTTGCTCGATCCGGCGAACGTCATGTTTCGACCGCGTGGCCAGGTCGAAGAAGACCCGGGCCTGAAGCAACTCATTCCCTACGTGATCTTTCTCCATCGCGACGCAACGGGCGGAGAGTCGGTCTTTCAGTACACCCGGGGCCGAGGCCAGGGCGAGGGACGGCTGCACCATCTGCGGAGCGTCGGCATCGGCGGCCACATCTCGTCGACCGACGTCGGAAAAGGGGGACAGGTCGGAAAAGGGGGACAGGTCCAATTTGCCGGCAACGGCCCAGAGGGTGCTTCGCACAAATTGGACCTATCCCCCTTTTCCGACCCGTTCCAGGAAGGCATGCGTCGCGAACTGGAAGAAGAGGTCGCCATCGACACGCCTTATCGCGCCCGATGCGTTGGGTTGATCAACGACGACCAGACGCCCGTCGGCCAGGTCCATCTGGGACTGGTCCATCTTTTCGAAGTCGAGCGGCCCGCGGTCCGCTCGCGCGAAACGGAGATCATCGAGAGCGGCTTTCGACCGGTTGCCGAGATCATGGCCGACTTGGACCAGTTCGAGACCTGGTCGCAGATCTCGATGCGGGCGTTGTTCTGAGGCTTCGCGATCCGGGACAAAGCACTGGCTGGCGAACGACTCGATCGAGATCTCGAACTCAGCCAGTGGTACCCCGCGTGCTTAGCTCTGGTCGCCGGTGGGTTCTTCCTCGTCTGGCTCGGGCCGAACGTCGAAGATGCTCTCTTCGGCGTCTTGTGCCGAGGGTGGCGTTGCGGCGGGGAATCCGGCGCGGGGTGCCGCGCCGATGGCTGACTCGGAGGGTTTGGGCTGCCCGTGAGGCACCAGGGGCCGCTTCAGCAGCGCCGTCCAGCAGTAGGTGCCCGCCACACTTTTGGTGTCCTTGCGGTAGGCCGCGGCGACCATCTCCCAGCCGAGCTCGCCGGCCTCGTTGAGCTCGGTGACCAGGAAATCCTCGGTCTTGCGCGTGATGCTCATGTACTCCCACATCTGCTGGGCTTGTACCGTTGCCATCTTTGTCATGGCTACGCTCCTCACTAGGAAAAATGGACCATTCTCCGCTCAGCGGCCATGCTAGGCTCAATCAAACCGGTCGCAACTCCGAGCAGAGTTTGGCGATCACCTCGGCCGCGGTGTTCGGGCCGCGATTGGCGACGTTGATCACCAGGTCGTACAGGTGTGGATCATCGATGTCGCGCCGGAAGTAGCGAGCCACAAAATCGCGTCGTCCCTCATCGGCCTGCTTGATGAGTCGCCGGGCCTGCTTCTCGTCGATGCCTTGTTCCCGGGCGAGTTGGGCGACGCGGTAGGACTCCGGGGCGACCACGCGCACGGCCAGGCCCGCCTTGGGTGGCAAGAAAAACTGGGCTCCCCGACCGACGAACACCACCCGACCGCACTGGGCCGCGGCAAGCACGACGTGTCTGAGGTGGGTGATGTATTTCTCATGGGAGATCGTGTGCGGGTCGATCCACGTGCCCAGCACGTCGTAGGCCCAATTGGTCTTGGTCTCGTCGACCGCTTCGAGCATGGGCCGCGAGAGCTTGTAGCGGTCGGCAATCCGATCCAACAGGCTTCGGCCGAGCACGTCCCAGCCGAGATTGCGTCCGACCAGCTCGGCGATCGTGCCGCCGCCGGCGCCCTTTTCGCGCGAGACGGTCAGAAACGGTCCGAACTTCTGGGAGACCGCCTCGGCGGCACCGATCACGGAGAGTCGCTCGGTAATCTCCGCCAGTCGGGCATGGGCTTGCATCTGCTTTTCGGCGGCGGAGACGATCTTGGGCTCTTCGCGGACCTGTTCTTTCATGTTTGAACCTCTTATGAACAAAAAAGACGTCACGACGCTACGTCAAAGGTGCCGGTTCTGCCGGGAGCCGAGCCGCCAGGCGGGACGGCCACCTCCTTGGGGACCACCCCACCGCTAGAAGTATACGGCTGGCGACCGAAAAATGCCACCCCGATTTCTGCGACGGGCCTATCCCAAGGGCGTGTCAGCCGTTGGCGGTTACCTTCTCTCTGCCCTGCTTCCTGGTGAGGTACGTTTTTCGGAGAATGGATACGGAAAGGATCCGTGGGTAACACGGGCGTCACATCCAGGGTGTATTCTTCCTGGCGACGTCGCAAGGGCGGCGTGCCCGTTGTGGGCTGGCGGTTCCTATTCCAGAGGGAGGATTGTGAGATGAGAAGGACGATCTGTCTGTGTGTCTTGGCGTTGATTGTGTTGTCGGCGGTTTCGGTTGCCCGAGCCGAAAAGGCGTCGGATCTGTTGGAGAAGGGTATTTACACCGAAGAGACAGTCGGCGATCTGGACGCGGCGATGAAGATCTACAAGAAGATCGTCGCCGACGGCAAGGCCAATCGGCCGTTCGTTGCCCGGGCCCAATACCGGCTTGGGATGTGCCTGTTGAAGAAGGGCAAGAAGAAGGAGGCGAAGAAGACGTTTGAAGATCTTGCCAAGCGGTTCCCCGAGCAGAAAGAACTCGTGGCCAAGGCCAAGAAGCATTTCGAGACGCAACTGAAGCTGATCCCGGCCACGTGGAAAGACGGCGAGGTCTTCCATATGGCCTTGAAGCTGGCCAGCGGAAAGACCCTCGGCAATTACATCTTCCAGGCCAAGGCTACTCAATACAAGGGCAAGAAAGTCTGGCAACTCCAATACTGGCAACGCTTGGGTGGTGTGGCCCGTTCGGGCGTCAGCCGGGTGCAGGCCGATTTCCAGTCGTTGCGACCGATCCACAGTCTCGTCGACAACTCGATGCTCGGTTGCTACGACGCCGACTACGCGCCCACCGAGGTGACCGTCCGCTCGACGATCCGGGGCAAGACGTCGACGCGCAAGGCTTCGGTCCAGGGCCCGGTCTACGACAACGAGGAGGGCTACTGGGTATTTCGCTGCCTGCCGCTGGAGGTGGGCTACCACGTCGAGGTGCCCATCTTTGCCACCTTCGGCAGCAATCGGATCGGCTTGCCCGTGAACGTGACGTCCAAGGAGAAGCTCAAGGTCGCGGCGGGCCAATTCGAGTGTTACAAACTGGATCTGGGGCTGGTCAACCAGACTTTCTGGGTCTCCGCGGACAAAAACCGCCATCTGGTCAAATTCGAAGCGGGCGCTCTTTCTGGCGAACTGATTGCCGTGAACCCGAAGGACATCCATCGGTTTGCGAGCAAGAAGTGGGGCTGCTCGATCGAGGCGCCCAAGGGATGGTTCATCGTCAAGTCGGGTGACTTCGAGCCGGACGAGTTGCTGGTCAATATCATTGATCCGCAGTCCGCGGCGGTCACGGTCCTGGCTGTCAAGAAGCTGAAGGAAGCCAAACCGGACGAGCGGCTCACCGCTCGGCGGTTGGCCGAAAAGAACATGCCTGAACTTGCCGGACAATTCAAGGACTTCAAGGTTCGCGCGGATAGCTGGACCGAGCGGACGATTTCCGGCCGGCCGGCGGTCGGTTTTCTTGCCGATTTTCTCGCTGGCGGCGAGAAGAAGGTCGGATACGTGACGTGCGTTCTTGGAGAGACAATGGGGGCGAGAGTGTTTGTGCAAGTTTCTGCGACGGACCTCGATGCGGCCCGCAAGAGGTTCGATCCGGTCATCGATACCCTTAAGGTGAAGTAAGCGTGAAAGCGAGACGTCGAATTTCTGCAGTGCCCACGGGCCACGGCCGGATTCTGTGGCCCGTGCTGTTTCTGTTGGTGCTGGTGCCGACGGCGTGCGTGCTGTGGCTGACCAGCGCGGCGGTCCGCAATGCGCGGCTGGCCGTCCGGCAGCGTCTGGAGCAAGCCTACCGCGGACAGCTCGTGATGGCCCGCGATCGCTTGGACGAGCGGTTTCGCAAGAAACGCGACGTCCTGGCCGGATTCGAGCCGAAAATGTCGGGCAGGGCCGTTTTCTACGAGTGTATTCGCTCGGGGTTGGCCGACGGTGCCGTCTGCTACGATGCCCAGGGGCACGTGGTCTATCCGGACGCATTGCCGCATGCGCCGCAGCGTGGCTCGGAGCGTGATGCCCGGTGGCAGAAGGCCGAGCGGTTGGAGTTTGCCGAAGGGAAACCATCGGAAGCCGCGAAGGTGTACGCATCGGTGGCCGCCGAAGCGTCGGACGCGGATGAGGCGGCCGGCACTTTGCTCGCCCGAGCCCGATGCCTTGCCCGCACCCGGGATACCTCCGAGGCGATACGGATTCTCAGTCGCACGCTCTCGGAGAAGCGATTTGCCCGGGCGACCGACCCACAAGGGCGGCTGATCATGGCCGATGCCTTGGCTCGTGCCATCGAGCTGTCGGCCGACCGATCGGGCCGGCCCTGTCGCGCGATGGCCCGGCGGTTAGCCGACCGATTGAACGACTACCGGGCGCCGGGCTTGCCGGCCGGCCAGCGCCGGTTTCTCATGCAGAAACTGGAATCCTTGCTGCCCTGTGCCGTGCAGTTCCCGACGTTGGCGGCCGAGGAGCTTGCGGCCGATTTCATCGAACTGGACAACAAGCCGGCCGACGGTGAAGAGTTGTCCCGGACGAAATTGCCGGCCACGTGGCAACTCGTCTCGCCCGATCGGCGCGTGGTTGCCTTGTTTCGCACCGGCACCATTCGTTCGGAGCTTCGCGCCGCACTGGGCCAGCAGACCGCGGCCGACGGCGTGGTGTTCGATCTGTTGCCGCCTGGGGAGGAACTCGGGCCGGGCGTGGTTTCGTCGGTGGCCGCCGGGTCGGGTGTGCCGGGCTGGCAGCTTGCCGTCTCGCTGGAGGATCGCTCAGGTTTCGATTCGGCGGCCCAGGCACAAGTGGCCGCCTATGTCTGGACCGCCATTCTCGTAATCCTGGCCACCGCGGTGCTCGCCGGGCTCATCGGCAGGAGTTTCCAGCGCCAGATGCGGCTCGCGCGGCTGAAGAACGACCTGGTGGCTACGGTCTCGCACGAGCTGAAAACGCCGCTGGCTTCGATGCGAGTGCTGGTCGACACGTTGCTCGACGACCGGCGGCTCGACGAGGTGAAAACGCGCGAGTACCTGCGCCTGGTGGCCAAGGAGAATCTGCGACTGAGCCGGCTGATCGACAATTTCCTGACGTTCTCGCGGATGGAGCGAAACCGGCACGCCTTCGAGCCTCGGCCGACCGAGGTTGCCGAAGTGATCGACCAGGTGATCGAAACGCTCGGCGAGCGGTTCGAGTCGCCCGGCTGCCGGTTCGAGATCCGCCTCGAACCCGGGCTGCCGCCGATCATGGCCGACCGCGACGCGATGGTGACCGCCGTGCTCAATCTGCTCGATAACGCCTACAAATACACGGGCGACCAGAAGCATATCGCGCTGCGCGTCCACGTGGACGACGGCGCGGTGTGTTTCGAAGTAACGGACAACGGCATCGGGCTGAGCGGGGCGGCCGCGCGACGGATCTTCAAGCGGTTTTATCAGGTCGACCAGCGGCTCTCTCGCGCGGTAGGCGGCTGTGGGCTGGGGCTGAGCATTGTCAAGTTCATCGCCGCCGAGCACGGCGGGTCGGTTCGCCTGTCCAGTCGGCCCGGCCGAGGCAGCACGTTTACGCTGGCCGTTCCCGTCGTAACCGGCGCTACGCAAGAAGTGCAAGAAGGCTCGCGCCGGCCCGACCAAAACGAGCAACAGGACGACAAGTAGATGGGCGCCAACAAGGTTCTTATTCTGGAAGACGACTCGACGCTGCTTCGCGGTCTTCGCGACAACTTCGCGGCGCGCGGCTTCCGCGTGAAAACCGCCACGGACGGGCGCCGGGGGCTCGAAGCCGCGCTGGCCGAAGAGCCCGATCTTATCATCCTCGATATCATGCTCCCGGGCCTGAACGGCTACGAGGTGTGTCGGGCGATCCGAGACGGCCAGATGGAGATGCCCATCATCATGCTCACGGCCAAGGGGCAGGAGGAGGACATCGTCCGCGGCCTGGAGCTGGGCGCCGACGACTACGTGACCAAGCCTTTCAGCATCCGCGAATTGTTGGCCCGCTGCCAGGCCTTCCTCCGCCGCCGAAACACCGAACTGTCGGCGGTCTATCGATTCGGCGATTGCCAGCTCGATCTGGCCTCGCACCGCCTGTTGCGCCGCGACGTCGAAGTGCCGCTGACGACCAAGGAGTTCCGCTTGCTCGAGTACTTCGCCCGGCGCGCGGGCCGAGCGCTGACGCGCGGCGATATTCTCAACGCGGTGTGGGGTCGCTCGGTGATCGTGACCGCCCGGAGCGTGGACCGCTGCGTGACGACCCTTCGCTCGAAGATCGAGCCGGACCCCCGTCGGCCGACGTACATACAGACAATCCGCGACGTGGGATATCGGTTCGAGGTGCCGGAATCCTAACCCCGATTTCTCACCATCCCGGCGCGCCGGGACTGCCGGAAGGCAAGCAGTGCCCAAGATTTGAGGCAGCACTGCTTCGCCGGCGCGCCGGGGTGGCACACTGTCATCGAACGTCCCTGGTTGGTGAGAAATGCGGGCTAGTACGACTCGATTTCTTCAGGTTCGACCGACAACTGGCTGGCAATCCTTCTCAATGTCCTTGGTTGGATCCTATCCTTCTCCACCTCGCCTCGTTCGATTCGCGCAATCGTCTTAGCAGCCAAGGGAGCGAAATCCTCTCGGCCGAGCCCTCGTTGCTTCCGAAGTCGTCTCAACGAAGCGCCGAACGATCGCTCTGATTTCAGACGCTCCTTAGCAATGTGGCGTCGATACTCTCGATCAAACTCGTACAGAATGGCATCCGCTGCTGCTTCATACTTGCCGAGCCGGATGGTCTGGCCGTAGTCGGTAACACCAAAATCCGAGAAATCAGGCCGAGTGCCGTCCCCAGAAGACGGAAATGCTGAAAAGGGGATGACGATTGCCTCCAGATTGCCTCGCCAGAGTGTGATCGTTTTCGTGTTCTCGTCTACGCTGCCGCCAATGAACAAATCGGCCCGATTCTCAGCACTTAAGGCCTCGTCAAGTTCTTCCGGGGAAAGAAAGCCGTGTGCGGTCGCGAACGCTACTCGCTTGAAAAGCGCCTCCAATGCGGGGATAATGCACGGGTCAATCGGATGAAGAACCAGTACGCATCGCCGACCAGAAGCAGTCTCCGACAACTTCCTTACGAGGGTTTCCAGAAGATCTGCGTTATAACTAATCCAAAGGGAATCATCGAAGAAGTCGGCAACACACTCCTCAACACGACGACTGTTGGAAGCGACTGTTGGGTGAAGCGAAGTGAATCTCTGTGGACGAACCCTCGCCTTATCCAGCAGGACGGTATGCTGATCCCGGCTTGTTGAGACAGTCTGAGTGGTCATCGCTTCAGTCCTCAATATCACTAACCGGATTGGTGGGATAAATCCGATCCCATTGCTCACACAAGTTATCCCAAGTTTCTTCCTTCTTGATCAACTCAACGAGTTCTTGGGGAACGTCAGATGGATTGGGCCGCTGATTCATGAACCTCCCGGTCCGCAAATTGATTCGCCAAGTTTGTTTTCGACATATGATGGAAACATGCGGCGGTTCGAGTCTCTCTTTGTCTAGGATCTTCACCTTCCATTCAGCCTGTCGCAGGCTGGTAGGCAGTGAAAGGCTATACGGCATGGAAACGCCCCCTTGAAGTCTGCATCGGCGCTCAAGAAACGTAGCTCCAAGGCAATGCGCAAGTATATGTCCCTTTTTCGAGAAAGTCAATAGGGGACATTTTGTGCCGAGCGGCAAGACGCCCCTCTGCGGAGCGGCCCACGCGGAAGAAGTCTCCTTCGCAGAAAAAGAGCCGCTCTGCTCACGCCAACCACCGAGCGACGTCCTTGGCCCAGTAGGTGATGATGATGTCGGCGCCCGCGCGGCAGATGGCCGTGAGCGATTCGAGGACAACGCTCTTCTCGTCGAGCCAGCCGCGCGCGGCGGCCGCCTTGACCATGCTGAACTCGCCCGAGACGTTGTACGCCGCCAGCGGCACCCCCGGCCAACGGTCGTGGACCAGGCGGATGATGTCGAGGTAGGCCAGCGCGGGCTTGACCATCACGATGTCGGCGCCTTCGGCCAGATCGAGCTCGACCTCGCGCAGGGCCTGCTCGGCCGCGGCGGTCGGGTCCATCTGGTAGCTTCGCCGGTCACCCCATTGCGGCGCGCTCTCGGCCGCCTCGCGAAATGGCCCGTAGAAACTGCTGGCGTATTTGGCCGAATAGCTCATGATGGGCAGGTGCGTGAAGCCGGCCTCGTCGAGTCCCCGGCGGATCGCGCCGACCATGCCGTCCATCATGCCGCTCGGGGCGATCATGTCGGCCCCGGCCCGGGCGTGCACGACGGCCTGTTCGGCCAAAAGGGGCAGCGTGGCGTCGTTGTCGACGTCGGTCCGTCCGGTTGCGTCGCTCGGCACGCCGCATTGCCCGTGGTCGGTGTATTCGCAGAAACAGAGGTCGGTGACCACCAGCAAATCCGCCGCGGCCGCCTTGGCCGCTTCGAGCGCCTGGGCGATGATGCCCGAGGAGCTCAGCGCGTCGCTTCCGGTGGCGTCCTTTTTCTCGGGGATGCCGAAAAGGATGACGCCGCCCAGGCCCAGTTCGGCGGCCTGGCCGACCTCTTCGGCCAACCGATCGGGCGAGAGCTGGAAATTGCCCGGCATCGAGGAAATCTCGCGGCGGAGCCCCCTGCCCGGCCTGACGAACAACGGCAGAATCAGCTGCTCCGCCGAGAGCCGGGTTCGGCGCACGAGGCGTCGCGTGGCCGGGTGGTAGCGGAGTCGACGAAGCCGCGTCGTCGGGAAACCGGGCTCGATTGGGCCCTGGGGATCGCTCATGGAATCGGTTCCTTATCGGTCATTTGGCGAAGTGCCTCTTGCGCGTGCCCGACGGCCTGCCGTGCCCAGGGCTTGGCCGAGTAGAGCTCGACGACGGCTTCGTAGATCCGCCTGGCTTCCGCGGGATCGGAGTCCTTCGTCTCGTCGGCCGCGGCGAGCCTCGCCTGGAGCAAGGCCAGGTGGTCCTTGGCCGTCCGCCGGCTTTCTTCCTCGAGCTGCGCAAGACGTCGTCGAGCCAATTCGAGGCACTGCCCCGTCGGTCCCGTCGGATCCGCCCTGTTTCCATAGAGATCCACCAGCGCCTGGAGCTTGGCGATTCCCTTTTCCGTGTCGAGCGCCAGGTAGTTGCACGCTTCGGCGTAGGCCTTCTTGATGGGCAGCAGTCCGTCCGTGTCCCCCAGCTTTCTCACGCGCCGATCGAACTTGGCCTGGAGCCTGTCCAGCGCGATCTCTTCTTGAAACTTGCGAAGCCGTTCACAACGAGAGTCCTTGGGATACATGGTCAAGAAATCCTCGATGTCTTCCTTTGCCTGCGAAATCGAGTCGATCTTGCCGTCGGCCGTTTGGGCCTCGATACGCTCGTAGAGCGCGTCGGCCGACGGGGGAAGCAGGAAGTACCACGTGGTCAAGCCGATGGCCAGCAAGCTGGCGGCGAGGATCCAGGTGTGGATCGAAATCAGCGGGTGGTGAGACTCCTCGACCGGCGCCGCCTGGTCGAGCTCCTCTTCGGCGACGTGGGTGAACTCGGTGACCGGCTCCGGTCGCTCGGGGTACTCGTCCGGCGGCTTCTCGGCGTCGTGCTGGCCCGGTGGCAAGGGAGGGGCCAGTTGAAACGCGTCGGTGGCCAGAGTCTCCGGCAACTCCGCGCTCGCATCACGCCCGGCGGAACCGGCCGGATCGTCTTCTTCGTCCATGTTCCGGGTCGACAGGAGACCGAGCGGATCGGCGGCCCGCGGCGACGCCGTCGGGTCCACCTGGGGCTCGTGCTGGGGGCCCTGTTCGTCGCCCTGGGCGGCCTCGATCGGCTGGGACGCTTCGGTGGCTCTGCGGGTCAGTCCGAGGCGGATTGCCTCGAGCCGGTTGGCAAGCAGGCGCGCGTTGAGAATGCGCCGCTCGGGCTTCTTCTCCAACAGTTGCTCGATCAACTCGGACAACTCGCGCGGCACGTCGGCCACGAACCGGTCAAGGGGCTGGGGCATTTCGTCGCGCTGCTTGCGGAGCATCTCGGGCAGGGAGCCGGCCGCCAGCGGCGCTCGGCCCGCAACCAGTGCGTAGAGTACGCCGCCGAGGCTGTAGAGATCCGCCCGGGCGTCGACCGGCCGGGCGTCGGCCTGTTCGGGCGCCATGTATTCGACGGTGCCGATGACGCTGCCCACGGCGGTCAACCGGTCGTGGCCGAACATCTTGGCGATGCCGAAATCGGAGAGCTTGACCGAGTCCTCGGCCGTCAAGAGCAGGTTGGCCGGTTTGATGTCGCGGTGGATCACGCCGCGGTCGTGGGCGTGGCGCAGCGCGTCGCAAGCCTCCTTGCCGATGTGGATGACTTCCCGCCAATGGAAGCGGCGGCCTCGCTGAAGTTCCTCTTCGAGGCTGATTCCGTCGACCAGCTCCATCGCATAGAAGAGTTGGTCCTCATGTTGGCCGAAGCCGAAAAGCCGGACGATGCTGGGATGGCGCAACCGGCGGAGCGTTTCGATTTCGGAAGCGAACCGCTGGCGGAAATCGCGCTCGCCGCTGAAACTGCCGCTGAGCACCTTGACGGCGACCCGCTGGCCCGTCTCTTCGGCGACCCCCTCGTAGACCGCGCCCATTCCGCCGCGGCCCAAACGACGTCCCAATCGATACGGTCCGAGTTGCTCCGGGATCATGTTGGGTGTTTTTGTCGAGGTTTGAATGACATTGCTTCAGAACCTTCATAGTAGCTTCTCCGGTCTCGGCGTGCAAATCACCCGTTGGAGCAGGTTTGTCAGCCGCACGATCTGGTCAGAGTCGCGAAGAATCGGCACAATAGAGTGTTTGAGAGCCGGTCCTGGAATGGGCTGTCTGCGCGGGGTGGCTGGGGCTGGAGCGAAGCGAAGCCCCAGTTTTTGGCCATCTGGGGTACCGCTGCGCTATGCCCCAGCCACCCGATGCGTGCGGAGACCAACGTCATGGCCATTTGCGGTCTGCTGAATCTGAACAAGCCCCGCGGCATGACCTCGCGCGACGCGGTCAATCGGGTGCAACGGCTGCTGCCGAGGAAGACCAAGGTCGGGCACGCCGGCACGCTCGATCCGCTGGCCTCGGGCGTGCTCGTCACGTGCGTCGGATGGGCCACGCGGCTGGCCGACTACGTGCAGCGGATGCCAAAGTCCTACTCGGGCACCTTCCTGCTGGGCCGGCACAGTTCAACCGAGGACACCGACGGCGAGGTTGAGGAACTGACCGACCCGCCGGTTCCGACGTCGCGGGAGATCGCCACCGCGGCCGGTTCGTTCATCGGGCGGATCGAGCAGCGCCCGCCCGACTTTTCGGCGCTGAAGGTGAAGGGGCGCCGGGCCTATGACCTGGCCCGGGCCGGCAAGAACGTGGAACTGGCCACCCGGCTGGTCGAGGTCCATCGGCTGGAAGTGGTTGCGTACAACTATCCGGAGCTGACACTCGATATTGAGTGCGGCAGCGGGACGTACATTCGCTCGTTGGGCCGCGACCTGGCCCGATCGCTAGGCACCGAGGCCGTCATGTCGGCGTTGACCCGCACGGCGATTGGCGATTTCACGCTCGCCGAGGCGGTCGATCCGACCGCGCTCGACGAGGCTTCCCTTGCGGATCATCTTCTGCCACCGCTTCGCGCGGTGGCCGGGCTGCCACGGATCACACTTTCGGACGACGAACTAGTCGAAATCGGCCACGGCCGAACGATCGCCGGGGACTGTCCCGAATTCTGCGTAGCCGCAGGCGAAGCACGAATGGGACTGTCCCCTTTGAAATGCCCCGAGATCGCCGCGGTCGATGCACACGGCCGCCTGGTAGCCATCCTGGCTCCCCGGGGAAAGAACCGCCTCGGCGCGGTGCGGAACTTTCCACGGGAAGGTTAAGGCACGCCACTACCGTTGCAGTCGCCCATGGATGTACGTGTCGCCGTCGAGCAGGTCGACCTGGACTTCTTCAAGAGCCAGGGCCGAGGCCAAGTCGGTCAGGCCGGCTCCGGCCAGTGGGCTGGGTGCTTCACGGCCGCCGAGAAGCTTGGGGGCAACGAAGACGTGGACCTCGTCGATCTGGCCGGCGTCCAACAGGCTGCCCAACACGCCCGAGCCGCCTTCGACCAGGACGTTCGTCAGCCGGCGCCGGCCGAGTTCGTCCAAGAGCGAGCCGAGGCGCGCTGCCTGGGTATCGCCGTCGCAGACAAAGACCTCGCAGCCGGCCTCGGCGAGCCGCCGACGATCGGTCTGCGACGCTTCCGCGCCGGCGGCCACGAGCACGGGCGTCTGGTTCGCGGTGGCGACCAGTTGGCTTCCGGAGGAGAGCCGGGCATGGGTGTCCAGGACAATGCGCAGCGCCGTGCGTGGTCCCGGCGGCCGGGCCGTCAGCAGTGGGTCATCCTTTTCGACGGTGCCGCGGCCGATGATCACCGCGTCGACCCGTCCGCGCAGGGCGTGCACCACGCGGCGCGAGGCTTCGCCCGAGATCCATTGACTCTGGCCCGTACGAGTGGCGATCTTGCCGTCGAGCGTCATGGCCCATTTGGCGACCACCCAGGGCCGGCCGGTTTTGAGGAGTTTGAGATAGGGTGCGTTGAGCCGCCGGGCCTCGTCTTCCAAGAGACCAAGGTCGACTTCGATGCCAGCCTTGGTCAATTGCTCGATGCCGCGACCGGCGACCTCGGGAAACGGGTCGCGCTGGGCAATGACCACGCGGCGGATGGCGGCCTGGATGATGGCCTGCGAGCACGGGGGCGTTTTGCCCTGGTGGCAGCACGGTTCGAGTGTGACGACCATCGTCGCTTCGGCCGCGCGGGGACCGGCCAGGCGAAGGGCCTCGATTTCAGCATGGCGTCCGCCGAGGCGGCGGTGCCAGCCCTCGCCGATGATCTCGGCCCCGTGGACGACCACGCAGCCGACCATCGGATTCGGCTCGACGAGTCCCTGGCCGGCTTGGGCCAGTTCCAACGCACGCTGCATGTGCCAGAGGTCGATTTCAGCCTGCTGCATGATGGGATACCGTGTAGGGTGCGTGCTCGCACGCACCGATTCACCAAAACGATTCTGATGCGTGCAAGCACGCATCCTACTTATCACGTCAGCCGACGTCGGTCAAGGCCCGATAATGCTCGATCAGGCCGGCGGTGGCCCGGGACAGGTCGAAGTGCGCCTCGGCTCGACGTCGGGCCGCGGCGGCCATCGTCGCTCGCCGCCGGGGATCGGCCAACAACTCGCCGATAGCTCGCCCGAGGGCGGCGGGATCGTCGGGCGGGATGAGCCGGGCCGAGCCGGATTCCGGCGGAAAGATCTCGCCAGTGCCGCCGACGTCGGTGGCCACGACCGGTGTGCCGGAGGCCGCCGCTTCGAGCAAGACCCGGCCGAGCGGTTCCTGTCGAGCGGTGTGGACCAGAAGTGTCAGCTCGCCGAGCAAGCGGGGCACGTCATCGCGACGGCCAAGAAAATGGATGCTTCCGGGAAGCCGGTGGGCCAGTTCGTGAAGCCGCTCGTCGAACCGCCGGCTTTCGGGCTTGTCGCTCCAACGTTCTCCGACAATGAGCCAATGAGGCTCCGCACTGCTGGGCAAGCCAGCAGTGGCACCCGGCGAAGGGGACAGTCCCATTTTTGCTGCGCAAAAATCGGGACAGTCCCCAGCTAATTGCACGACCGCTTCGAGCAGGACGTCCTGGGCTTTGCGGAGACAGATTTGGCCGATGGAGCCGATCAGGGGTGACCCGGGCGGGATGCCCAACTCGCGATGGAGGTAGCCGGTTGGCTGTGTTGGGCGAAACTCGTCGAGATCGACGCCGTTGTAGAGGACGAACGTCTTTTCAGGGCGGATGCCCGCGGTGAGATGGAACCGACGCGTCGCTTCGGAGACGGCCAGTAGTCGCGTGTTGCGATTCAAGTCGGCGGCGGCCCGTCGACTGAGCCTGATGATGTCGCGGAGATGGGCCACGCTCGGCAGCCCGAGCTGGAAGGCCACCGGTCCGGCCAGACGTCCCATCGACAGGCTGTTGGCGTGGAGCAAGTCGGGGCGCAGCCGGGCCAGCTCGTGAGCAAGCTGCTCGCGGCGTTGTGAGAGCGGCAAGCGTCGGGGTGCCACTGGCGTCCCGCCAGTGTAACACGGTCGGTGAGTTGGTGTTGCCGAAGCACCAGCACGGGCAAGATGCCCGTGGCACCCTTGCGATGGAAACGGTATCAACGGAGCGCCTCGGGCGGCGCAGGCTTCGGCAAGTGGTCCCTCCGGCGGCGCCATGACGGACACGTCGAAACCGGCCCGAACGACTCCGTCCAACGTACCGAGCATCGAACGTTCGCCACCGGAGAGCGTGGGATACTCGCAGAGGATCAGCAGACGGGGCATCTTGGCAAAAAGGGGAAGGGCTTGGTGATCCTCAATAGAACCGCGGAAAATGCTGCCACGGCCAATACTTCGTGATTTGCCGCGGACTTCTCCATGCAGATGCTTTCCCTCTTATGTGGATCTATTCAGAAACGCGTCCGACGCGAAATGTTTTCGACCGCTTCCTCATAGGTTTTGAGATCCGCAAACTCGGTCATGCTGCTGATGCTGCTCAGCGCGATCCAGATGGTCTGGTCCATGCGCCAGTCGTCGGGATGGCCGTAGTCCAAGCCTTTGCCCACCAGGAACGACTGGCTGCCAAGTTGTTTGATCCTGGCTTCGCCCAGGACCGCACCGAAGTTCGACTCGGATTGGAGCGAGACGACCAGGACCTTTCCGGTGAACGGAGAGGCCGCCGCTTTCGTTTCCTTGGGGCTCTGGGCCATGACGATCGTCACGACGGCGCCCGAGATGACCACGAGAATCGTAATGGCTACAAGCCACGTTCGCCTTTGCATGGCAATGCTCCTTTTACTGAGGTTTGCTTTGTTCATCATCAGATAAAAAGGGTAAAACCCGAGAATATCGGGCGGCTTCCCTTCTGCATGCCCAACTTTTTTTGTCCCCGTTTACAGCAAACCGTATTGGGTCAGCGTCGCGCGGAGCTTGATTTCTTCGTCGGGGCCCAGCGCTGTCATGGGCAGCCGCAACTCGCCCGTGTCGCGTCCGAGCAGCTTCATCGCCGCCTTGATCGGGATGGGGTTGGTCGCCAGACCGAGCATGTCGCGGCAGAGCGGAAAAAGCTTGTGGTGCCACGCGCTGGCCTCGGCCATGTCGCCCGACTCGAAGGCCGCGAACAGGGCGATCATGTCCTTGGGGATGATGTTGCCGACGACCGAGACGACGCCGCGGGCGCCCACGGCCAACAGGGGCAGGGTGAGGCTGTCGTCGCCGCTCAGCACGGTAAGATCGGTTTGGCCGAGGATCTGCGAGGCCTGGTCCATCGAGCCGGTCGCTTCCTTGACCATGGTGATGTTCGGAATCTCGGCCATCCGGATGATCGTGGCCGGCTCGATGTTCTTTCCGGTGCGGCCCGGGATGTTGTAGACGCAAATCGGGATATCGACGGCCTGGGCGATCGCCTTGTAATGCTGGAAGAAGCCCTCTTGGGTCGGTTTGTTGTAGTAGGGCGCGACGACCAGGGCGGCGTCGGCCCCGGACTGGGCCGCGCGCCGGGTCAGTTGCAGGGCTTCTTCGGTGCTGTTCGATCCGGTGCCGCCCATCACTTTGATTCGCCCGGCGGCCGCTTTGACCACCGCGGCGATCACTTTCTCGTTCTCCGGATGGGACAGGGTGGGCGATTCGCCGGTGGTCCCGACCGGGCAAAGGCACGTGGTGCCGGCGGCGACCTGGAACTCGACCTGTTGCCCCAACGCGTCGTAATCGACCTGTCCATTTTTGAAGGGTGTGATCATGGCCACACTCAGGCCGGCATATTCTTCCGATCGTGTCGACATGGCTTGTCCTGTTTGAAAAGAAAAAAGTAGGGTGGGCACTGCCCACCGGAAGCGTTATTGATACTCAGTAGTTCCAAGTTTGGCTAGCTGGTACCGCAACAGGTCATCCTGAGCGCAGCGAAGGATCTCGATTGTCCAAGGAGATTCTTCGCTGCGCTCAGAATGACAATGCCGGGTCTCAATAAAACTTGGAACTACTGATACTGACACAGGCAGTTTCTGGTGGGCGACGCCCACCCTACTTACGATATCAAACGTTTCATTTCTCGCACCGCCTCGGTCAGGCCGACCATGATCGCCCGGGCGATGATGCTGTGTCCGATGTTCAGATCGCCCATTTCGCTGATGGTCGCGACCGGGCGGACGTTGCGATAGGTCAAGCCGTGGCCGGCGTGGAGCAGCATCCCCTGGTCGAGAACAACGGCGGCGGCCTTTTTCAGGATTTTGAGCTCTTGCGCGGAAAAGGGGTCAGGTACCTTTTGT
>Ga0315543_1002269_pt1 | contig 18958 bp, 15 predicted proteins | sample SalMarSW160210MG_2_FD_203098 | JGI IMG/M metagenome (GOLD analysis project Ga0315543, IMG submission 203098) | Salt marsh sediment microbial communities from the Plum Island Ecosystem LTER, Massachusetts, United States - Salt Marsh Sediment SW1601-210 ...
TGGAATTCATTTGTCAATCAATCATTTACTATCATTTTATGGATCACAAAGAGAACGCCTTTGTGAAATCTTTTCTCCTTTTTGAGAGTAGGCACACTTGCGGAATGATTATTGCTGTCTAATTGTTGAGCGATTCAGGCATTCGTATGATGAACGAACTGGACATTCGAAGCTTATCGGCTGACTCTTTCGTGGTGAGAGTCGGTGCGGAACTGAAAAGAGCTGAGAGATACCGTTTTTTTGTCTCTCTGGTAGCGCTTGACTTATCGTTTATCCGCACCCTGTTTGGAGATGACAACCACCAGATGGTGAATACTCTCCTTGAGACCATCCAATCAAATACTCGAGTAATTGACAACCTATCTCTTACAGGTGATCTAAAGCTCGTATTGTTGTTGCCTGAGACCTCGCGGCAAGGAGCTGAAATTACCGCCAGGAGATTGAGCGAACTGATCCGCAAGGGCCTATCCTTGCATTCAGATCGAAAGATTGAAGACATGATTCCTCTGGAAATGGCTTCATTTCCTGATGCTGCCGGAGCCAAGACCGTGAAAGATTTTGTGCGGGAACTATTAGAACAAAGCAGAAACTAATTATTCCCTGTTTTCTATACCTCCCATTCCCATTGAAGATCGTCCATCCCCTCCGGACGGTCTTCTTTTATGTAAAACCTTGTGCTTTTTGAGTACCCTCACACTGTTGATTTTTAGCAATTGATCGGCGATTGTCCTCCGTTTGTTCGGCTCCTGGTAAGGAGTCTCGATACGCAAGACGCCAAATATCACTACAGGACATTAGAGCAAACAATCTTCTGCGAATCACCACCCCAGAATCTGTTCGAGGTTCTTGTTGATTTTTTCGATACGCTCCCGGAAATCATCCTTTTTGTTTTTTTCTCGCTTGATGACTTCCTTCGGGGCGTGGGCAAGAAAGTCGCCGTTGGCTAGTTTCTTTGATGTTTTTTCAAGTTGGACTTTCAAATTCCCGAGTTCCTTTTCCAGCCGTTTCTTCTCGACCTCGACATTGATTAAACCCGCCAGCGGAACAAATACTTCGGCTCCGGAAATGACGGTGGAAGCCACCACAGGAGGTTTCTTTATATCCACGCCGGTATAGAGGTTTTCCACCCTGGCTAAGGAACGAAAATAGCCAATATGTTTTTGCAACAATTCGCCAAACGAAGCATCCTTCACGCGAACATAAAGGTCCGACTTCTTGCCTGGATTGACGTTGAGTTCCGCTCTAATCGCGCGCACGGCAGAGACAACGGCCTGAATCTGCTCAAGGCTTTGCTCCAGTTGGTCGTTTTTGTATTTCCCCTCACTTTTCGGCCAGGTGCTGAATGTGAGCGTTGCGTCACTGTTCTCTTTGAGATTGAGCAGGTCAAGGTAAATTCGTTCCGTGACAAAGGGCACAAACGGGTGCAGCAGCTTCAGTATCTGATATAGTAAGTAGGTAGCAACGTCGAGTGATCCTTCTCGGATGGGTATCCCCGGTCGGTCAGGTTTGATTAATTCTATATACCAGGAACAATAGTCGTTCCAGACAAAGTTATACAGCATCTTGGCGGCGGCAGAGAGACGAAATTCGCTGAATGCCTTGTTAACCGCCTCAATGGTACATTCCAAACGTGAGAGTATCCAGCGGTCAAATATGACCAGGTCGTTGTCGTTCACTTCATGGATGACGGCGGATCGACCCTCAAGACGCATCATAATGAATCGGGAGACCTGGTGCAGTTTGTTAACGAAGTTACGGCCGATCTCAAACGTGTTCTTGCCAATCCAGGGGTCCTGTCCGTCGGGTGTGGCTAAAACCATCGAGAAACGGAGGGCATCCGTGCCGTACTTGTCTATGATTTCAAGCGGATCTATCCCGTTGCCAAGTGACTTGGACATCCTGATGCCGTTAGCGTCACGCACGGTCCCATGGATATACACGTCTGAAAACGGAGCTTCGCCCACAAATTCAAAGCCAGCCATCACCATGCGGGCCACCCATAAGAAGATAATATCTGGGGCGGTAGTCAAAACCTTGGTTGGGTAAAACCTTTCTAGCTCCGCAGTATCGTCCGGCCAGCCCATAGTAGAAAACGGCCACAGCCACGAGGAAAACCAAGTGTCGAGCACATCTTCATCCTGCTCCAGAGCTTCCGGTTCGTACCCCGGACACTGTTCGGCCATGGGGCGGTCAACCGAAACGAACATAGCGCCATCCTCAGCATACCAGACCGGTATCCGATGTCCCCACCAGAGCTGACGGGAGATGCACCAGTCGCGGATGTTCTCCATCCAGTGCAGGTACGTCTTTGACCAGTAGTCCGGATGGAACCGTATTTTTCCACTCTTAACAGCCTCAATCGCCGGCTGGGCCATCTCGCTCATCTTAACAAACCACTGATCCGACGGGTACGGTTCAATGACATTATGACAACGGTAGCAGGTTCCTGCTGATAGTTGATATTTCTCAGTTTTTTCGAGCAGTCCTTTCTTTTTCAGCTCTTCGACTAATTGCTTGCGGCCCTCATACCGGTCAAGCCCCTTGAGCTTGCCGGCATTCTCATTGAGAGTACCATCGGTATTGAGAATGTTTACCTCGGGCAAATCATGTCGGCGCGCGATTTCAAAATCGTTAGGATCATGAGCAGGCGTAACTTTTACAACTCCCGTTCCAAACTCCGGATCAACATAGCTGTCGGCGACGATGGGGATCTCCCGCTCCAGAATCGGCAGGATGACTGTTTTTCCGACATACTTTTTGTAGCGGCTGTCCTTCGGCGACACAGCCAGGGCGGTATCGCCTAACATCGTTTCGGGCCGGGTGGTGGCGACGGTAAGATACTCATCCGAGCCCTTGATCTTGTACTTGATATACCAAAGGTGGCTGTCGAAGGTCTGATGTTCAACCTCGTCGTCGGATAAAGAAGTCTGGCATGAAGGGCACCAGTTGACGATCCGATGGCCCCGGTAAATCCAACCTTTTTCATATAAGTGGGTGAACACTTTGGCCACGGCCCGTGAAAGACCTTCGTCGAGCGTAAAGCGGGTACGGTCCCAGTCACAGGAACAACCGATCTTTTTCAGTTGATTCAGGATTATCTCTTTGTTGCGCATGGCCCACTCGGCAGTCCTCTTAACAAACTTCTGCCGGCCCATCTCTCGTCTGGTGATTCCTTCCTTGGCGAGTTGCTTTTCCACAACCACCTGGGTTGCTATTCCGGCGTGGTCGGCGCCTGGAATCCATTCGGCTTCATATCCCTCCATACGGTGTTTCCGGATGAGGACATCCTGGACGGTGTTATTGAGGGCATGGCCGAGATGCAATACATCGGTGACATTCGGTGGGGGAATGACAATGGAATAAGGCTTTTTATCCGAATCGACCCGGCCATGAAACCACCCAGCGTCCAGCCAGTGTTGGTACAGGCGATCCTCGACTTCAACCGGGGAATAGGCTGATGATTTTTTGGTTCTGTTGCCGTTTTCCTTGCTCATGTCCTTACTATTCTTTATATTTGCCAACAAGTAAATAATTGCCGGATCAGTTGGTTCTCGAACGCAAAAGTATAGTTTTGCACGCCCCTTTTGTCAAGGCAATAGACGAACCGCCAAAGGCGGGCTAGCAAGAAGGCGTAACCGGCATTAGGTAGTATTATCGTCAGAAATGTCTGATATCAAAAGCCGCATACTCGATAAAACCCTCACTCCTTTTGAGAGGCTCATAGAGCTCATTGCTGTGCTCCGTTCCCCGGAAGGCTGTGCCTGGGATCGCAAGCAGACTCATCAGAGCCTTTTGCCGTATCTGATTGAAGAGACCTACGAGGTGGTTGAGGCGGTGGAAGCGGAGGATTACGAGGCCCTCCGCGAGGAGTTGGGGGATTTGCTGTGCCAAGTGATTTACCATGGTCAGTTGGCCAAGGAGGCCGGGGTATTCGATATTGATGATTCAATAAACTGCATTGTCGATAAGCTGGTCAGACGGCACCCGCACGTGTTTGAGAAACGTAAGAACCTCAATCCCAAGCAGGTCAAGCAACAGTGGGAAAAGCTCAAAATAGAATCGGGCCGACATAAGTCCGTTCTTTCCGGCATTCCCGGCTCTATGCCGGCGCTGACCATGGCCTTCCGCATCGGCGAAAAGGCTGGCGGGGTGGGGTTTGACTGGAAACAGCCTGCCGACGTCATGGACAAACTCGATGAAGAAATAAAGGAAATCAGAGAGGCAATACTGAGGGGAGAAAAACAGGCGTTGTCAGAGGAGATCGGCGACCTGCTTTTTGCCACCGCTTCCTTGGCTCGAAAACTGGAGATTGACCCGGAACAAGCTCTACGGAGCTCTTTGAAAAAGTTCCGGCAACGGTTTGAAAAACTTCAGCAGCGCGTGAAGGGAGCAGGCAAAAGTTTTGATGATTTTTCTCTTGAGCAATTGGAAGAGATCTGGCAGGCAATAAAGTGATGCCCGACCTCGGAGAGTCGACCAGAGCAGGAGTTCAACAAATAATATCGACCTACCTCTGATGGTTAGATAAGACTCGATAGAGGTTGATATTCTCTTGTCGAGTAAAATCTTCACGGCAAAAACCATAAATTTTTTGTTGTTTTCAAAAATGTCCAAACTTAGCTTAATGGTGGATTGGAGTGACTATAGGCGTAAGGTGTGATAAATAGAAAGAGGTTGCGAAGTTGAAGTGATTGAACATAAGTGAAAAGAGACTTGTTACCTAAGAGGAATTTCCAAGGAGGAATGCCTATGAAGTGAGTGCTGAAGAGCGGATTAGGATGCTTTGGTTGCCGGGTCAAGTATCTGGAAAGCTGTAAACAGCATGCAACAGCAATGACCTTAAAGTAAGGATAGTAAACATGAAAAGAGTTTTAATTATAACGTTTTCTCTGATGTTGCTGATGAGCGTAAGCTCATTTGCAACTAATACCCGTGTTCTGACCATGGGTGAGAACAACACCATCCTTTTGGATGAAGCCAATATCTGGCAATTCCCCTCGCGGATCAATGACTACCCAAACATCGTCTTCGGCGAGTTTGGGGTGGAGAGCGATACCGGCCGTTTCACTGAGCTTGGGATTCACTGGAGATTCAACGAGGATAATCCATGGGTGCTTGGGACATATCTGCACAACAGCAATGCCGTGTACCCCATAAATAGCCCATTATGGCCTATCGGCTACGACTTTGATTTTGTCCCGTTTGACTGGTCCTTGATGTCGAACCAGAGGATTGACCTGCTTTACGGACGGCAGTTAGGTGCGAACCAGATTCCTTTTGGCTTCCGCTTCAGTCTCATTCACTCCTCACAGCGCTATGACGTACCGACCAATGTCAATGAGGAAGGGTTCGCTGTTTATGATTTTGCAGCGGGGTTGACCCTAGGTGCTGGCGTAACTGATATTGCGGCGGGGCTCCAGCTTATGACCTGGACCGACAAGGGAACGTTAGCCGCCTCAACTGCCTGGGACGAAAGCAAACCGAAGGGGAACTACCTTCTCTATGCTGAAGGACGTCACTTCTGGCAGGTAAACCCGACTTACACCGTTGTCCCTCATGCTGTAGTGTACATTGGCAAGAACGAAGCTGAGTACTATGAGCTTAGCGGGAGCACCGACTCTCTGGCCCAGACTGACAAGTACGATTGGTTTGGCATTGAGTTTGGAGCGGGTTTCCAGTTTGCGCCATCAAACGATGCAATGGCAGTTATCGACTTCGGTATACGGTATGACAAACTTGATGGCGAATTTAAGAATACCGATACCGCGATTGGCACCCTTGATGCTTCCTCGAAAACAACTGCCGTTCCTTTCTTCAAAGCGGGAGCCGACTTGAAAGTATTTAAGTGGATGGATCTTCGCGTTGGCGCGACATCCTACTGGGATAGACATACGGTTGAAAACGATTCCCCATACAAACTGATTCAGAATAATACCCAAAACGCTACCTATCTCGGCTTCGGTTTCCACTGGGGTGACCTGCATGTTGACACCTATACCGATCCGGACCTTTTCCTGAAAGGGTTTAACTTCATATCAGGCGAGACAAACAGTATGAACTTCCAAATTTCGGCAATATATGAACTGATGTAGGCCGTTTTTCCCTCCTTCAAAAAAAGCCCGACCCGCCTCAGGCGGGCCGGGCTTTTTTTAGCTTTACAAAGTTGGTGTCGGCAGCGTAGCGTTAGCAAACTTTTGGGGTGCTGACATGCGACTCGGCAAAACAGCCTCTTAGCAATTAGGTGTTGGATGGTTCGCCAACACCGCCAAAAGCCAGCGGTGGGTAGATCATTAGCGGCGTGAATTCATTCAATTAGGCTGCGTACCTTCTCAATGTCACGATTCGCCTGTTCGTAATCATCGGGTCGACCAATATCAAGCCAGTACCCGTCAAACGGAAACATATTGATGGGCTCTTTTCGCTCAAGCATGGTTAACATAAGATCGTCAAACCCAAATTTCACATCTTCCGGCACTAAATTCAATATCTTGCGCGAGAAGATATAGATTCCCATTGAGACAGTGAAGCTATATGTCGGTTTCTCCCGAAACCCAATAAGAGAGCCATCGGCTCCAACCTCTAAGACGCCGTAGTCAATCTTGCTTACCCTCTGATGAGTAGCCACGGTCAGTTTGGTTTGACTGCTGGTGTGATGATCGAATAGGACTTTGAAATCAAGGTCAGTCAAAATGTCACCGTTGGCGACAATGAAATGTTCAGGAAGGCTTTTGATCAGCTTGAGTGGCCCTACGGTTGAGAGTGGCGTCTCTTCATGCGAATAGAGTATCTCCAAGCCAAGCCGACTGCCGTCCCCCAGCACCGCCATTATGAGGTGGGCCAGGTGATTAACTGCAAGGTGGACTTTTCTGACGCCGCACTTTTTCATCCGTCTCAAGAGTATCTCGATAATCGGCTCATTGGCCACAGCTACGAGCGGCTTGGGGATTTCGGCCGTATAGGGCTGTAATCGGGTGCCTCTACCCCCGGCCAGGATCACTGCTTCCATGACAATACTTCCCCATCTTCGCAGTTAGTTCCCTGATACGTCTCATTATGCATTCCGATAGCGGGCGTCATCAGGATTTTTAATCAAGCCCGAAGTGAGAGCAAAAAGTATTTCCCTGATCCCATCAGTAACTCGCTTGGTTATGGAAAAGCCAAGCTGAGCATGTATTTTGTCGCAGTTCACGCGGTAATTACGCGGGTCGTCATGGTCGCGAACGTACGAGACATTATCACGCATGTCCGGCAGTTCTTCAAGGATCAACTCTACCAGCGTTTTTTTCTGGTAGTTCTCCGACGTATCCCCAACGTTGAAAGCTTGATATGCGACTTGGGAGGGATCAGTTTCCAGCACTTTGAGACAGGCTCTCGCCAGATCACCTACGTGACAATAGGGACGCCAAAAATGTTCGCCATAGACCTCAAGTTTCCTTGCCAGCAGTAGTTCCTTGGTGAACTCGTTGACGGTCAGGTCAAAACGCGGACGCCCTGAAAGCCCAAAGGCTGTCGCAAAGCGAAGGCAGGTTGGGGCAAAGTCAGACTGTCCCAAACCAAGCAGGTACCGTTCAAAATCTACTTTCAACTCAGCGTACAGAGATACCGGATTAAGCGGCGAAGTTTCATCCACATAAGCGGTGCTTGCCTCATCGTCGGCACTTGCGCCGTAAGTGACACTATTATCCATGGTGCCATAGTTGCTGCAGGTGGAGGCAAAGATAAAGCGCTTCACCCGGTGGGCAATGGCCTTTTCACAAAGCGTCTCCGAAGCAGTTTTATTGATCTCTGTGGCCAGTTTCGGGGTCTTCTGGCAGGCTCGGTCGCCAACAACAGCCGCTAAGTGGACAACAGCATCTGCTCCCTCAAGAGCATGGTCTACATCATTCGCATTCCGAATATCACCTATGATCAACTCAAAATTGGAATGGGGTAAATAGGACAAAATGGCTCCGCCGCCGAAGGAGAGATTATCAATCGTACGGACGGAATATCCCTCTTCCAATAGCAGAGCAATCACCGCTGAGCCAATGTAGCCGGCGCCACCTGTTACCAAAATCGTTTTGCCTGGAGACGACATTACTCTATCAGGGGAGCTGACCAAGCCGTATCCGGAAAGGGGATCTCACCTGAAACCAATCCCATTGTCATTGCTTACACAGCACATTAAAGCAAAATCGGACGTAGCTTCGTTTTTAGCAGATCTGTTACAGCTTTTCAAGGGTCTGGCGAGCAATCTCATGATTTTCACCCTTCAAACCAAGATCAATGGCCTTTTGCAGGTTCTCCCGGGCCTGTTTTTTCTCCTCTTTGAACATAGCCATACCTATTCTAAAGAACGGCTCCGGTTCGTTCTTATGGGAGTGACTGGCTTTCAATGCTTCACCGCGCGACAGATCATAGCGACCTATTTGAAAGTAAACATAACACAGATTCATCCACATTTCCAAGTCATGGCTCGAGTCAAATACCGCTCTTCGTGCGAGGTTTGTAGCACGCCTGATGTCTATCTTTTCATTGGCCAGAATCCTGGAAAAGTAAAAGTTATTCGTTACATTAAACTGTGCCTTAACGATATTCTTTTCAAAAATGTCAAAAGCCTCCTGGCGTTGCCCAAGCCCATACAAGGCGCGTGCTTTTTGAACTGAGGCATCGATATAATCTTGATCAATGGACTGCGCTCTCTCAGCAAGGTTCAGCGCCTGGGCATAATTAGCCTGATCCAACTCAAATTCAGCCGCCAGCGTTAGGGCGTCAGCATTGTCGGAGCTAATCTGCTGCAGCATCCGGAAGAGTCTCGATTTTTCCTGCTGCTTATCCTTTTTATCAAGGAGAGATGTTACCTCTTTAAACCTTGTAAGGTCGCCTTTGACATTAACAAAGCTGTGTTCGAACAATTCAACTCCTTTTCGGACAGCATTATTTTCAATCAGGCAAACCGCTTTCAGCAAAGAGAGTTCTGGATACTGCTGTTCAAAGTAAGGGTAAGAGCTAAACAACTGTAGAGCTTCCCTTGGTTTTTTCAGCCGTCGGTACATGTTTACCTCATTTTCAAACGCTTGTCGGTGCCATTTGTCGTACTTAAGGGCCAACTGATAGAGCTGATCAGCTTTTTGATATCTCCTTATAAAGCTGTCAGCATAAACATCAGCCATTCCGGTCAACCAGTCAGGTTGAGTGCTATGGAACTCTGACAGCAAGGCCATCTTTTCTTCGAATGGTTTGATTTGACCAGTTCGGTACAGGATGTAAGCATACTTGAGTTTGATTTCTTTGCGGTTGGCAAATGACCCGGCGACAGCATCGAGCTTGGGAAGAGCAGACAGATCGTCGAAATAGTGGGCATACATTGCCGCTAGTAAGTATTTCATAATATCCTGGAATTCAGGATCATAGTTGTTGGTTTGCATCGTTTGAACAACAGCGCCAACGTTCTGAATGCCAGAAAGCATATCACTAGTCCTCCCTCTGATCATCATATCGTAGACATAGGCAGTAATACTGTGGGAGCCGGTTCCCAAAAAAGCATCGCAAGCATGCCTGGCGTGTGTTTCATCGCCAGTGGCTAGATGGTAAAACATTTCTACACCGGTAGCGACCTGTTCCGAGGCACCTTCTTTCTTGAGCTTGCGGATGACCTGTCTGGCGTCAAAGAAGTAATTATAACTCAAGGCACGGTAGAAATGCTCCATCGACAGATTGAAATCGCCTGCTCCCGACTCAAGTGAAGCTCGCCCCATAGATATGGCGGAATCAACCAGACCCGCCGCCTCATAATAAGCCGCCGCAGCCGAGTAGTATTCAGGCGACTTGTGGTGCTCTGATATGGCTGCTCCGAAAGCAGCTTGGGCAGAATCAGGCTTGTGCTCAAGGGCGTAGGCTCTGGCAATAGCCATACGTCCCACGGCCGGGTCAACACCCAGCTCGATTGCTTTGTCCAGCTCCCGCCTCGCCCGAGAGTACTGTTTGATGTTTATGAGAGCCTTGGCAAAAGTAAGCCTGGCCGCGGTGTCATTAGGAAGCAACCGGGAATACTCCGCAGCAGCCGTCGCAGCATCATCCCACTTCTTCAGATGGGTGAATATCCTCCAAACGCCGGCAAAAGCTGGGGCAAAAGAGGGCTTGGAATTGGTTATGGAGATGTACACATGGAGGGCATCATAATACTTAAGCTGCCTTTCAAACACGAGGCCAGATCCAAAGAAGCTCAGCGCCGTGGTTGGATCAATCTCACCAATCTTTTTAAACGTGGCCAGAGCACCCTCAAAATTGTACTGCTCAATCTGGTTCAACCCGTTTTGGTACAAGCTGAATATTTTTTCCTGTGGTGATTTGCTACAGCCGAATGCTATGACTGTCAACAGGCTTACAAGCAAAAATTTTTTCATACCGTTTACCTCAAAATATTGCGTAAAAAGGTGTTAACGAGGTTTGCAATTTATACACTGTTGAGTGAGAAATCCATGAGTTTTTGGGCTATGAAGGGAGAAGAAATCCGAAAACTGCAGCAAAATTCGTGCTACTATAACAAAATGTGCTGGATTAAATCCCGTTTTAGATTATATTTACTATATGTCTGTACTTGAGTCCCAACAGCTATGCAAATACTACCGGAAAAGAGCTGTTGTCGATGAGGTCTCGATAATAATAAAGCCGGCAGAAGTTGTTGGTTTGCTGGGGCCCAATGGTGCCGGCAAGACCACCACATTCTACATGATTATCGGTTTTATACGGCCGGATGGGGGAAAGGTGTTTCTTGACGGGAGGAATATCGGTGGGCTGGCCATGTACAAACGAGCCGCACTGGGGATTGGCTATTTGTCCCAAGAGGCCTCGGTCTTCAGGAAGATGACGGTTGAGGAAAACATTTTGTCGATTCTGCAGTTTCGCAAGATGAGTCGAACTCAGCGTCAGGAAAGATTAGAAGAGTTGTTGAATGAGCTTGATATTGCCCACCTTCGCAAGAGTAAGGCGTATACTCTGTCGGGAGGTGAGCGGCGGCGCGTGGAAATCACCCGGGCTCTGGTCAACGACCCTAAGTTCATATTGTTGGATGAACCGTTCGCCGGAATTGATCCTATAGCAGTGGAGGATATCCAGAAGATCATCGGACGGCTGGTCCAGCGGGGGTTAGGGGTGTTAATCACCGATCACAACGTAAGGGAAACCCTGTCTATTTGTGACCGGGCCTACATAATGTGTGAGGGGAAGATTCTAAAATCAGGAACCGCAGAGTTTTTGGCCAACGATCCGGAAGCAAGAAAGATTTACTTGGGAGAGAAGTTCCGGCTTAATTGAAAGTTCCATGGTTGGTGTTTAATATGTGAACGAAGTTGTTGAATGACTTGAACCAAAAAGTTATCGTTCCGATAAAATAGTCAGAAGGACCGGGACTTTTACTTGGCTGATAAAATGTATGAAACAGCAGGTTAAGCCATGAAACTTGGGCTTCAGTTGCGACTTCAGCAGACTCTGGCTCCGCAGTTGATTCAGTCGCTGAAGATGCTGCAGATGCCGGTGTTGAAGCTGGAGCAGACCATCCGACAGGAACTGTCTACAAATCCACTTCTGGAAGAGGTTGATGAGCTGGAATCCGATCAGGAGCTCTCCGATGAGGAACAGGAATCCGAAATCGATCTGGCGGAGACAAAACAAGAAGAAGATTCAGACGAAAGTTTTGACTGGGATGAATACCTTTTTGACGATGAGGAAGGGTACAAGGTTCGTGAGCCACGGGAAGCTAAAGACGATTCGTTCGAAGGGGCAGGATCACAAACGACTAATCTGTACGCCCATCTCAACCAACAGCTCTCATTTTTGAAACTGTCCCCCGAAGAGCACCTTATCGGCGAGTACATTATCGGCAATATCTCTCCTAACGGATACTTATGCATAAGTGTACCCGAGATGGTCACTGAACTTTCGGTTGAAAGCTCCAAGATTGAAAAGGTCTTAAAAATGATTCAGCACTTTGACCCAACCGGTGTCGGAGCGCAGGACCTCCGTGAGGCCCTGCTGATCCAACTCACCGAGAAAGGGTTGGAAGACTCCTTGGCCTATCGGGTTGTGGATGAACATATCAACGAGTTGGATCGCAAGTCAATTCTTCAAATTTCCAAGTTAATGGGGATCTCTGTCGAGAAAGCGCAGCAAGCCATGAATGTCATCAAGGGGTTGTCCCCGAGCCCGGCCTATGGACGGTTTCAGGCTCCCGCTCAGCCGGTTGTCCCGGACTTGATGATCGAGCGATTCGGAGATGAGTATGTTGTGTTTCACAACGACAGGTATGTTCCCCGCCTGCGAATAAACTCAAGCTACAAGAACCTAATAAAACGGGGTAATACCTCCTCCCAGGATACCAAAAAGTACATCAGGCAAAAACTGGAGCAGGCCCGCTGGCTTTTGAATGCTATCAATCAGCGTCGAACTACCATGATTCGCGTGATGGAAGCGATTATTGACAAACAGCACGATTTCTTTGACAACGGACCGGCGTTTTTGAGACCCCTCATTATGGAAGAGATAGCTCAGAAGGTCTCGATGAATGTGGCCACGATCAGCCGAGTATCGAACGGCAAATACGTTCAGACCCCGTATGGTGTGCGTGAAATTAAGTATTTCTTTAATGCCGGGATAGCCAAAGCCGACGGCGAGGATATGTCGAAACGGTCGGTTAAACAGCGCATTGAGGAGATTATCAAGGCAGAGCCGCTCGACAAACCGCTCTCTGACCAGGAAATCTATAGAATACTCAACAAAGAAGGTATCCGTTTGGCTCGAAGGACAGTGACCAAATATAGAGAGGAACTGAAAATCCAACCTGCCCGTTTGCGCAAGCGGGTCTTATAAAAGTATTGACGTAATACCGAAACAAACAACCCTGTAACCATTGGATGGTACCACTCATGGATCGAAACTTAGCCCTTGAAATGGTAAGAGTCACTGAAGCGGCGGCGTTGGCCTCAGCCCGTTGGATGGGTAAAGGAGACGGTATGGCCGCGGATGATGCTGCCGTCCAGGCAATGAGATCGTTTTTTAACTCAATCTATTTCGACGGAACGGTCGTAATAGGTGAGGGAGAACGGGATCAAGCACCAATGCTTTATATCGGTGAAAAAGTCGGCAAAGGGGATAAGCCCAAAGTCGACATCGCGATAGACCCACTCGAGTGTACAAACTCGGTTTCCTATGGGCGACCGAATGCCATGTCGGTAATCGCCTTGGCGCCCCAAGGAGATTTATTGCAAGCTCCCGACACTTATATGGAAAAACTTGCCGTTGGCCCGGAAGCAGCCGATGCTATCGACTTGGATTTGCCCATCGAAGAGAACCTAAAGAGGGTTAGTGAAGCCAAAAACTACGCGATTCAGGACCTAACGGTGGTCATTCTCGACCGCGAACGTCACGAGGAACTTATAGCTCGCATCCGCAAGATGGGGGCGCGCATTCACTTAATACTCGATGGCGACGTCTCCGCGGCTATCGCGGCTGCTCTACCCGGAACCGGCATCGACATGTTGGTTGGGATTGGAGGCGCTCCGGAAGGTGTCCTGGCTGCGGCCGCTCTGCGCTGTATCGGCGGTGAACTGCAGGCCCGTTTGGTACCCCGCCACAAAGAAGAGATCGAACGCGCCAAGAAAATGGGGATCGATGACATTAGCAGAGTGTACAAATGTAACGAATTGGCTCGCGGCAACAATGTCATGTTCGCTGCTACCGGTGTTACCGATGGTGACTTACTTAAAGGCGTTCGTTACAGCAAGGACGGTGCGACCACCCATTCGCTGGTTATGCGATCGGCGACAAAAACTCGAAGGTTTATTGTAACAGATCACTATTTTGAAGATGAACCACGATATTAAAGCTGCATGGAAAGGAGAAATTCAACCATGCTAAAAAAGATCACGGCCCGCCATTTTGATCTCACCGCCGAAATGAAAGAACGTGCGGAAGAGGAAGTTGATAGACTTACCCGCTATTTTGACAGTATCGTTTCAGCCGAGCTGGTGCTTGATACCGAGCGGCATCGGCACCTGGCCGAACTGAAGGTAAACGTGTACAATAACACGATTACCGGAACCGGCGACACTGACGATATGTACAATTCCATTACTGTCGCTGTAGACAAGGTCAAAGGACAATTGAAAAAATACAAAGGGAAGCTAAAGCACAAAAGACCAGAAGCGATAACCGAAGTGATCGACACTCTGACGCGTCCGAATACCGACGTCGATGATGTTGATACGTAAAGTCCTTTTGTATTAGTCTGAATTTTATCGAGCCCGTTCCACCTTGGGACGGGTTTTTTTTTGCACTAGGTGCAAACTCTTTCTTCTTTTGTGTCTCCAAAAACACGCGGAGATCACTGTAAAACACTTGTCCGCAGCCTCCTTCCGCAATGTACTCAACAACTTACGGACAATCGTAATATTCGGTGCGTTTGGGCACGCAAGTTTATACCAGGACAAGGTGAGGAGTTTATACGTATGGAACAACATCTGGGGAATGCCTTCAACACCTGGGCGCTTCTTTACTTGTCGGGGCTTGCAGCAGCCTCTCTCTTCTTTGCTATGGCTGGGTTCCGGGAGGTAAAAGAGAATATATTCGAAGGTTTGTTATTTCTGGCACTTGCGGTGTTTTTCGCTTGTGCGCACATTTTCCTGCTATTCAACACCACCCCCGCCAGCTATTTCAGCCAGGCCGGGGCTCCGCTGAATCTATGGGGCTGGCTGGTCTTGTTTCTGGCTCCAGCTTTGATTGGCCTGTACTTGTTGTTTGGTCTTTTCAATTTTATTTCAGCGCGGTCCAAAGAGGGGATGATAAAAATATTCTTCGGCCTCACTTTGGTATGTTATCTCTACCTGCTTGGTTCCCACTGGCCGATAGACGTGAAAGGTATCCTGACATTGACTTGGGGGGGGATATGGTTCAATGTGGAACTGAAGACCGCCCTCTAACTGCCCCCGGATAGCTCCTCAAGCAGCCCGGGATTCCATCTTACCGTAAGCTAACCTCTCCGCCGCATAGCTCTCTCACCTGAGTGGGCGGATTTAGGTGAAGTCGGAATAATGACCTCAAGAAGTGTTCCTTCGGCTGTAACTAAGCAGGTCCTCAGCTCAAAAATATCAGCGCCACGCCGCAAACAGCTATCATAGCACCGAGAGCTGCTCTCATGGTGATCTTCTCCTTGTACCCTAAGGCGACTATGGGGAGAATCATAACCGGCGTGGTTGAGTTCAGAGCTGCGGCCAGGCCGGTTGCAATGTACTTTATTGCCACCAGTGACATCCACACTCCGAGGAAAGGGCCCACAAAAGCTCCAGCCGCACAAAACGATAAGGCTCGGACATTTTTCATGACGCTGATTGTTTGTGATAATTGGCCACGGGCAACAGCAATTATCCAGATGACCACCAGTGCTACTGCCATCCTCACAAACGAAGCCTCCAGCGGTTGGACTGTACCGCCGGCATGAAACATCCCTTGCTTGGCCAATACCAGTCCTGATGCTTGTCCCAAAGCTGCGCCGAGGGCAAGCATCACGCCTTTGATGAGGGAACCTCGGTCGGGGTGGTCCGAGCGAAGGTTGAAGCGATTATTGCGGTCAAATCGCCGCTCCAGTACCACCCAGCTAATGCCGCCAATTGTAATACCAATTCCGACAAGGTTCAGAAGACTCAAGCGTTCACCGAGAAAAATCCAGGCAATTATGGTGGTCATAATAGGGGCGCTGGCGTAAATGAGCGTAGTCAATCGGGGGCCGATCATGACCAGCGCCTTAAAGCCGCAACTGTCTCCAATCACCAGCCCTACCAATCCGGAAAGCCCCAGCCAGAATAATTGTTGGGCATTTATATGCTGAGGATAAGGACAGCCGGTAGCCGCCAGGGAAAGAGCCGCATACAGACCAACCGCAATCAACAACCGAACCTTGTTGACTGAGAACGATCCGATTAGTCTACCAGCTTGAGAGAAGAATATAGATGTGAACGCCCACAAGAGAGCGGTTGCCAGCCCAGCCAGTTCACCCACGTACGGCATGTCTGAAATATAACACCACCCCACTCACTGGACAACTAAGCCTTGTCCGGTTGCTGGAGAATGAAGATAATTCCGAAATAGCGGAGAGTCAGATCTTTTGTTACCCAGCCGCAGTGGCTACATGACCTTATCTGATTTGAACATTGGCTATTGAAAAAGCACGCTTAGTTTTAACGTGACGGCAGTGTCATCGTAGTAGGCCAACAACTTCATGTTATCAGGCAATAGCGCGGAAGCTGTAACCCCGCCAATGTCCATATAAAGGTCGCGCCCTGACCACCCTTCACGGTAGGCATCATCGTACTCTTTAAAAACACCCAGTCCAAAAGTAACAATGCCGGCCCAAGTCTTGTTTTTCACAACCCCATTGATAACCTCTGTTAGAGCATAACTGCCCATGAAGTGGGTCCACTTATCGGGCGCCTTGATATACCAATTCTGGCGATCGATGGAGTACCACTGGTCTTTATGACATGGAAGCTGTTTGAAGAGTCCGTCTTTGGGATATGATTTGGCGCTGGCCTTACTACCAGAAAAGAGAACAAGACAGATACCAATTACTAAAAGGCAATAGACCTGTTTTGACATGAAGCCCTCCTTTTACTCGATTTCCGGCTCAGAAGTGCAAGCCCTATGCCGCCACGCCCAACTCATTTACCTTAGGATATCTTATTGTATCACAGCCAGTTATAGCTGGTTATGGCTGTGCATGGGAGTGAAATTGGGATACTATTGTGCAACGTGATACAGAGATTTACCACGCGAGTGCCACCCGCTACTATTTAAGCGTGAGGGAATGCATCCGAGCCGACTTGGAGTGGGTGTGTGTGAAGGAGAGTGATGGGGCTGATATCAGAGCTGTTTCTCTCGCTAGCCAATGTCACTGATCATGCTAACTCGATTATCAATACCTCCGATGACTTCATCTATGACGCTGGAATCCTGCCAACTTGCGAATTTTTATGATTTACTTTTCCATGACAGATTATTGTTACGTCGCGTCCTACACCGCTCTACGGCTTAGTCCCAATCACTACGATACGGAAAGAATTCATAGTCACTTTGCCGCCGTTCGGGGCTTGAACCAAACGCGTGTCTGCAAAGCCCGCCTCCCGGAACAAGCGCAGCAGCTCCTCCGGCGCTGGAATTCTCAGGTCGATTTTAATCACCCTTGCCTCCGATTCCTTCTTGTAAGTGCGCCATGAGTGTTGACGCCCGGTCTCGAAGTCAAATGAATGTTCATAAAGAACGATGGTACCATCATTGAGCTTGGACCAGTCTCGGGTTTTGAACCTTCTCATCAGAGCATCGCGAGCGATGAATTCCAGCAGGAAGCGACCGCCGGATTTCAGGGCACGATGGATGCGCTTGAGAATATCGAAGTTCGTCTCGTCGTCGTAGTAACCCCATGAAGTGAAATAATTGTAGGCAGCATCAAACTCGGCGTTGAAGGTCAGTTCACGCATGTCCCCGACAACAAACTGTACATTTGTTACTCTGCGGTCAGCGGCCCACTTTTTTGCGTACTCAATGAACCGTTTGGTCCTGTCGTAGCCCACCATCTCGGCTACATGTTTGGCTACTTCCAGCGCATGACGGCCATGTCCGCAGGCCAGATCCAGCACGCGGTCAGTCTCTTTGAGATCAAGCTCGCGGATGATAAACTCAGCTTCACGGGCGGTACGCTCGGTGTCCGCAAGTGTCTCCTCATACTCGCTGTCGTATGGGCCATCAAACAGGTCTTCTACCCAACCCATTGTGTTATCTCCAGTTGATAATTGGTTGTCCTGCGATACCCAAAGATGTTATGCTGCACGCCATCATTTCGTCTCATTTTGATATTCATTGTAGGAATAAATAGTCTCCCATACAACAACTACAATCAGGAACAAAAACAACAAATAACGCCCAGCCCTTGATGGGATAACCCAACAAACGAAGGCTTCCTTAGCATTGTCGAAAAGAATCTTAGAAACGGGAAGTAAGCAATTCTGACACCTGTGACAGCCTGTTCAAATTCGAGTGGCCAATCCGGTTTGGTAGATGGACATTCCAGAAGACCCTTGATTTTGCTGCGAAATCTGTTATCCTTGCAAAAGTTTAGATGATTGTGGAGGAATGATGCCAAAGGTTTTAGACAACGTGCAGATGAGCGATCTGATCTGGAAGATGGAAGTCGAGGTTCCCAGAGTCGTGGCCAAAGCGAAAGCCGGCCAGTTTATTATCCTGAGAGTGAATGAAGAAGGAGAACGAGTACCAATGTCGATAGGCGGGTTGGACCGGAAGAACGGGGCATTGACCATTGTTTATCAGGTGGTAGGGAAGACTTCGGCCTTGATGACTACCCTCTCGGCTGGCAGCGAAATATCCGACTGCGTTGGTCCTCTGGGTCTACCGTCGCACGTCGAAAAATGGGGTACTGCCTGTGTGGTTGGCGGGGGTATCGGCATTGCACCGGTCTATCCTATCGCTCAGGCCTATAAAGAAGCAGGCAACAAACTCATAACCATTATCGGTTCCCGTTCAAAGGACCTTCTTTTTTACGAAGAGGAACACAAAGCGGTCGCGGACGAACTGTATGTCTGTACCGATGACGGTTCGTATGGCCATCACGGCTTTGTCTCGGATGTGCTGAAGAAGATTCTGGACGAGGGGGTGAAAATCGGGATGGTGATGGCTATCGGGCCGGTGCCGATGATGAGGGTGGTCAGCAATCTTACCAAGCAATACGATGTTCCGACCTGGGTCTCGCTCAATCCTCTTATGGTCGACGGCACCGGGATGTGCGGTTGTTGCCGGGTATCCGTTGACGGCACAACCAAGTTTGCCTGCGTGGATGGGCCGGATTTCGATGGCCATAAAGTTGATTTCGACCTGCTGACCAAGAGAATGAGTGCTTACCACGAACAGGAAAGAATAG
>Ga0315543_1002271_pt1 | contig 18948 bp, 19 predicted proteins | sample SalMarSW160210MG_2_FD_203098 | JGI IMG/M metagenome (GOLD analysis project Ga0315543, IMG submission 203098) | Salt marsh sediment microbial communities from the Plum Island Ecosystem LTER, Massachusetts, United States - Salt Marsh Sediment SW1601-210 ...
TGCGTCTTTCGTAAGTCACCAGAGACCGATTGCCCTAATTATGGCACAAGCTCGTCTCATTGAAGTGAGAAAATTGTCAGAAATTCCTTTGTATCCAGCACTGCCCCGAAATATTGAGAAGATACGTACGCTCTATCTGCGCGAGCTGGATAGCGGCGACGAGAGGCACGTCTCCGATGGCAACGGCGACTGGGTGGCCGGTGCCCGCTTCAGCCCCGACGGCAGCCACCTGGCCTACGTCGAGGTGGAGGGCCACGACCAGCCGCGTTTCACCGGCGGGCGGACGGTGATGGTGGACGTGACGTTCGCTGGTCAGGCCGTGGTGCTGGCAGAAGGCGCCAGCGCCGTGGGTTGGCCCGTCGGCTGGCTGGACGGCGAGACGCCGATCCTGGAGCGCCTCGACGCGGAGGGTCACCTTGGCCTCTGGGTTGCCGGTGAGTCATCTGAGCCCAGCGACCTGCTGCTCGGCACGCTGGCCGGCGTGCTGTCCCCAACGACAACGAGCGTCACCACCATCCTAAACCCGACAGAAACGCCCACGGCGACGCCCGTGCTTACGGATATGGACGTTCGTGAGTGGTCGTCCACCTCGCTAGATGGGGCCTGGACCGCAGACGGCCTGGCCGCGTTTCCCAAAGAAGGCGAAGAACACTACTACACACAATTGAAGATCGCTCGGGCAGATGGGACCCTCACGTGGGTGGTGGTGGACGTTTGGTCACCCTTGGCTCTGGGCTACACCACCCCACAGCCCTTGTACTGGTCACAGGATGGACGATACCTGTACTTCACGAATCGCCCGGTCCCCGACGGCTGCGCTTTGTTCGTGAACGGGTCGGATCTGCAGAGGGTTGACCTGACCGATGGAAGCGTGACAGAGATCGTGCCGCACGTCGGGTTCTGGTTATCCTTGTCCCCCGATGAGACAACCCTGGCCTATATCGGTTATGGTGACAGAGGACTGGTACTGCGTGATCTGGCGACAGGCCAAGAGCGGGCAACGCAGGTAAACGCAGAAGCTGAGGACTCACAGATGGGGCACATCGTCTGGTCGCCCGATGGAACGGCATTGATGCTCACCGTGGCGATCAACCCTTGTAGCCCGGCAGAGCAACGGGCCAACTCCATTGTCCGGGTAGAAGTGGAGACCTCGTCGCAAACGAGACTCATCTGCCAGGATAGCCGATTGTTCACCACAGCCGCGTGGCCCACACCAGAGCGGGCCCTGTTGAAAGACAAAGACGGCAATGACTGGTGGATGAACACAGCGACGGATGACGTAACACCATCAGGTTGAATCTCAACCCTGCCCATTTCCGAAAATGAAGGAGGCACTATGAGGATTCGGAGTTTGCACTGGTCATCCTTGTTGATGCTGGTCCTGCTGGCCCTCACCGCCTGCGGCGGCCCGGCGACGCCGCCACCGCCCACAGCCGGGCCGACGGAGACGCGAGTGGCAGAGACCCCATCCCCAACGGAAACGGTCACCGCCACCCCGGCCCCGACAGAGACACCCACGCCGCCCCTGCTGGACCTGTCCGATGCGGAGATCGCTTACTTGGATATGGAGGATCACCTCTGGTTGATGAACGCCGACGGCACCGCTCACCGGCAACTAACCCACACCGGCGAAGCCGGCTCTCCTGCCTGGTCGCCCGATGGGCAAACGCTGGCCTATATCTACTATGACGAGTACATTTCATAATCAGCATTACATAAAGTGATACTGCCCGATTGCGGGCTTGCACCTTGACAATTGCAGAGAAACAGGCTACTTGTGGATGAGAACCACCCCATCTGCAAGGAGCCGTTGCATGAATAGTACACCAGGACTTGAGAATCGGGAAGCGCAAGCAATTCACCCAGGCGTCTATGCGAACCCGCACGGCGGGTATATCGTCCACGTGAGAGCGAATGATCGGGTATCGCCTGTGCTGAGTAGCGCAGCGAGCACGGATGATCTGGCACCGGCCGACACTCCCACGTTGGCCGGGATGACTGTCCTCGAGGACTGCGTGGCAGTGGCGTTGCAGGACGGTCACACGATCCTGCTTCACGCCGGTGCCCCCCAGATGAAGGGCAGTGTCCTGCGTTTCTACCACGCAGACGGCACCCTCTGGCGCGTCGTAGCGTTGGAGCAGTTGAATCCCGGGTGGGTGTCGGGTCGCTACGTGTTTCGGAGTGACCTGAGGAAGTTCGAGCAGCGGCTGGCTCGCATCCGCAGTCACCCGGCGCGCCCTGCCCACAATAACCATCCCACCTTGTGGGTTACCGGCGGATGGACAGGGGCAGTGGTCTACACGGCCACGCCGCTGGTGTGGCGGATAGAGGAGTGGCAACACAGTCCCTTGACCACACCCACGGTGACGGTGCCCGACGAGGGCCAGATTCAAGCTCTGGAGGAGTACCCACCTGACGTGCAGATGCTGTTGACGTTGCAGGAAGGGGGCGTGCAAAAGACGACTTACCAACTGGGTGGGCTGACATTGGCGCTGACGTACGTCGAACGGATTGGGCTGGCGGCAGCGGTGAACCGCTATTGTCCGAGGGGCGGCGGCAGCTCGGAGGGCACTGTGATGACCGTGTTGGTCATCAACCGACTGCTGGCCCCGTGCCCGCTCGACCAGGTAGCGAAGTGGGTGGAGGACACAGGTTTGCACCTGCTGCTGGGCATTCCAGACCCGGGACTGCTGAACTACCATCGGCTGGCTGACACTCTGCAGGCAGTCTTCCATCACTGGCAGGTGATCGCTGCCGAAGTGACGCTGAATGCCGTGCAGCAGTTCGGGCTGAAAGTCGAGACGATCCACTACGATCTGACCTCCGTCTGTTTCTGCGGCGAATACGCCGGCAGCAGTTGGGTCGAGTTCGGCTACTCCCGCGACCATCGGCCAGACCTGAAGCAGGTCAATCTAGGGCTGAGCACTACGGCGGACGGCGAGGTGGCCTTGCCAGGCGGCAGTGGCATTCACTCAGGCAGCACTAATGATGCCACGACCACGGTGCCCAACTATCAGAAGCTCCAGGCATTGTGTGAACGCAGCGATATCCTGGTGACTGGCGACCGCATCATGCAGAGCACAGGCAACATGCTGGCCATTGCCCGCGCCCACGGCCGCTTCCTGGGGCCGGTGGACTGGACTCCCAAGTTGCGCCGCCTGGTCGCCGCTTGCTCAGATGACGAGTTTCAGGAGTTGCCTGCCACCAGCACCAGGCGCGGATATGCAGTCAAGGCAGTCTTCCGCCGCGTGTGGTTCAAACACAAGGAACCCCTGTCTGAGACCGCCCGCAGACGGCTCAAGCAATGGCGAAAGCGGCATCACATGCGAGGTCGTATCCCGCAGTCTTGGGAGGTGCATTTCTGGATGCGGGCGGCGATCATCCTGGACACGGCACGTCAGGCTGCCGATGCGCGGCGCCGGGAACGCTTGTTGCAGGCATACGAAGCGCAGTTGGCCTATACCCAAGAGCACCTGGGAAAGGGGCGCTTCTACGGCGATCCTGAGTGGCTCGCCCATCACCTGGCCGACCTGGAGTGCCGCTACGAGGAGGTGCGCGACCTGGTGCGGGTGACCTTCACGCACAAGAGCGGTCAGATGAAGCTCTCCTACCATCGCTTGCCAGAACGTGTCGCCGCCGCAGCTCGCCTGGACGGCAAGTGGGTCCTGGTCACCAACCAACCCCTGGGACGTGGACAGTCGCCGGTAGCGTACATGGACTGGATGGTCGGCGTCTATCACAACCATCGCCATGTCGAGCGTCGGATGCGCAACCTCAAGACCAACTTGTCCATCCGCCCCTTATACGTGCACCGGGACGATGAGATTGTAGCGCTGTGCTTCGTCAGCCTGCTCTCGCTGACCATCTACACCCTCATTGAGCGCGATGTGCAAGCTGATCCCGCCTTGGCAGCCGAGGGGCTGCGCACCACCGATGCTTTGCTGGCCACTATGTCTGGTTGAGGGTTGAGTGCTTTCTACACCCCCTCCGGCTACCAGGTCTTCTGGTTCGACGCACTCCCGCCCGTGCAACAGTCGATCATGCAACGGTTACACCTGATTGACCCAGGCACCCGTGTGCCTCGCGTTCGCCTGAGCGCACACAGTGACGATTTGGCCGTGCTGGGAGGAGGGTCGTCATCATTTTCGCCCCCTCTGCTGGCTCCTTCGGTGTCCATCTCCCGCCTTCAGCCACCGTGTGCAGGCAGCTCTCACACCGCCCAGGCTGCAGATTGAGCTCTCTCTGCAATTGTTAACGTGCTGTTTCACGCTTGTTCGTTATGTTATGCTGAAAATCAACTTATAGTCTAGTCCCGAAAGCCTCGTATGGTGTCTGCAGCTTGATGGGGGTATCATTTCTAACGGCAAGGCTAAGAGAGCTTGACTTCCTCCGGATCCTTGTAGGTCTTCCCGTTGAATGCCGCATTATCGAGGCGCTCAACCTCAGCGTCTGTAAGCGTCAAGTCGAGGGCGCCCAGGTTATCCTCGAGTTGGCTAATCTTGCTAACGCCCAGAATAGGGACGATGCTTACTTTGCGTGATAGCATCCAAGCAAACATCACACGGAAAGGCGTGACACCCCGGGCTTTTGCGATCTCCTTGATGACTAACAGCCGCCTCTCGTTATCCTCTACTAGACCGTTCAACGCTTCAAGCGTTTCCTCAAGCGGTTCCCAACGCCAGTCCACGTGAATATAGTACAGATCGACACAATCGACGCCCAGGCGCTTCAGGCTGCCTTCGATGGCGTTCTCCACAGTCTTTTTCGAAAGACCCTCAAAACGCAAAGCTCCCATCGGGATTCTTTCCCGTCGGCCTTACGCCGTACTTGGTAGCCAAGAAGATTTCATCGCGGTTGTTCCGCTCCCTTATCCACTTGCCCACCGCCCCGCATGAGCCGCGCAAGTCTTCGAGCGTCGGCTCCATGCGGTTGGTGGGCGATTTATTGTGTTGCTATGATTTGCTTTGCCCAATTCGCAGCTCGTTCAAGTTCGCCTTCTTTCAGTGGACCTTCCGACCCCTCTACAAAGAACCCTTCAGGAGGAATTATCAGTTCTCCTCCTTTTCTCTTGAGTCTATCTGAGATAGGCTTGGCGGCATAGCCAAATATGTTTACCAGGATGGGTAATATGAATACGGATGATTCTATTTCATCCATTGTAAACCTGGTATCAAATGCGGCCACCTTGACACCTTTTAGACCATTTTTAGGAATACTCTTCAGAAGGTTACTGATTGCTGGGGTTGGTCTAAATCCCCGGGTAGGAGAGCCGACGATTAACAACTTTAATCCCGTCAATTGTTCTGGCTTCACATTGCCTACTCGGAGCATCTCGACATCCTCTTGGGAACCAAGAGCATTACCAATCGCCTGGGCTATCTGCTCTGTATTGCCAAAAACCGAATCGTAAACTATCAATACTTTCATTGAGATATACCTCCAATCCGATTTACATCTTCTTTTTTTGAAGTGCCCTGCCCCAACTGGAAGAGCCTTCGGGCAATCAGGATATACCATATCACCCGAAACGGGGCAGAGATGGAGGGGGAAGGGAATATATCGCTGGCGCGAAGGCCAATGCGAAAAAATAGCCCAATCCGAATACATTTGCCAGAACTCCCACATAAGCGGTTGCTTTGCCAAAGACACTGCTCCGCAGCATGACAATGGAGATGATCAGGCCGGCAAGGGTCACGAGCAGCAAACTCAAATAGATACCGGTGCCCTGGTAGATAGCGCCGGGATTATTGATGGCAAGCAGCGCCTGCCCTGCTGCCAGGAACATGGATCTCTGTGCATCCGTTGTCGCAGCCGCGTATTGGTCGCTGAGGGAAAGCATGGCAAAAGCCTGATTCGATGCAAAGTAGACCGCTATCCCTACGAAGCCAAAGGTCGTAGCGATCACCATGGCACTTTTATTGGCTCGTCGGAGGGCACCGTAGAGGGCGAGGAAGATCAGGCCCACAAGAGCATAGTTGACAATGTCAAAGAGATTGAGCAAGGAGAGTCCAAGGAACCTATTGTTCTGAAGCAGCGTAAACCAGTCGATTGCGCTGCTGGGTGGCGTCGCGGGCCTGAAACTGATGATCCCAATACTTCTGAGGAGCAAGAGTTCTGACCCGAGGTTTCTTCTGAAGAACACGACAGCAATCAGGGCAGCCGCTCCGCCGATTTTGTAGAGTCCCTTCCAGTTGGAATCTGCAGTTTCTGCATCCGTAACCTGATTTAGTTTTAATTGTGACATTTTATTCTCCCGAAATCAATGGTTTATCTTTCACAGTGGACAGACAAGAGTACGAGCCCCCGTCCATGCAGGTGCCGCAGCAGCCCGATGAGGCCCGACTGATCGGTGCAGACGGTAAACAGCATTGAAGCTGTATCCACCCGTACCACCGTCATTTGGATGGGGCCCATTGCGTTGAGGTCGTTCTCATCTACCTGGCCACGAAGTTGAATGAGATAGGTGCAAATGTCGTTCATGTTCAGTCCGTTCTGGCACTCTCACTGTTGAAACTTCACGGCCAGGTTGCTCGCCCAGGCGCGGATCGCCGTCCAGTCCCGTATGTCGCTTGCCGGCTCCTTACCGGCAAATAAATTGACAGGGAAGCGTAGCTTTGCCGGGTCGTACTTGCCGCCAAACATTTCAAGGGCGACCGGTGTAAGCCAGGGAAACTTTGCCAGCTCTTTATCGAGTTGCTCGCGCGAATCCTGCCGCTCCTTCTCATCATCATGAGTTGGGCCGAGCGCGAAAATTGCCACTGGCCGCTCCGTGAGGGCCTCACGGTGCTGCGACAGGAAACGGCGCGCGTCCTTGTGCCAACGAAGCATGTAGAGTGGCGCCCCCAGCACGACCGCGCTGTACCCTGCGAGTGTCCGCACTTGCCGCATGGGCTGAATATCTACCTCAAGCCCACGTTCGCGCAGCGTCGCCGCGACTGCCTCGGCAACTTGTTGCGTTGAGCCGTAACGTGTGGCATATCCTACCAAAACCAAATCTGACATAGTTATCTCCTTTTACGATTGTTGGGGAAGCGTCTTTTTTTCGAGACACCCTAGCTGGTAGAGCCTGCGGCCAACCAGGATGTGCCATATCATCAAGAGCAGTCCGGCGGCGGGTATGGTGCAGACAGCTACCAGGTCGATGTCTACCGCTGGCAGGAAGGCAAAAGCAATGCAAAAAGCCAAATCGAATGCACTTGCCAGAATCCCCACATAAGCGGTTGCCCGGTTGAACACAGCGCTCCGCAGCATGACAACTGAGGTAATCATGCCGGCAACGGCAATGAGGAGCAAGCTCATATAAAGCCCGGTGCCAGGATGAGTGCCAGGATTGCTAGAATCACTGATAGCCAGCATCGCCTGCCCGGCTGCCAGCAACATGCTTCTCTGCGCGTCGGTTGTCGCGGCTGCATATTGGTCGCTGAGGGAAAGCATGGAGAAGGCCGTGTTCGATGCGAAGTAGGCCGCTATCCCTACGAGGCCAAGGGTCGTAGCGATTGCCATGTAACTCTCATTGGCTCGTCTGAGGGCAACGTAGAGGGCGAGAAACATCAGGCCCACGAGAGCATAGTCAACAATGTCAAAGAGGTTGAGGTAAGCGAGTCCGAGGAGTCGATTGCCCTGAAGGAGCGTAAACCAGTCGCTTACAGTGACAGGGGGTGTGTGCTGACTGAAAAGCGAAATTTCCACCCCGAGGTTTCTTCTAAAGATTACACCTGCAATCAGGGCAGCCACTCCGCCGACTTTGTAGAGGCTCTTCCAGTCGGCGTCTGTGATTTCGGCATTTGTAACTTGGTTCGTCATTTTCATTCACCCTTTCCATTTTGTCTAAATAGCTGCTGCCGCCGCCCAACGGTGTGGCTCAGCGGCAGCGGCGGGACCGGTGAGACTTCTCTATTATCGTGCCGCTTCTAGCAAGGCGCTGCGGTTTCGAGCGGCGCAGCCGCTGTCCGATGCAGCCGTTGGTGGGCCGCTTATCCTGTCAAACTTCAGCGCGCCCGTGCTGCTGGATATCGTGCCCATATCCAGCCAGAATAGAAACCACCAGCAGCCCTAGGATCAAGACGGGAATGAGCACCGCGTTCTCCATCAGGAATTCGTTGAAGAAATAACCGATCACGAATTGTCCAAATAACCACACGAAGAAAACAACTATCGTCCACGGCCACACCTTTGCCAGCATCCTCCAAACAGGGCCGGGCTGCTTTTTCAACGGCGTATTGATCCTGGTTCCTACCACACCGCCGATGATGCCGATCACTGGCGGGAAGATGCCGCCTCCAAAAAGCAGCAGTCCAAACGACAGCAGGGCGAGGATCGTGCCGCCCTGCTGTCGCTGCACAAAGGCCACTGCCCACACCATCGTCACCAGTCCAAGCACCATCGCCAGGATACCAGTGACCAAGAAGTTAGGAATGATCGTCATGGCCGGTTCGCAGGCATTCCAGATTTCTTCCGGCACACATGGTGCACCCATAGACGCGATCATGATGCTCTCTGGCCGCACATTCCCCTGAAGTATTTCAAAATACCCATGCTCCAGGCCGCCAAATCCGGCAAAGATGCCGAACGATGCCGCAATGATTCTTGTCGCGTTTCTCATATCTACTCTTCCTTATTGTGGCAAAGCAGGCTAAAGCTTCGCAGCCAGGTTGCTCGCCCAGGCGCGGATCGCCGTCCAATCCCGCACGTCGCTGGCCGGCACCTGGTGGAGGGGGCTGGCCGGCAAAGTGGCTAGCAACTTGTCTGGGAAGCGCAGCTTTGCCGGGTCGTACTTGCCGCCAAACAGTTCTAGCGCGACCGGGGTAAGCCAGGGATACTTTGCCAGCTCTTGATCGAGTTGGGCGTGCACACCCTCCCACTCCTTCTCATCCGGTTGAGTTGGGCCCAGCGTGAAAATTGCCACCGGCTGCTGCGTGAGGGTTTTCTGGTGCAGGGATAGAAAGCGCTGCGCGTCTTTGTGCCAGCGCCCCATGTAGAGCGGCGCCCCCAGCACGACCGCGCGGTACCCTTCGAGGGTACGCACTTTCCGCATGGGCTGAAGATCTACCTCAAGCCCACTTTCGCGCAGCGTCGCCGCGACTGCCTCGGCAACTGCCTGCGTTGAGCCGTAACGTGTGGCATAGGTTACAAGAATCGAATCTGACGTGGTTATCTCCTTATCTCTTTGATTTTGTCTTACACACATTATACGACTTTGAGCACGAAATGTCACTGTACCAAGGTGGTGTCTTTTTGACCGGGACAAAATAGGGAGGAGGTGTACCAAAGTATACCTCCCCTCCGAACGAACCCCCTGCACAAGTCCGGGGGCATTCCAGTCAGATTGGAAAATGGGGAATTATCCATCCGCGGAGAGCAGTCCTAGCTGACGCGCGCGGGCAATCGCCTGTGTCCGGCTGTTGACGTTCAGCTTGCCGAAGATATTGCTGTTGTGCTTCTTCACCGCGCTCACCGTGATGACGAGCTTGTCCGCAATCGTTCGATTCGAATCACCGGCGGCGATGAGTTGCAAGACCTGCAATTCTCGTGAGGTCAACGGCTCAACCAGGCCGGCCGCTTTAACTGGACGCTTTGCGCGGGGAGCCACGGGTTTACCGTACCCAGGAAAAGCATCCAGGATCTTGCGAGCATATCTCTTTAACCGGTCAGGTGCAGGCGGATGATTTAAGACGGCCTTCAACAGCGGGATCACCGCATGGCCCTCTTCCAAAAACAGCAAGATGTAACCCTCCGGCTCGGCCAGATCCAGAGCGTGCTCGAAACATTCGAGAGCCGCAGGAGTTATGTTCCCCCGATTCTGCTTCTGTAATGCCAGCGCCCTGAGCAGATAGACTTCGATCAAGCGCCCGAACCGCCTGCCCGGTTCGGCCGTGGCCTGAACCTCATCCAATAATTGCATGGCTCTCTCTATCTCCCCTTGGGCGAGAAAGACCCGGATGAGGATGGTCTTGACAATTTCTAAAACCAGCAAGGGAAGCCGAGTCGTGCCAGGCTCACCGCTGAGCATGTTCATCAAAGGCATTGCTAAACGGGAAGCCTCATCCAGATCACCCATAGCCAGTCTGAGCAGAATTTGCCGGGCTGCCCCGGCAGGGTCAATGCCTTGAAAAGTCTGCCCCAGCAAGTGGATCTCTTCCAAGGCCCCCGCGAGATCTCCTTTGGCCTGGCGCAAACGCGACTTTAGCATATGTCCGGTAAAAATGCCGGGCTGTCCTCCCTGGCTGCAAAGCTCCATCCCCTGCCTCAGGTAGTCTTTAGCAATCTCCAGGTCGTTCCATTCCAGATAGATGCCTGCCAGGCCGATATAGCCTTGACCCGCCGGGAAGAATACCTTCTGACCCGCTTGAACGCCCATATCGATGATTGATTGGTAAGACCTGGCGGCCTCGCGCAACTGCCCGTAATCGCACTGCCCCATCGCCATCACCACCGTTGCGTGGGCGGCCAGGCTATAATTGCCGGCAGCCTGCGCCAGGTGAAGGCATTCGTCATAAGCCCGCCTGGCTTTTTCAGCATGACCATCCACCCAATAAGCGATGGCCAATGTAGAATGGGCGCGGGCGCGCGGGGCCAGATCTCCTGCGGGAAGACAAGCCAGGGCTTGTTTGGCCAGCCGGATAGCTCTGGAAGTGTTCCCCGAGAAGGCCACGAAGCGGCACAAGATCATCATCAATTCCACCCGCAACTGATCGTTTTCAGGCGACGGAGGTAAGGCCCTCAGCATATTTTCCTTTTCTTGCAAGGCCTGTTCGGACAGATCGGATTTTCCTTGCAGAAGATCAATCCATACCCGGTGAATATTCAGGCGTGGATGGGTTTGAAAAGACGCCTCCGGAAAGGCTTCCAGCCAGTTTTTCAAGGTACTCACCCTGCCGCTAAACATCATGGTGCGAACCTCCTGCCCCACCAGAGAAGCGGCTCTCTCGTAATCCTTTCCTTCCAACGCGTGTTTAATGGCCTCATTGAGTAAATCATTTCGTGCCAGCCACTCACTGGCACGGCAGTGCAATCCTTGGACAGCATTGGCAGGCAGAATCTGCTGCAGCCGATTGGCCAGCAAGTCGGCAAACAGGTGATGATAGCGATACCACCGCTGTTCGTCGTCCAGGGGAATCAGGAACAGGTTGGCGTTGAGCAACTGTTCCAGCAGGAAACGACCGTCAGTACGTCCGGTGACCGCATTGCACAAATCACCGCTCAGCCTGTCCAGGATAGACGTTTGCAGCAGAAAACTTTGGATCTCCTCAGGCTGCCGGCTGAGGACTTCCTCGGTGAGGTAGCTCAAAATGAATCGGTGGCTGCCGCTCAGGGCGGCGATGAAACTGGATGGGTCGGCGCGATCTCGGACGGACAGACCGGCGAGTTGCAATCCGACGATCCAGCCTTCGGTCTTGTCTTCCAACACGGCGATATCCGCCTGGGAAAGGGACAGGCCCATCACCTCGTTCAGGAAACGATCGGCTTCGGGGCTGGTAAAGCGCAAATCCCCCGCCCGAATCTCGGTCAGTTGGTTGTTGGCCCGCAGCCGGGCCAACGGCAGAGGGGGATCCTCGCGCGTGAGCAGGACCAGGTGAAGCGGTTGGGGCAGGTTGGCTACCAGCTTCTGCAAAACTTGAAGGATGAAGCGATCCTGGATCACCTGAAAATCGTCCAGGACCAGCAAGAACCGGCCTTCCAATTCCAGGATGTCGTTGCTGAGGGTCGTGCTGATGGCCTCGCTGGGGGGAAGCTGTCCAGAGCGCAATACGCCCTCGATATCCCGGCCCAGGCTATCATCCACCTTTTGCAGCGCAGCGACGAGATAGGTAAAGAAGCGCCCAGGGTCATCATCCGCAGGATCCAGGGATAGCCAGGTAACCGGACAGTCCAGCGCGTGCACCCATTCGCTGATGCAGGTCGTTTTTCCGAATCCAGCCGGCGCCGATACGAGCGTAATCTGCCGGCCGAACTCCAACCCTTCATTCAATCGCTGGCTGAGATGCGGACGGTGGACTCGTCTGAGAGGGATGGAAGGACGGTGTAATTTTGTGGCCAGTAAGCTAGATATCACTACATCTCCCGTTTCAAATACAGCTCTCATTTGAATTAGAAGGAAACCGCAATGTTGGATTATCAGGCTTTGCTAATAATACCACAAATCCCTCACTAAACCCAACTTTATCAGGAAACTGCCAGGCGACCAGCAACACATCCGTGATTTCCTGGCTCAGTAGCCCGGCGCAATGAGTCCCAGGATCTCCAACCGGACGGCCGTGCCAAAGCCGGCCGGCGCGGAGACGAGGGTGAGTTTGCGGTGCAGCCCCGCGTTCAGCTGTCCGGTCAGGTGTGGGCGCGAGCCCAACTCTGGCCGGACGGGGGGGATTTAGAGTTTGGTCGTCAGTAGTGGCGCGGTCATTTCGTCCTCCCTGGCAGCATTTCGCGGCCAACTCCACTTTGGCGAGCAAGCCCAACGTATTCTAGCACAACTCGCCCGCGGCGTCCGATGCTTCAACAGCAATCACGTTGAAAAGCAACCCCGCAGGCCCGACGAGCCTGCGGGGGACAGTTTTTGGGCCTTTGCGGCGGGCTATGGTGTCGTAGTCTCTTGCTCTGCCACCTCCGAAGGTTGCACCGACACGAGCGGCAGGCCCAGATCGCGCAGTTTCGCCAGCAGCCCGTACAGCGTGGCCTGGTCAACGACGGTTCCCGACAGGATCGTCTCGTCCTGATCGATGTGCGTGATCGTCAAGCCCTCGAACCAATCTGACCAGTGCTCGTCAATTCGTCCCTTCACCCGGATCTCAACTTTTTGCATAGGTCACCCCAAAGTGCCCCTACTCAAACCTGAAGCGCCACACCGCGATCAGGAAGAAGACGACCCCAAACGCCAGCACGATGCCCATCTGTGGCAAGCTCGCGACAAAGGTCGCGTTCTCCGCCATCAGGCTGTAGTACGCCTCGACGGCGTGGGCGTGCGGCGTCAGCTTCGCCAGCGTGCCCATGAATCCTTCCGCACGGAAGACAGGCTGCCCTCCGGAGGGGATACAGCCGCCAATGGCCGCCAGGATGAGGCCCAGGATCACGCCAATGCTGCTTGCCTGGTTGGCCGACCTGGCCAGGGCCGCGACCATCATCCCCATAGCAGCCGCAGTCAGGGCCACGACGAGGCTGAGCACCACCAGCCCTAGCGGCGACTGTCCCAACGGCATGTCGAAAAAGATGCGCGCCACGGCGAACAGCACCAGCACCTGCATGCAAGATAGCAGCATGAAGGCCAGCATCTTCCCGGCGATGACGGCCCCGCGCGGGAGGGGCGCGGCCAGCAACCGGCGGAGCGTGCCCGATTCACGCTCGGTCAGGAGGGAGCTCGCCGACCAACTGACGCTGAGAAAGATGAACATCACGGTGAAACCGGGGAACATCAGGGCGAAGAAGATCTCGACCCAGTTTTGAGCCTCGACCTCCTCCACCAGGTTCTCGCTGACGACGGTGATGGTGGGCATCCGGCACATCTCGTTCAGCGCGGTCATGATGGCGCCCAGCGTCTGTGCGCCGACGGCGCGCTGCTGTTCAACGCTGGCCCCGGCGAGCAGGCCCGATTCGTCCAAGACGGTGCGGATGCCGTACTGCACCTCGCCCCATATGGTCACCTCGACGACCACCTGGTTCATGATCCCGGTGACGATGCTGGCGCTCTCCGGCTGGCCCGGATCCACGATGACTTCGATGGACGTGGGCGTGTGGGCATCAATGTCCGCGGTGCAGTTGGCGGGGATGACGATGGCGGCCGCCGCCTCGCCCTTCGCCACCTGTGCCTCGGCTTCGGCAGCCGCGTCATAGACCTCGACGGCCAGTTCGTCAATGGACTCGATGGCCTTGGCGACTTCCGTCCCAAAAGCGCCGCTGTCCTCGTTGACCAGGCAGACGTGCAGCAGAATGGTTGCCTCCTCGCCGTCGCCAGCCATTATCACATTCACGCTCCCCATCATGGCGCCGAGGAGGAGTGGCAGCAGAAAGAATATCGCCAGTGAGCCGCGATCCTTGAGGATCAACTGGATTTCCTTCCAGGTTACCGATAACGTGTAGCTAATCGTGTTCATGACTGTTCCCCTCCGCTAGTCAAACTCAAACCGCCACAGCCCGATGGCGAAAAAGAGCACAGTGAAACCCAGCAGCGCAGCCATCTCTACCGCCACGTCGGCCATGCCGAGCCCCCGCAGCATCAGGTCAACCAGAGCACGGTTGGCCCAGTAGTGGGGCACGACCATGGGCACCGGACCAAGCATCCGCTCCAGGATGAACAGGGGGATGACAGAACCACCCAGCAGGCCCATCCCCCACAGGAGCAGGGTGCTCAACCCGCCGATCTGGCCCTCAGTGCGGGCAAGGGCAGCGATGAGAATCCCAAAGGCGCTGGAGCAAAGCGCCAGCAGCACCACGACGAGCACCGTAGCCAGTGGCTCGTTCCCCAGCGTCGCCGGGGTCAGGCCCAGCAACCGCAGCCCGACGATGCCGAAAGCAAAGATGACACCGGTCTGGATCAGCCCCGTGATCAAGTTGGGCAGCATCTTGCCCCCCAGCAGAGCCACCTTGCTCATCGGCGCGGCCAGCAGGCGGCGGAACGAGCCGACCTTTTTCTCGTCGTAGATGGAGTGCGCCGTCGCCTGCGCCGTCAGGAAGACGAACAGGACGGTGATACCGGGCACGGCGATATCTCCCAGGCCCAGCGGCTCCTCCTGCTCTACCTCCTGCCCTGGTTCCCTCTGCGTCACCGCCACCAGCGGCTGCGTCTGCGCGCGTTCGAACTGGCTGCGTGCCTGCGCCTGCATCCGCTCCACGGTAAAGGCTCGAGATGACTCGGGCACACCAGCCTGCATCTCGCCCATTTGCTGCAGGGCAGCGAGGATCTGAATCTCCAGCGCCATATCGTTCGCCACCCCTTCGACCACGAGCCGCACCGCCTCGGTCTGCTTGACATCGGCGTCGGCATGGCTGACGAGGCGCAGCGTCACCGGTTGGCCGTCGGCAATGCCGGCGGTGAAATCTGCCGGGATGGTCAGCACGCGGTCTATCTCGTTCTCGTCCAACAGGGCCATGGCCTCTGCCTGTGCGTAAGGCTCGACACGCACTCCCCCGGCAGCGTTGATGTTATCGAGCAGTGTCTGTGCCGACTGGCCGCCATCCAGATTAACCACCGGCAGCGGGACACGGGCATCCTCCTCGCCCTTGCCGATGGCACCCAGCGCGCCGGTGAACACGACGACGAACACCAGGGGCAGCAGGAAGAGTTGGAGCACCGCGCCGCGGTCTTTGAAAAAGATCTGCAAGTCCTTGAACGTTATGCTTAGTGCTTTCATGGCCTCTCACTCCCTCAATTTCTTCCCCGTCAGGTGCAGGAAGACGCTCTCCAGGTTGGGCTCCAGGATCTCCAGCGAGGTGAGGCTGATGTCCTGCTCGTTGAGGAAGTCGATCACGTTGACGATGGCCTGCTGGCTGTGCTCGGCCACGATCTTGACGACCTCCCCGGCGGCCACCGGCTCGCGCTCCTGGGTTTCGGGTTCCACCCCCTCGGCAGGGGGCGGGGCGGCGGGCCGCGGCACGAGCGTCGCCTCCTTGACCGCCGGGAGCGCCGAGAGTTGGGCCAGAAGCGCGTCGTCCACCTGCGGCAAGCCCACGTGAATCACGCCGCCGCCCAGCATGGCGATCAGATTCTTGATCGTGTCCAGGGCGATGATGCGTCCCTCGTCTATGATGGCCACGCGGTTGCACAGCAACTCGACCTCTTCCATATAGTGGCTGGTGTAGACGATGCTCATCCCCCGCTCGCGGTTGAGGCGTAGGACGCTTTCAAAGATGTGGTTGCGGCTCTGGGGGTCCACGCCGACGGTGGGCTCGTCGAGGAACAGGAGCCGGGGCTGGTGGAGCAGGCCGGCGGCGATGTTGACGCGGCGCTTCATCCCGCCGGAGAACTTTTCGACGGTGCCATCGGCGCGCTCGGTCAGGGCGACGATGCGCAGCACGTCATCCACCCGCCCCTTGAGCTCCCTGCCCCGCAGGCCGTAGATGCGCCCGAAAAAGTTCAGGTTGGCGCGGGCGCTGAGCGTGGGGTAGAGGGCCAGGTCCTGGGGCACCAGCCCGTTGATCTTTTTGACCTCCTCCAGGTTCTCGCCGATGTCGTACCCGCCGATGCGCGCCGTGCCCGACATGGGCGGAAGGACGCCCGTCAGCATCGAGATGGCCGTCGTCTTGCCGGCGCCGTTGGGCCCCAGCAGGCCAAAGACCTCCCCCTCTTCGACCGAGAAACTGATTCCTTTGACGGCTTCAAAGTCACCGTACTTTTTGACGAGATTGTTGACTTCCAGAATAGTAGCCATTGATTTGCTCCTTTCTATAGATTAGTTCTTGTTGCGAAACTAGCAGGCCAGGCTCCCACGCCTGGCAATTCGGCGGCATGGGAGCCGCCTCTGCTGAGTTTTGCACCAGAAACTAGATTAGCCTTCCTCCGCCTTCCCAAAGAGCTGCCGCTTGTCAAACCACGGCTTGACGATCAGGTACGCGCCGAGGACGATGAGCAGGATTGCGCCTTCGAGGGTGTGCAGCCCGAACAACTGGAGCACTCCGCTGACCAGGGAAATGACACCCAGGAAAGTCGTGAAGCCGCTCATCTTGATCTTGTAAAAGTAGCGCGCCACGTTCAGCCCCAGCATGATGACGCCGACGCCGATTGACCAGACGCCCTTGGCTACCACCGTATGTGGCACAAACATGAACCCGCCCAGCATGATCAGGAAGCAGCCCCAGCCCATCGTCTCCAACCGTTTGTTCAGAGCCGCTTTCTCTTCATCAACGATTTTCGGCTGTGCCGCTTGAGCAGTTGCTTGCTCGCCCCTGCCGGCGGTGGCCAGCAGCACGATACCCACGATCCCCAGGACAATCGGCGGAACCCAGGGCATATTGGTATCGCCCACCGTGAACATTAACTTGTCAGGTGACAATCTCAAGTTCAGCACAGTGAGCAGTCCTGCCAGGGCCAGACAGATGATCCCCCAGATCAGTCGTGACTCGTTCATTTTTGCCTCCTTATCATTTTTGGATGGGGCCTCCGCGATTCGTCTGCATCATCGCGGAGGCCTCTTGTTGCCGATTAACTCTTGGCAGCCTTCTTTGCCCGCCTTTCCGTCATGATCTGGAAGACCACGAAGAAGATGTAGCACGCTAGAGCGATCCAGCCCAGCCAGTCACCCAGGTAGAGGAACGGCGTATTGCCAGAGCCGAGGGACACGTCGCCGACGAGGACTACTTGCTCACCTGGGTTGAGATTGAGCGCCACCTGGCGACCGTAGGGATCAATGATCGCCGAGCCAGTTTGTCTGGTGGTGACCACCATGGCGGCTCGATTCTCAACCGCCCGGAAGGTCACATTGGTCCAGTATTGCTCGCCAAAGCCGCCAAACTCGTTCAGAGACGCGGAGATCAACTGGGCGCCGTTCCGAGTCAGCTTACGGGCTACATCGGTGTAATTGGCATCGTGGCAGATCATGGCAGCCAAGCGGCCCAACGGTGTGTCATAGACCGGATAAGCGCCCGCGGTAGGCGAAAGAGGCTCACCAGGGGGCGCATGGTTCTTGGCGTACACGTCTGAAAACTCACCAGAAGGAGATAGCAGAACGGCCTCGTTGCGCCAGGGTTCACCCTCTACCCCATAGCTATAGTTGATGAAGATGTAAGTCCCGGTCTCCAGGGCCAGAGCACGGAACTCATCCGTGAAATCCACCTGTGGGTCAAAGTTAAAGTGCATTTCAGGGGTGTAGACAATCTGTGCGCCTTGCCCCGCGGCCTGGCGTGTCCAGTCGGCGAAAGCATCGAAGCGTTCCTGGGAAGTCCGAGCGTCATCCCGGAAAGCAGCTTTCTCGTAGCCCGGCTGAAGCGCCGCTACCCGCACCGTCGGCGGGTCTACCGGGGCGATGCTCAGGATGACCAAGCTGATAACGATCCACACCGCCGTAGCGCTACCCGCAACTGCCAGCCAGCGCCACGTGGCGCGGCCATCCACCGGAACGACATCCGCAGCTTCCCACTTGCGATCGAACCAGGCCATCGCGCCCTGCGCCAGGGCAAAGTTGAACAGCATGATGACCAGGTTCAGCCCATAGACGCTGAAGATCGAGACCGGCTGGATCACCCACGGTTGCGTGGCCTGGGTATAGCCGATGAACGCGCTCGTAGCGATCAGCGGGATGACGGTAGCGCGGATCATCTCAAAGCCCACCCAGTTGATCACGCCATGCAGGATGAACCAGCGGTAACCGGTCAACTGGTGGAACTTGACCTCCTTTTGCACAAAGAAGACCAGGATGCCGATCAACACGCCGAGATACTGGAAGAAAGGGCCATTTTCGGGGCCGAAGAGTCTTGCCAGAAATGGCCCCAAATAGATCGTCATATAGATGGCAGGCGACAGGCTTGCCCATTTGCGCGGCAGCAGCCGGTGTTGAGCAAAGACGCCGGGGACAAATGCGATCCAGGCCAGCGGCCAGATGCCGTAGGGCGGGAACGCCAGCAGCAGCATCAGGCCGCTGAGCGCGGACAGGACCACCCCAAGCCCCATCCGCAGGGCCACGCTTCTATCGAAGACCGTTGGCCGTGTTCGTGTTTCTGTAGTCGTAGTCATTTCTCTGCCTCCTTTTCTGGATAGATAGAACGGATTTTGTCACTTCTTAACTGCCCCGCCGAGCACTCGCCACTGCCTATCATTTGTCAATGCGCTTGGCCCTGCGCCCGCGAACCACCACCCAGATGGTGATGGTCAAGAAACCGGCGATCGCCAGCCAGGCGAACAGATCGCCAATGTAGGGATAAATAGTGAACGTGCTCAGGATGGGTACCTGGGCCACCATCACCCGTTCGGTGCTATTGAAGTGATCCATTGTCGCCGATACGCGCCCGTAGGGGTCTACCGCAATCGAA
>Ga0315543_1002272_pt1 | contig 18943 bp, 16 predicted proteins | sample SalMarSW160210MG_2_FD_203098 | JGI IMG/M metagenome (GOLD analysis project Ga0315543, IMG submission 203098) | Salt marsh sediment microbial communities from the Plum Island Ecosystem LTER, Massachusetts, United States - Salt Marsh Sediment SW1601-210 ...
CTAAATCGAATGAGCAGTTGAATTAAATTGATTAATGACCAGAATTTTTGCGTGAGAATACCAATAATTAGGGTAAATACTTACTCCTCTATTACCAGTTTCCACGTGGTTTGACGGCCCACAAATTTCATTCCCAATACGTATCCCTTAATTATTAATACATCCGGATCATCTTCAAACCATATATAACAATCGTATGTCTTTCCGTTATCAGGATCATAGATCGTTCCTCCCTCCCACTGATCTTTTTTTGAATTGTATTGAAACTCCTCGCCGCAAGCGACGAGGAACTATTCTCACGAGCGTGGCGAGTAATCTTCGATCCTTTTTTTATTATTTTTGTGTTCGCTAACCCCGTAGCAAGCTACGGGGAACCGAGTTTACGAGCTCGGCGAAGCCAATGCGCTCACAGGATTCAAATCCTTTTAAAATCAGTAAATTCAACAAGGGTACAATTCTTTTGCTCTCATTCGGATTGTTTTCGTCCAATTTATCAGGTTCATCTTTCAACCAGACAATTTTCCCGTAATATTTTCCGTTTGTTGCTTCAAATAGTTTTACATGCGAAGTCTCTTCTTCGGTAAGCCATTTCCCCACTATCCTGTCTTCTTTCGCCTGAATTCTATTACCGAATGATAACAAGATGAAAGCCGAAATGGTTAAAAATGTATATTTCATAGGTTTAATATTATTTAGTAATACGGATTTAAACCTATAGAAATTTTTACTTCCTTTTCTCTAAAGTAACAAATGAGTAATCAACACCGGACTGCTCATCACCAACGATATCTTTTCTTTCAATAACGTGCCAGTCCGACTCATCATATACGGGGAAAAATGCATCTGCATCATATTCTCTATGTACCTTTGTCAGATACATTTTGTGTGTAAAAGGCAAAAACTGCTCATAAACCGCCGCTCCTCCCAGAATAAATACCTCACTTTCCAATTTTACCAATTCCAATGCCTCATCCACAGAGTGCACCATCTCAATATTCGGAAAATACAAGCTTGTATCTTTGGTAAGCACTATATTGCGCCTATTTAGCAAAGGCTTATTGTTGATGGAATGAAAGGTTATCCTGCCCATAATGACCGCATGCCCGGAAGTGATTCTTTTGAATCTCTTCATATCCTCAGGAATGTGCCATAACAATTCATTATTTCTCCCTAGTTCGTTATTCTTTCCTATGGCTGCTATGATGGAAATGTTTTTCATAGATCAGACAGATATTATACCCTTTAAGTGCGGATGGGGGTCGTAATTTTCAAGTGTAAAATCTTCGTATTTGAAATCGGTAATGTTTTTAATTTCCTTATTCAATGTCATATCCGGGAGTTTTCTTGGCTCCCTTGAGATCTGGATCTTCACTTGTTCAAGATGATTCTGATAAATATGGGCATCTCCGAGTGTATGAATAAATTCATAGGGTTTTAATCCTGTTACCTGGGCAATCATCATTAAAAGCAAGGAATAGGATGCAATATTAAATGGCACTCCAAGAAAAATATCCGCACTGCGCTGATACAGCTGACAGGATAACCGATTACCGGAAACATAGAACTGAAACATAATATGACAGGGAGGTAAAGCCATTTTTTCAAGGTCTCCGACATTCCAGGCACTAACGATATGCCTGCGGGAAGTCGGATCACTCTTAATGGCTTCAATAACACTGGCGATCTGATCAACAGTATCTCCTTCATTAGCTGTCCAGGAACGCCATTGATGGCCATAAACAGGGCCAAGTTCACCCTTTTCATCAGCCCATTCATTCCAGATTCTCACCCCTTTTTCCTGGAGATAATGAACGTTGGTATCTCCACTTAGAAACCAAAGCAACTCATGAATAATAGATCTCAAATGCAATTTTTTGGTCGTAAGAAGCGGAAATCCCTCCTGAAGATTAAATCTCATCTGGTATCCAAAGACTCCGATTGTCCCTGTCCCTGTTCTGTCATGTCTTTTTTCACCCTCAGCGAGTACATGCTGCAAAAGATTCAGATATTGCTTCATAGAATTGTTCTTCCTTCAATGCAAAAATAGAATTCTGAAATTTTGTATCTATATATTTTAACAAAGATTTAATTAAAATGATTTGAACAATTTTTTATTTGTTATGAGTTTTGATTTTCCATGCCCGGATATTGTAATATTATGCCAATATTTTTAAGAACCCTCAGAAAGATTTATTTTTACAAAAATTAAATCCCTCGATGAACTCAACATTTCGCTATATCCTGATCGGATTGGGCATTCTACTTGCCATCCTAACAATTTGGTATTTTATTCATATTGTAGCTTATATACTCATATCAGCAGTTATTGCATTAATTGGAAGACCTGTTGTTGAGGCACTTGGTAAAATAAGAATCCGCAAATTCCGATTGCCTAAATGGCTAAGGGCACTTATTACATTGCTGTTAATCTGGATAGTCTTCTTTGCTTTTTTCAGGATTGTAATACCTCTGGTAATTTATGAAGTAAATGATTTATCCACCATCGACACACAAAAAGTACTGATATCACTGCAGGAACCTATCGCCAAAATTGAAAGCATAATCGAGAAATACCAGGTGGATGGGCAGGAAAAATTTACTGTTCATGAATTCCTCTCACAGAAAGCTCTTGCAATTTTTAATGTTTCATTTATATCCGGGGTTTTCAGTTCTTTTGCCGGCATACTGGGGAATATTTTCATTGCAGTTTTTGCTATCTCTTTTATTTCATTTTTTTTCCTGAAAGATGAACGCCTGTTTGCCGAAGCTTTACTTTCTATGGTTCCCGATAAACATGTTGAAGCATTTAAACATGCCATGAACTCAACCCGCAAATTGTTGATGCGATATTTTATCGGAATTTTAGGCCAGATAATCGGAATTTTTACTCTTGTTACAACCGGCCTTACTATAGTAGGTCTTGATTTTGGCCTGAGTTTGCTGATTGGTCTCATCGCTGCTGTGCTGAATGTTATCCCCTATATCGGACCCATAATCGGCAGTTCAATTGGTGTATTGATTGGTATTGCCACTCATCTGGAATTGAATTTCTATTCAGAATTATTGCCTCTTATCGGACTTATGGTATTGGTATTTGTTATTGTTCAATTGATTGATAATCTTGTTTTTCAGCCACTTATATTTTCAAACAGTGTGAATGCACATCCGCTGGAAATTTTTCTTGTAATTTTGATTGCCGGATCGCTTGCAGGAATTGCAGGAATGATATTGGCAATTCCTACATATACTGTTATCCGTGTGTTTGCGAAAGAATTCTTCAATAATTTCAAAGTTGTTAAAAAATTGACAAAAAATATTCGTTAGTAAGTGAGCAAGAATCATAATTTTACATGAATGATGGCTCCTATGAGACGATGGTGGATAGGATATATCTTATTTATCCAACTATTTTTGCTGGAATCAGTTCAGGCTCAGACTGATTTTACAGCCAGTGAAACAATGGGATGTACTCCCTTTGCTGTAAGATTTATTCTTGATCCTTCTACGGTAGACACGGATACAATAACAAATGTAGAATGGTATTTTGGTATTGGTAATGTGGCTGATACAGTTGCCAATGCCACAGATACTGTAGAATTTGAATACAATGAGGAAGGAAATTATACAGTTACAATGGTGATAAATGGTTATAGTTCAGATGCTATCATAAAAACAGACTATATTACTGTACACCGAACGGTGAATGCCACTTTCCGGGTTGAAGAATATGCCCCCAACCATAATTTCAGGTTTATTCCTCTGGATCCGATAACAGATACATTTGCTACATACTTTTACAATTGGAGATACAACGAATTGACCGGTACGGATATCAGAATCAATGATTATGTTGTAACTATTGATAATCAGCATATTGCAATAGACAGTGTTACGCTTGATACGGGAATTTATGAAGTAACGCTATGGATCGATGACGTATATGGCTGCTTTTCAAGATCCGCTCAAATTATCGAGGTATATGATGATGTGGTACTTCCGAATGTATTTGTTGCCGGTCTTGGAGGGTATTATACCATCGATCCGCAAAATCTTAACATTGTTTTGCGCTTCCAGGTATTTAACAGGTACGGACTACTTGTATACGAACAGGAAGCCCCAGTAATACATTGGGACGGGAACACAAATTCAGGCAAGGAATTAATTATCGGTGTGTATTATTTTGTGTTGGAAGCAATTGAAGGTGACTCAACAGATCGTTACAACCAAAATGGGTTTATCCATCTCTACCGGGCTGACTAAATCATTTCCAAATTATTCTGAATTTCTGATCACGTATTTGTACTGCTTAGATTTAACTCTGCAGGCCAATTACAGAATATAAATTGATTGATCCTCATTTGCGTTGTCATATTGCTTTTTCAATGAACTACCTCGCAGCAAGATATCGAGGTATCAAAATAGAAATTTCTTTTTTTTCGATGCAAGCATCGGAGTACAAGCCTGCCAGTCTAGCAGGTTAAATTCATTTATCCCGATACGCTATGCTATCGGGATTAATTCGACTTACAAATTTCAATGCGCTGTGCTTTTGAAATTTGAGTCTCATGAATAAAGAGGTAAAAATCACAACCTTAATTCCGGCTAAACAAAAAATTATTATACTTTTGCATCCTGCCGCTAATATCCTCTTATAAAAAGGCACTAAAAAATAATACTAATAACTCTAAAATAAAGATGAAAGCATACACGACCGAACAGATTAAAAACATTGTACTTGTTGGTAATTCAGGATCCGGAAAAACAACACTTGCCGAGGCCATGCTTTTTGAAGGTAAAGTAATTGATCGCCGGGGAGAGATTGATCATAAAAACACAGCTTCTGATTACAGGGAAATTGAGCACGAAAACGAAAACTCAGTTTTTTCTTCTCTCCTGTATACTGAATACAATAATTCAAAAATAAATATCCTCGATGTTCCTGGTTTGGACGATTTTATTGGCGGCTTATCAACATCAATTGTAGCTGCTGACACAGCTGTGATGGTGCTTAATGGACAGAATGGTGTTGAGGTTGGAGCAGAAATCCATAACAGATACCTGGCAAAAGTCGGTAAACCTATGTTAATAGCAGTAAATCAGCTGGATCATGAAAAAGTGAATTTTGAAAAAACAGTTGAATTGGCAAAAGAACGTTTTGGAAATGCTGTTACAATTGTTCAATATCCTGTAAATGCAGGTGTCGGTTTTAATTCGGTCATTGATGTTCTTACCATGAAAATGTACAAATTTGGTGAAGACGGGAAAATGGAAACTTTGGATATTCCTGAGAGTGAAGCCGATCGTGCAGCAGAATATCAGAACGAACTCGTTGAAAAAGCTGCTGAGAACGATGAAAAATTGATGGAACTTTTCTTTGAACATGACGGATTAACTGAGGAAGAGATGAGATCAGGCATAACTGTTGGACTCTTAAGTCGGGGGATGTTTCCGGTATTTTGTATGTCAGCTAAAAAAGACATGGGAGTTGGTCGTTTGCTGCAATTTATTAGCAATACAGCTCCCAGCCCCAATCAATTGCCTTCCCTTAAAGATAAAAAAGGGAACGAGGTAAAATGTGATTCCTCAGGTCCTGCTGCATTGTTTGTTTTCAAGACAAGTATAGAACAACACATCGGCGAAGTAATCTTCTTCAAAGTAATGTCCGGTACAATAAAAGAAGGTATGGACCTTACCAATACAACCACGCAAAACAAGGAAAGATTATCACAGATTTTTGCGAGCGCGGGGAAAAACAGAACTAAAGCAACTGCACTCAACGCCGGAGATCTTGGTGTAACAGTTAAATTAAAAGGAACAAAATTCAATCATACTTTAAGTGATAAAGGAATTGCTTTTGAAAAAGTATCATTGCCCGAACCAAAATTTCGTACGGCAATCAAACCGGTTAGTGAAGGAGACGAAGAAAAGTTAGGCGAAGCATTAAGCCGCATGCACCAGGAGGATCCGACTATTGTTATTGAGTATTCGAAAGAATTAAAACAGATCATAATTCATGGTCAGGGTGAGTATCACCTGAACATCCTGAAATGGCATCTTGACAATCAGTTTAAGATCGAAACGGAATACATAGCACCTAAAATTCCTTACCGCGAAACGATAACAAAAGCTGCACAAGCCGATTACCGTCATAAGAAACAATCCGGTGGGGCCGGTCAGTTTGGGGAAGTTCACATGATCATCGAACCGTATATAGAAGGAGCCAAACCAAAGAATAATTTCAAAATTGATGGTAAAGAAATCAAAGTTTCTGTGCGTGGAGAAGATGAACATAAACTTTCGTGGGGTGGTAAATTGATGTATTACAATTGCATCGTCGGTGGATCAATTGATGCAAGATTTATGCCCGCTATACTGAAAGGACTTATGGAAAAAATGGAAGAAGGTCCTCTCACCGGTTCATACGCCCGTGATATCTGCGTGTATGTTTATGACGGGAAAATGCATCCTGTTGATTCAAATGAAATCTCATTTAAACTTGCAGGAAGAAATGCTTTCAGTCTTGCCTTTAAAAAAGCTGCACCAAAAATTCTTGAACCCATCTTCGATGTTGAAGTCCTTGTCCCATCTGACCGTATGGGTGATGTGATGAGTGATTTACAGGGGAGAAGAGCAATTGTTCAGGGAATGTCAAGCGAAGGAGGCTTTGAAAGGATTTCTGCTAAAGTTCCTCTTGCGGAAATGAACAAATATTCAACTTCTCTTAGCTCTCTCACCGGTGGAAGGGCAATGTATTCAATGAAATTCAGCGAATATTCTGCCGTGCCGGGAGATATTCAGGAAAACCTTTTAAAAGCTTACGAAGCAGAACAAAAAGAAGAATAATCCATTGTATTCATAATGAAAAGAGGCTGTCTAAAAAGTCTTAGTGCGGCTTTGTGTATTCTTTGCGCACCTTTCCGCGAGCGCTGACAGCCGTCGGACGAAGCCTATGGCGTCGGACGAAGCTACTCTGCGGAGGCGCTGTGGTATAACTTAAATTGCTGTAACACAGAGATTCACAGAGAAGACACGAAGTTACACAAAGTAAAAAACCTATTCTTTATATAGTTGTATTTACTTTTTAGAAAGCCTCTTTTCTATTTTTTCCCGATCTACTCGGTATTATAAACATGGAGGAATCCTCTTTTATATTCGGGCAAGACTCCTTCGTGCGGATCATTGGGATCCGGCTCATAATCAGGCAATTCATACATTTCCTTAATAACATAATAATATACCCCGGTAGACACATATTTGCCGGTACCTTTGTATTTTCCGTTCCATCCTTCCCAGTCTCTGACATTTCCCTGGTACTGATACACTCTTTTGCCATAACGATTGTAAATTGAAATATCAAAATTGGTGATGGATATATCGCCAATAAACCTGAAGTATTCGATATCCCCATTCGGTGGAGAAAAAACATTGGGCCATTCATCTGTATTGACTGCCGGTTTTTCTACAGCGACTTCAACAGATTGAAAAAGCTCATCGTATCCGGGAAATGTGTCTATACATACATCTATATTAAGCGGCAATTGTTTATAGATCACAATTTTGGGAGAATAGGTCCCCGGCAACAGATAGGTATGAGTTATCGTATCCTGGTCTGTCTTTTCACTTGTTTCATCTCCAAAAAGCCATACTACCTCATCGGCATTGTCCGATTCATCTTCAAATAAAAATAGTGCCGGAGCGGATACATTGTCATAGTCATAGATCTCATAGTATCTTGGATCCCTGTCAGGGTAATAATTTTCATTATCCAACCGGATATGAGTCGGATCTGAAAAGAATGCATGTGGTTGCTCAGATTCATGCAAGGCAGAATCCTTTCGTGTCAATTTGGAATTATCTTCAACTTCTATAACATACCATGTATCTTCCCAATAGGGCTTTTCAACCGCTACACAAAGATTTGAATTGTCCAGTTTCCTGAAAATATTACTCGCCGGATCAGAATCAGGATTAGGATACCAGTCATTGATGCTCACCAGATATTCCGAATTATACCTTATCTGATTATGATCCTCAGGATGATAATAATACATCTCTGAACTGTCAATCTCAGCATTAATTTGCGAAATAAAACCACAACGGATATCACCATCCTGGATTTTTTTCTCCTCATCAGTGTTGGTAATCCGGACATTGAAATCATTCACCAGCGCCCAGAATCTGCTCGTATCAGTACCGTCAATTGTAAGCCTGAAACCCATTGATCCGGTAATATTTACCCGTGAGATCGTATCTCTTTCCGATTTTAAAAATTCATAAGTATTTGTTGCCGTTTCATAGTATTCCCAATCGAAATCCACACTGTCTCCACTGGGAGAAACAGCTTCAACATAAGGATCCGGATTAACGCTATTGAAAATAAATATAGAATCAGCACTACCGTCAATAATGTACTCAGTTGTATCAGCAGAATTTGCCGAGCCCCGATTTATCTGTGCATTTACCAGTGAAAAGGCGGATGAAATTACTGCAATGCTAACAAAATGATACAAAATTCGCATGTGTGCCTTTTTATTTTGAAATAACTAAAAAAATGACTGTTTAGTATTTTCAAGAATGCAATGATATAAAATTAACTGAAGCTATCAAAGCCTGATTTATTAGCAAAGACAATTATTTCAGTGTGACAGCTCTTTTTGCTTTAACAAAGTGATTATTTATTCCTGAAGAATGGTCGAACGAACAGTAAGATGTTCAATTCAATTTAAAAAAAAATCTTTATTGATCTTTACGCCTTCATCACAAATCCTAACTTTAAGGCTTCAAAATTTTTGAGATTTGAGTAAAATTTTTAACGAGCTAAATGATGCGCAGGCCGAAGCTGTAAAAAGCTTTTCGGGGCCTTCACTGGTAATTGCAGGAGCAGGTGCTGGAAAAACACGTGTTCTGACTTACCGTATTGCTTACCTATTGGAAAAGGGAGTGGATCCCTCATCAATACTGGCATTAACATTCACCAATAAAGCTGCCAGGGAGATGAAGGAAAGAATTAATCATTTGCTTGGTGAAGATATAACCAGGTACCTTTGGATGGGAACTTTTCATTCTATGTTTGCACGTATTCTCAGAAAAGAAGCTGAAAAACTCGGATACCCCTCTTCCTTTACCATTTACGATACTGATGATTCCAAAAGCCTTATAAGATCAATTATCAGGGAACTTCAGCTTGATGATAAAATTTACAAACCCGGTGAAGTATTGGGCAGAATTTCTTCTGCAAAAAACAATCTTATTACACATCAGATATATTACAATACCCCAAAATACAGGGAACGGGATAAAATTACACGTCGACCGATGATAGCCGATATCTTTAAACTATATGCTTCCAGATGTAAAAAATCCGGGGCTATGGATTTTGATGACCTGCTTTTATACACAAACATCCTGTTCAGAGATTTTTCAGACATACTGCGCAAATACCAGGAAAAATTTCACTTTATACTTGTTGATGAATACCAGGACACCAACTATTCTCAATACTTAATTGTGAACCGGCTTGGAGAATTGCACAAGAATGTATGTGTAGTTGGCGATGATGCACAAAGTATCTATTCTTTCCGTGGTGCAAAAATTGAGAATATCCTGAATTTTAAAAATGATTATCCGGATTACAAACTTTTTAAGCTGGAACAAAACTACAGATCAACTCAAAACATTGTCAATGCTGCCAATAGTATTATCCATAAAAACCAGGGGCAGATTCACAAAACAGTTTATTCGAAAAAGGAAGAGGGTGAAAAAATAAAAGTCATCAAAGCGCTTACTGATATTGAAGAAGGGTTCATAGTGTCAAATTCCATTTTCGACACGGTTTTAACCGACAGGGTCAGCTATAATGACTTTGCGATTCTGTACCGTACCAATGCACAATCCAGAATATTCGAGGAAGCAATGAGAAAAAGAAACATTCCATACAAAGTATATGGAAGTATTTCATTTTATCAGCGTAAGGAAATTAAAGATATGATCGCCTATTTGCGAATTCTTGTTAATCCAAATGATGACGAAGCTGTAAAGCGAATTATTAACTATCCTGCCCGCGGTATTGGAAAAACAACTGTTGGCAAACTGGAAGAATTTGCCAATCAAGAGGGAATCAGCATTTTTCAGGTCCTGGAGAATGCTGAGAATCTGGCTTCGCTCTTTCATCGGGGCACTCTTGGCAAGTTAAGATCATTTGCCGATTTCATAAAAGCAAATCAGCAAAAAGCACGAACTAACGATGCTTATGAAGTAGCACTTCATATAGCAACATCAACTGGAATTCTTAAGGAGCTTTATAATGGGAATACTCCTGAAGAAAGAAGCAAATTTGAAAACCTTGAAGAATTGTTAAACGGTATCCGCGATTTTGTTGATGGTTCAAAAGAGGAAGGGCTTTCTGCAAATCTTGATCGCTACCTGGAAGACATAGCTTTACTGACCGACTTCGATAATGAGAAAAATGAAGATAAAAACAGGGTTAGTATAATGACCATGCACTCTGCGAAAGGACTGGAATTTAACTATGTGTATGTTGCAGGTGTCGAAGAAAAACTTTTCCCCTCACCTATGTCATTGGATACCTTACGAAATCTGGAAGAAGAAAGACGACTGTTTTATGTAGCTGTAACACGAGCCAAAAAAAGAGTAATCATCAGTTATGCCCAGTCAAGGTATAAATGGGGCGTACCGAATGATTGTCAACCCAGCAGGTTCTTAAAGGATATAGATGAAAACTATGTTGAGTGGCCGGAAAAAGAAAAGAAAATATCTGATTTTGCTGAGGAGTATCCCTGGACAAGAAAGACCAGGTCTTCTCAGGTTTATAATACTTTTAGTACTTCAGGAAAAAAGCTAACCCGGATAGATCAGAATATTTTAACAAAAAATTCCGGGCACCTAAAAACCGATGCTGGCTTTGAGCCATCTGACCCTCTGAAAATCCAATCAGGGATGCTTGTTGAGCATCAACGATTCGGCAGAGGAAAAGTAGTGCATATCGAAGGCGAGATGCCAAATAAAAAAGCAACCGTTTTTTTTCAGCAAATGAAGCAGGAAAAGCAACTTCTTCTTAAATTTGCAAAACTCCGGATCGTTGAATAATATCTGATATCATTTTCAGGGTATTGTATGAGGCTTTTTTTTGTAAGAATTCTTCAGTTTTTGATTGCTAAAATATTTCTCTTAGTTTTGTAATGAATTCTCTTTACACTATTTATAACCTCTTCACTAAACCAAACTGTCAAACCTTGAAAAGCAAACCGTGTATTTATATTGTAATTTCGGATGAAAATATATACTTATGAGTTTTGATTATAATGCAAGCAGGAAACAACTTGTTCTGCCTGAATATGGCAGGAACATTCAAAAAATGGTAGATTATATTAAAACGGTGGAAGACCGCACAGAAAGAAACCGTTTGGCTGGTGCCATTATTTCCATTATGGGAAATCTGAATCCTCACCTGAGGGATATTAACGACTTCAAACACAAACTTTGGGATCACCTCGCTATTATTGCCGATTTTGAATTGGATATTGATTATCCATATGAAATTCCAAAAGCCGAAATGTTCCAAATACCTCCCCGCCCTGTTGAATATGGGACGCATGACATCAAATACCGTCATTATGGAAAATCCCTTGAACTTATGATTGATGCAGTTTGTGATATGCAGGATGAAACTGAAAAAGAAAGATTGGTAAATGTTGTTGCCAATCACATGAAAAAATCGTATCTCACCTGGAATCGCGATACAGTCAATGATGAAGTCATACTAAACGATTTAAAAAAGTTATCCAAAGGCCGTATCAATACAGAAAATATCAAACTGAATGAAACCCGTGAGATCATTGGAAAGAAAAGGAGCAAACGAAATATCAGGAAAAAATAATTCTTGTCATCCATGAGTTCGTTTCAAATTGATGGAGGTCACAAATTAAAAGGGACCCTGATCCCACAGGGGGCAAAAAATGAAGCGCTTCAGGTTATTTGCGCAACCCTGCTTACAAATGAAGAAATCATAATTGACAATATACCGGATATTCTCGATATTAAAAATCTGATCCTTCTCCTGTCAAATCTTGGTGTTCAGATCAATCAGCTTTCTTCTGCGAAATATAGCTTCAAAACGGAAGACGTTGATCTTGAATATTTGCTTACTGATGATTTTTCTAAAAAAAGTGCAACTCTCCGAGGTTCTGTAATGATAATAGGCCCTTTGCTGGCTCGTTTTGGCAAGGGATATATTCCAAAACCAGGTGGAGATAAAATAGGACGACGACGACTTGACACTCATTTTAATGGCTTTATTGATCTTGGAGCTGAATTTATTTACAATCAGAAAAAAGACTATTATACTGTTAAAGCCAAAGAATTAAAAGGAGCATATATGCTATTGGAGGAGGCTTCTGTTACCGGTACTGCTAACCTGGTGATGACAGCTGTTCTGGCCAAGGGCAAAACAACAATATACCATGCAGCCTGTGAACCATACATCCAGCAACTTTGCAAAATGCTTAACAAAATGGGTGCTGACATCTCAGGAATTGGTTCTAACCTGCTTTCCATTGAAGGTGTGGAAACACTCCATGGATGTCATCATACCCTGTTGCCGGATATGATTGAAATTGGCAGTTTCATAGGGTTGGCTGCTCTCACCGGTTCAGAAATTACCATTAAGGATGTTCAGTTTGAGACTCTTGGTATCATACCCAGATCGTTTCAGAGACTGGGTATAGATTTTAAGCTGCAGGGTGATGACATTTTCATTCCATCGCAGAACCATTACGAAATTGAAACCTTTATTGACGGCTCAATCATGACCATCGACGATGCTCCCTGGCCGGGACTCACTCCTGATTTGCTTAGTGTTATCCTTGTTGTTGCAACACAGGCAAAAGGAAGCATTTTAATCCATCAGAAAATGTTTGAAAGTCGTCTGTTTTTTGTTGACAAACTGATTGATATGGGTGCTCAAATCATACTCTGCGATCCTCATAGAGCTACGGTCATAGGTCTTGATCATCGTGTGAGATTGCGAGCAACTTCAATGACTTCTCCCGATATCCGGGCCGGAGTTGCTCTTTTATTGGCTGCGCTTTCTGCTGAAGGGACAAGCCTGGTACAAAATATAGAACAGATCGACAGGGGATATCAGAATATTGATGGAAGATTAAATGCAATAGGTGCAAAAATAACGCGAATTGATAATTGAATCTTTATTTGACAATTGTATGTACAGATCTCTTTTCATACTTCTAAGCATTATTTTACTCATATCCTGCTCAAACCCAAACAAAAAAGCAAAAAAGGCCGAATTGACGGTTGTTGAGGGACTCAGAATCGGAAATCGTGCCCCTGAATTGATCTATCAGAACCCGGATGGTGAATTGATCGCTTTGTCATCTCTTCGCGGGAAAATAGTACTCATTGATTTTTGGGCATCGTGGTGTGCGCCATGTCGAATCGAAAATCCAAATCTTGTAGCGATCTATAAGAAATATTGCGACAAAAAATTTAAGACAGGTAAAGGATTTACAATCTATAGTGTTTCATGTGACAGAGAAAAACAGGCATGGACAAATGCAATTGAGAAGGATAAACTTAGCTGGGAACATCATGTAAGCGATTTAAAGGAATGGAATGCAGAAGCAACATTAATATATAATATAAATTCAATACCTTCCAATATTTTAATCGATGGAAACGGAATTATTCTGGCATGGAACCTGCGGGGTGAGCAATTAGCACAAAAGTTGGATATGCTTCTTGAATAATGTGAGTTCGATATAAATTATAACTATTTAAAATATCGATTGTCAGGTAATTTAACTTGTATTATCTATTTATTTAATCCCATTAATTTATAAATTTCATCTATCAAACTGTTTACGATTAAGTTACACTAATTATCCAAAAAAAAATAAGTGTAACTAAACCGGGATAACCTGCTTTGGCACAGATCAAACTGTAAATTTATGAATAGGGCAGGTTAAAATGTACTTGTGGTTTTGTCGCATACAATGCTAAATCCTCTGAATAACATGGCAGATGCGACAATTAATAAGAAAATACATTATAACCTGGTGCGTTGCACCAGGCTGAATCCCCTTTATGGCATTGACTTCGTCGAGCTCTCTAGCCTGATGCGGGTAAACAAATAAAACAAAAGTACTATTCCTTTTTTGGGATCGAAGGTTACTCGCTATGCTCGTGAGAATAGTTCCGCGACAGCCTGCTGCGCGGAGCTTCAATTCATAAAGGCTTTCAGCCTTAATTTGTGATCATTTTGCCTGTAAGGCAAAAATAATTTAGCCCAGGGCCAGCCTGCCATGCCTTCGGCAGGTAAACCGACTGGCAGGCATCGCCCTGGGTTATAATAAAGAGAAAAATTTGGCGCATTCTGTTTGTTATTTCGAAGAATTCAGTCTGTATGCGCCACAAAGACATTGCATATTTATGGAAGATTCCCTTATTTTTATGTCGAACTAAGGTTAAATAATTATTACACCTATAGCTCAGAATACCTGTCAATTTGACTGCTAAACTTTATTGGCAGGCATTTTGAAAAGAATTGACAAAGAATTCAGAAGTTAATTTGAAAACGATTACAAAACATGAGCAAGAAATCAGTGAATGTCAGTGGTAATGGTGTAAAAGTAGAAACCACAGAAAAGAAGAAATCTGCTGCAACACAAAAGGGAAAAAGCAGTTCCACCGAGAAGAAAACTGAAAAGAAAGACATTAAGACAGAAGAAAAGTTAAAAAAAATTGACAATTTAACACAGGAAGTAAAAGAATGGCATGATAAATATTTGCGGTTATCAGCCGAATTTGACAATTACAGGAAACGTACACTCAGAGAAAAGGCTGATCTCCTCCGACTTGCCAATGAAGATCTGTTAAAAGATCTTTTAACGGTTGTTGATGATTTTGAGCGGGGCATTGTTACCATTGATAAATCGGAGGATCTTGAAGCACTAAAATCAGGCATACATCTGATATACAATAAATTCAGTGATTTCATCAAACAAAAGGGACTTACTGAAATCAAAGCTTTGAATGAACCGTTTGATATCGATTATCACGAAGCTGTAACAAAGATACCTGCTCCATCAAAGGAACTGAAAGGAAAAGTAGTGGATGTACTGGAAAAAGGCTATATTCTGAATGAAAAGGTCGTTCGCTATGCCAAAGTTGTGGTTGGAGAATGATATTTTGAAAAAACTATTTCATGGGAAAAAGAGATTATTACGAAGTATTGGAAGTTTCAAAAAATGCTTCAGCTGATGAAATTAAGAAGGCATACCGAAAGCAAGCTTTAAAATATCATCCTGATAAGAACCCTGGCGACAAACAGGCTGAAGAGAAGTTTAAGGAAGCAGCAGAAGCCTATGAGGTATTGCGCGATCCGCAGAAAAGGCAACGTTATGATCAGTTCGGACATGCAGGTGTTAGTGGACCAGCCGGAGGTGGTTTTTCCGGTGCCGGAATGACCATTGAAGATATCTTTAATCAATTTGGCGACATTTTCGGAGATTTTGGTGGTTTTGGTGGCTTTGGTTTTGGCAACAGTCGGAGCAGAAGTTCAAGAAGAGTAAACAAGGGAAGTAACCTCAGGGTAAAGGTCACTCTTACCCTGGAAGAAATCGCTAAAGGCGTCGAAAAAAAGATAAAAGTAAATAAATATGTTACCTGTACTGCATGCCAGGGAACGGGAGCCCGCGGAAGTTCAGGCTTTTCAACATGTGATACATGCCATGGCTCAGGTCATGTTACCAGGATTACACACACCCTTTTAGGACAAATGCAGACATCATCAACTTGTCCTGCATGTAACGGGGAAGGTAAAATTATCAAAGACCGATGTACCACCTGCCATGGAGAAGGCATTGTTAAAGATCAGGAAATCATTAAAATAAATATTCCTGCAGGTGTGGCTGAGGGAATGCAATTGAATGTATCGGGCAAAGGAAATGCAGCAAGGCGCGGAGGTATTAATGGTGATCTTATCGTTCTGGTAGAAGAACAGAAACACCCCGAGTTGATTCGAGACGGCAACGATCTTTTGTATCATCTTTACCTGAGTTTCCCTGATGCAGCAGTTGGATCAACAACCGAAATACCTACAATTGAAGGCAAAGCAAAAATCAGAATTGAACCCGGAACTCAACCCGGAAAAATATTGCGTTTGCGTGGAAAAGGAATCCCTGATATAAACGGATATGGAAAAGGAGACCTTCTCGTTAGCATCAATATCTGGGTTCCGGTAAATCTTACTAAAGAAGAGCAAAAACTGATCGAAAAATTTCAGGATTCTCCAAATTTCAAGCCCGATCTCCGTAAAATCGAGAAAGGATTTTTTGAAAGAATCCGGAATTATTTTGAATAATAAATTTAAGTATATACCTTTTCAGCATGTCCATTTTTGAAGCCTTACATATCACCAAAAGCTTTACGGGACATAATGCACTTGATAATGTCTCAATTCATGTTCCTGAAGGAAGTATCTATGGCTTGCTGGGTCCTAATGGTGCAGGCAAAACGACTTTAATCAGGATCATCAACAAAATAACAGCTCCGGACAATGGAAAATTAATGTTCAGGGGTAAAGAATATACTCATAATGATTTGTTGCACATGGGTTATCTCCCCGAGGAACGTGGTCTGTATAAAAAGATGAAAGTCGGAGAACAAGCGTTATATCTCTCTCAGCTTAAAGGTCTCTCAAAAAGTGAAGCCATGAAACGACTAAAACACTGGTTTACAAAATTTGAAATGATCGACTGGTGGAATAAAAAAGTTGAGGAACTTTCAAAAGGTATGGCGCAAAAAGTTCATTTTATTATTACAGTTTTGCATGAACCCAAATTGTTGATATTTGATGAACCATTTTCAGGATTTGATCCTGTAAATGCCAATATGCTCAAAAACGAAGTTCTTAAACTGAGAGAGAGAGGGACTACAATCATTTTTTCGACACACGATATGGCCTCGGTCGAAGAGTTATGCGATAACATAACTTTGATTGATAGGTCAAAATCAATCCTTGAGGGCAGGGTATCGGATATCAGGGCAAATTACAAATCAAATATTTATGAACTTGAATTTGAAGGCGATCCTGAAAAACTTGTGCAAAAACTGAATGGCAGTTACGAACTCAGGGAGTTAACACCCCTGGAAGAAGGAAAATCAAGAGCAATGATCCACCTTACAGATTCCGGCCTGGGAAATGAATTTTTAAAGCTGGCCATCAGCAGTGTGAAAATAAATTCGTTCAGGGAAGTACTTCCCACCATGAATGAAGTTTTCATAAAAGCAGTGAGTGAAAATAAGAAATACACTTAGCATGAATAAGATCTCACTTATCATAAAACGCGAATATATTACAAGGGTCAGAAAGAGATCTTTTATCATCATGACCATTATTGGCCCGGTGCTTTTTGCCGCATTTATGATCCTTCCGTTTTGGTTAACTCAACTTGAAGACAGTGGTATTAAAACAATAGGTGTAACCGAATACAGTGATGATCTTCGGCCTGTTTCAGCCGAATCATCTGAATTTAAGGATGTTATTCCTGAGAATGAGAACCTGAAATTTGATTATTTAAATACTATTGAATACGATGATATTGAAAACTTAATTGAGCATACCGACTATTATGGTATATTGGTCATTCACCAGAATATACTAAGCCAGAAAAACGGAGAAGTTGAACTTTTTGTAAAAAAACAACCCAGTATAGGTATTGAATCCCACATTACGAAATCGCTTGAAAACTTTATTTATGATAAAAATTTACTAAGTATTAATTTATCTCCTGAAGAAATTGATGCTCTCAAACCCAATATAAAACTGAAAACGAACAAATACGATAAAGGTGAATTCAAAGAACAGAAATTGGTGGATTTTAAGCGTGGGATTGGATATGCAGCAGGATTTCTTATCTACTTTTTTATTTTTTTCTTTGGCGCACAGGTTATGCGTGGCGTTGTAGAAGAAAAAACAAACAGAATCATTGAAGTAATCATTACTTCTGTACGACCATTTCAGCTTATGATGGGAAAAATTTCCGGCATTGCCCTTGTTGCCTTGACTCAGTTTATTGCATGGGTAATTTTAACTGTTGGCATTTATCAATTTGTTCAAACCAACTTTCTCAGAAATCCTGTATCTCCTCAAACTCATGAAGTGGTAGCTAACGATCTGATGAATGAAACCGTCGAAAATTCAGATAACATGACTTTTGCAGAAAATGGTTTGGAAAATATTTTTGACCTCATACATGCTGGTGAATACTTATACATCCTGGGTATTTTTCTCTTCTATTTTATATTCGGTTATCTTTTGTATGGTGCAATGTTTGCTGCCATCGGATCAGCGGTTGACAGCGAAACAGACACGCAGCAGTTCATGCTTCCTGTTACCATACCGCTGATTCTGAGTCTGTTTGTTTTAATAAATGCCATTACAAATCCGGAAGGCCAGTTGGTTTTCTGGTTCTCACTCATTCCTTTTACATCTCCTGTTGTTATGATGGCGAGGATCCCTTTTAATCCTCCGGTCAGTGAAGTTATCCTGTCTATGTCAATCCTGGTATTAACATTTCTGATAATCACCTGGCTGGCAGGGAAAATTTACCGGATCGGTATTCTAATGTATGGGAAAAAGGTTACATACAGAGAATTATTAAAATGGTTAAAATATAAAGACTGACAAATATCGCCTTAAACTCTAAAGCAGAATTTCCACAAAAACGTATTATATATCCTTATTAGATTCGTATTTTTACTTATTCATACAATTCATATAACATGTTATATGGCTTTACGTGTCGCGGTTCTGGATCTGGGTACCAATACCTTTAATCTTGTTGTTGCTGAACAAAACGGCCTGGATTCATTTCAGATACTTCACAGCAGCAAATTGCCCGTAAAG
>Ga0315543_1002274_pt1 | contig 18928 bp, 16 predicted proteins | sample SalMarSW160210MG_2_FD_203098 | JGI IMG/M metagenome (GOLD analysis project Ga0315543, IMG submission 203098) | Salt marsh sediment microbial communities from the Plum Island Ecosystem LTER, Massachusetts, United States - Salt Marsh Sediment SW1601-210 ...
GGTAAGGATAGGGGATGAAGGCTACAAAAGGGGAGATAACGCAACCACTGGTGACAGTGATGGCATCGTCCAGTTCGCCCAGAAATTCAACGTCTTTCCTGGCCAGGCCTATCTCTTCTTCGGCTTCTCTTAAGGCGGTGCTGATAAGGCTGGCATCACTGGGCTGGCGGATTCCTCCGGGGAAGCATGCTTCCCTTTGGTGGAAGTTTACCCCCCCACTCCTCTCGGTAAATAGAAGGTGATACTCTCCGTGGGCATAAAATAGAGGAACAAGCACTGCTGAGGGAATTAAATCCTTGCTATTGATCCTTTTCTTGTCATAATGACTGAGGATTTGCTTGATTTTCTGTTTCATTACTTTAGGATTATATCATGTATAAAATTTGCTAATGCAGAAACTAAAGAGCTATACTGAAAGTTTGGGGGTTAAACACTTATGCCGATGAGACGCGATTATTACGAGGTGCTTGGAGTGCCTCGAAATGCTACTGGGGAGGAGATCAAGAGGGCATTTCGTAAGTTAGCTTTTCAATACCATCCCGACCATAACAAAGAATCTGGGGCAGAAGAGAGGTTCAAGGAGATAAGTGAGGCTTACCAGGTTCTTTTCGATGCTGAGAAGAGAGCTAATTATGACCGTTATGGTAGGGCTGAGGGAATACAGGGTTTTCCTGACTTTGGTTTCGGTGGACTTGGCGATATTTTCGAATCGTTCTTCGGTTTTGGTGGGAGCCCATTTGGAACTGCCACTGCGCAGCGTGCTCCACAGAGAGGAAGTGATCTAAGAGCATATATTACCCTTTCCTTTGAAGAGGCGGTTTTCGGTTGTAGCAAAGAGATTGAGGTAGAACGCGTCGAGAATTGCCCTTTATGTCGTGGCCTTGGCACCGAGCCAGGAACAAGTCCTGAAACTTGCCCTGAATGCCAGGGCACAGGACAGGTGAGGAGAGTTCGCCAGAGTTTCTTTGGACGTTTTACCCATGTTACCACCTGTCCCCGCTGTTCAGGCAGCGGGACAATAATAACTAATCCTTGCCGTCATTGTCGTGGAAGAGGACGGGTAAAGGTGAAGAAGAGATTGGTAGTTGATATTCCCGCTGGCGTGGATGATGGCTATGCCATGGTTTTGGATGGCGAAGGCAATGTTGGCCTATATGGTGGGAGACCTGGTGACCTTTATGCCAGTCTGTCGGTGAAGCCGAGCAAGATATTCCACAGGGAAGGAATCGATATCTTTTATGAATTACCCCTCAATTTTGCCCAGGCTGCCCTGGGCGATGAGGTGGAAGTACCTTCCCTGAATGGCAGAATAAAATTAGCCATACCCCCAGGAACCCAGAATGGAAGGTCTTTCCGTCTTAAGGCGAAGGGAATACCACATGCTGATGGCAGCGGCAAGGGTGACGAGGTTGTCGTCGTTCGTGTAGTCACTCCGGAACATCTTGATAAAAGCCAAAAGCGTCTTTTCCAGGAGCTGGCTGAGATGTTGCCCGAGGCCAAACCTCCTAAAGGAGATTATAAGGGTTAGCTGGTGGAGACGGGCATAGAGAGATTTAATCGCTGGGCAGATGCATTTAAGGCAGTAGCCGAGATTCTGGCGCAATTCCGAGAGCCAGAGGAGCTTATCGTGGTAACATTAGACGAAATCGCTAAAATTAGCGGGGTTAACTGCTGCTGGCTACAACAAGTTGATGAAAAAAACAACAACAGGCTTATTCTCCAGGGTCAGCGGGGCTTTACCCCTGAGATGATTAAGCAAATAAAGTCCTTGAAATTAACTCAGGGTGTGATTGGCAAGGTGGTTTTATCAAGGAAGCCGACATACATCGCTGATATAGCTGCTGTCCCTGATTTCAGCCTAAGCTCATTTGTTACTGCCGGATTACATTCCCTTATCGCTTATCCTGTGGTGAGTGAGCAAACAGTAGTGGCACTTCTCGGGATGTGCTCTCGGCACAGAGGGGAGGAAGTCAGGGAAAATGGTGAAAGATTTCCTGCCTCGGTTCCACTTGTCTTGATGAAGGATAAAAAGGGCAAGGCATACGACTTTATCGAAATAGGTGAGGACATCACCGAGCATAAGCGGGCGGAGGAGGTACTCAAAAGGGAAAAGGAACGGGCAGAAGAATATCTGAATATTGCCGGAGTAATGCTGGCGACAATCAATGCTGACGAAAACATAACTCTGATTAACAAAAAGGGTTGTGAAATCCTGGGTTACGAGGAAGGAGAGCTTATCGGCAGGAACTGGTTTGACACCTTAATTCCCCAAAGAATGAGGAATGAAATAAGAGGTGTTTTTGCTAAACTGATGGCTGGAGATGTTGAGCCAGTTGAATACTACGAAAACCCACTGTTGACCAAGGGCGGAGAGGAAAGAATAATTGCCTTTCATAACACAGTAACTAGAGATTCAGACGGTCAAATAATTGGAGTTTTGTTTTCAGGTGATGATATCACCGAGTGCAAGCGGGTTGAGGAGCTGTTGAGAGGGGAAGCAGAGGAGAAAGCTCGTCTCATGAATATCGTCGTCCATGAATTGGGAGTGCCATTGACACCGACTCTATCATCAGCGCAGCTGCTCGCCGATGAATTACAGCGGAAAGGGACAAAAACCGATATGCGGTTGGCTAAGAATGTCCTTGATGGTGCGGTTGTCCTGCGCGATCGGTTAAATGACTTTGTTGACCTTACCAAAGGCGAAATGAGCCTCCTTAAAGTATTTCGCCAGCCTACTGATATAGCCGAGTTGGTGGATAATATTGCTCTCCAATGTCTGGCGATGTTTGGGAATAGGAAGCAGCGATTTCACCTGGAGATAAATCCTCAGTTGCCTCAAGTTCTCGTTGACAAAACACGCACCGGTCAAATTTTGTTCAATCTTCTCTCCAACGCCAGCAAGTTTAGCCCTGAAGGGACAGCAATCGTCTTACGGGCTAAAAAGAGGGGTGATAAAGTTATCATACAGGTTTGGGATAGTGGTCCCGGTATTGACTTGGAAAGGCGGCGGAAGCTGTTTAACCTCCACAGCTATAGTGATGATAATGGGAATGGTTTTGCCGGATTGGGGTTATTTATTTGCAAGTCCTTGGTGGAATTGCAAGGCGGGAAAATTTGGGTTAAAAGCAGGCCTGGTGAAGGAAGTGCCTTCAGTTTTTCCTTACCCCTCGCCTCGAAGAACTAATACTGTCTTCGTTTTCAGCACTAATTGGATTGAAATTCGCCCTGCAGGAAGCTACAATATAAGCTACCTATCACAATGAAGGCATTAATTGTTGAGGATGATGAGCCGACCATAGAGGCGGTATCGCTGGTATTCAAGCTCCGCTGGCCTGAGATGGAGGTCATTTCCACTACCACCGGCGCCGAAGCCGCTCCTCTTATAGAGAGTGAGTCACCTGACATAGTCATCCTTGATCTAACCCTGCCCGATATTGATGGTATCGAGGTGCTCAAACAAATCCGCCAGTTCTCCAATGTGCCCATAGTCGTGCTAACTGCCCGTATCGAGTCCATTTCTGTTATCGAGGGGCTGGAGCTGGGAGCTGATGACTATATCACCAAGCCCTTCGACCCAGCAGTGCTTCTCGCCAGGGTAAAGAATGTATTGCGGCATACCACGCAGCTAATAAGCGAAGAACCTGTTACCTTCGGTGATTTGGTCATTGATCTTGCTCAGGGGGAAATAACCCGTGGGGAGCAGGTGACCAGGCTTACCTCCAATGAGCGAGCTATCTTATCCCTTCTGGTGAGAAATGAGGGCAAGATAGTGCCCCATGCCACTTTGGTTGAGGAGGTCTGGGGAGGTAGCTATGATGCCGCGGAAAGTCTGAGGAAGTACATCCAGTATCTGAGGCGGAAGCTCGGGGATGACCTTGATAAGCCTAGGATAATCATCTCTGAGTGGGGCCGGGGATATAGACTCGTTCGCCCCGAATAATTCATAAAGTTTCACACATTCTTCACTAAATTTTCACGCTTTTCTACTGATTTTTCTCGCACTTGCCTTGTATGGTTGAGGTAAGTGGAGAGGAAAATGCTTAGCCAGATTATCTTTAGCGGGCATAGCACCATTGGATTTATCCATTTTGGTTGTGAGCCCCTTTTCTGTCATTGCGAGCGAAGAGTGGCAATCTCGAGACCCTTCACTTCGTTCAGGGTGACGAGGAGAGGCGGTTGTGAGCCACCAAAGGAGGTGATGTTCATGTGATACAAGTATTCATAGTCAAAGGAAACCTAAATCAAAACAAGGGAGGATACAAAAAGTAAATGAAAAAGAAACTATTAATAAGTCTGATGAGTATAGCGGTGGTGGTTGCCTTAGCTGGTGTTGGCGTTTATGCCTACTTCAGCGATACTGAAACGAGCACGGGCAACACCTTCACTGCAGGGACGCTTGACCTGGTGGTTGATGACGAGAACCCCTGGGCAAGCACGGTTATCACCACGACCTGCTGGGCACCGGGAAACACCACCAGTAATGTGACCATAACGGCTAAGAACACCGGCTGTCTTGATGGCGACCTGTTTATGAACATTACCGCTGTTACTGACGCTGAGAATGGCTACACCGAGCCCGAATGCAGTGCCTATGGTGGGTCATGGAACAATACCACACAGGTATGCACCGGTGGGTCGGCTGTTAATAACCTGAGCACTCAGATTACCCTTGGCGTGTGGTGTGATAGTACTGCTGTAACTGGTATAAATGGCGTAACGCTTGCTGCGGCCAATGATGTTTGGTCGAGCAAGATCGCTGACCTGGCTCAAAGCGGAACGGCTAGCATCAACATAAGTGCTACGTTTGCCAGCGGTGCTGGAAACGAGTATCAGAGCGACAGCACCACTTTCACCATCACGCTCTACCTGGCTCAGGATGGTCAGTCGCATCCGTGATAGGTGCCTGGAGGGGAATGACTGAACAGTTGTTTTCGAGGCGCTGTGGCTTGCGCCCCGCTGCCTCCACCCATGCGTCAGCTAAACCAACAATTTGGGGCAACCTGGGAGGAAGCTGACCTAGGGAGGTGTCATTGGGAGCGAAGCATGGCGATGTCGGGGAAATAGAATGTTAAGCACGAAATCCGAAACAACATCAAATGACCGAAACTGTAGTGCTTAGGATTTAGAGTCTCAACTTCGCGAGTGCTTTGTTGCTAAGGCTCCTTGTGGTGGCAGCGAGGCGCTGCGGGTCTCGTAACGACGAGGACGTTATCGGTAACTAATCCTGGCATAGCTGGTTGCGTGTAGAACATGATAGAACATGCTTACTAAAAGAGTGCTACTCGGCTTAATGGTCATCTTGGTGATGGCTGCTTTAATCGGATGGGGAACTTATGCCTTTTTCTGGGATACCGGGCAGTCAGGGGATGACACCTTTTGTGCTGGCACGCTGGACTTGAAGACCAACGATGCCAACGGGGTGAATGCGACTATCACGGCGATGCATATGAAACGTGGAGATAGGGTGCCATCATTAGGCAATGCCACCATTCACTTGAAGAACGTCGGCAATATTAACGGCGCAACGCTGGACATCAATTTCACCTACGTGGCATGCGATGGTCAGAATCCGCCGGAATATCCAGGAAATATAACTGCCGATCAAAGCGCTGCTGTGCTGGAGGTGCTTGTGCTCAACTATGGTGGTAGTAGCCTGCTGGGTGGTGTGAGTGATACAAACTTGAACGGGTATAAGGATATTCAGGACCTTGCTGCAAGCGATTTAACCGGGCAACCAGGCATAAATGCCGGACAGACCAAGGACTTTGACATCGCTGTCCAGCTTAGAAGCAGTGTGAGCAATGACTATCAGGCTGATGGCATCAACATGACCATTACCTTTATTTTGAACCAATGAGGGAGTTGAGATGAGAAAGATAGCTGAAAACTTTGGCATGGCTGTGGTAATCCTGCTCATGGTGATAGCTGTGTTCACCTTCTTTGGTCCACGCTTTGGCTGGAGGGTGGACGCGGTGTTGTCGGGCAGCATGGAGCCAGCGTTGAAGGTGGGTGGGGTACTGGTGACTTACCCCGTAAAGGTGGAGGAAATAAAGGTGAAAGACATAATCATCTTCTATTCCCCGATGAGCGGGGAGTTGACCAGCCATCGCGTTGTTGCGATGAATCATGGTTCATCTGTTTCCTTCCGAACCAAAGGCGATGCCAATGAAGACCCTGACCCGTTTACTGTGCCTGCTAGCAATGTGGTGGGCAAAAAGTTTCTCCATATCCCCTGGCTGGGCTACTTAACCCAGTTGGTTAAGACCCGCCTTGGGTTTCTGCTGGCTTTATGCATACCAGCGCTGATTGTCATCGGAATGGAGATGAAAAACATCTGGCAGATATTAGCAGATGAGGAGGTCGAACGAGAATACCGAGTAATGAGAGAGGAGGAATAAAGAGCAAAAAGAAAAATGCAAAATAAAAAAAGGAAAGGTCAAAGTGCAAAATGACGGAGCGCGATGTGAAGATTGACGCTGTGCCTGCGTCATTTTGGGGCATTGCTCTCTTGTCATTGCGAGACATTGCTCCTTTGTCATTGCCAAGCACTCGCCCTCTGTCATTGCGAGGCACTTTAGTGCCGAAGCAATCTAAAGGGCGGGGAGAGAGTGAGACATGAGATTGCTTCGCTTCCCCTTCGCTATGCTCGGGGCTTCGGCTTACCGCAATGACAGAAGGGGAATGGATAAGTAGTGATGAAAAGGGGGTGGCTTATCCTGGCAATCGTGGGGATATTAATCCTGGTGGGCAGCATTGGCATAACCAGAGGTCCCTTTATTGACGTTGAGACTTCCACCGATAATGTCCTCCGAACCATCACCTACTGGTACGACCTTGCCTGGCATTATCGCAAGCCAATAAACATCACCAGCAATTACGGCAGTAACCTTAGCAACTATCAGGTGAAGGTTACCATGAACACTTCCGAACTCATCGCTGCGGGAAAGATGCAAGCTGATGGCGACGACATCCGCTTCACCAGCCAGGACAAGATGACCAGCATTCCCTACTGGATTGAGTCGGGGATAAACACTACCTCAACTGCTATCTGGGTGAAGGTCCCTTCAGTTCCCACGGGCAATTCCACCGTTTACATCTATTACAACAACCCCAATGCTACCTCCAATAGCTCTGTTGCTAATACCTTCTCCAGCGGCAGTTTCAGCGATACCTTCAGTGATAGCTCGAAGGTAAATCTCACCGGTTCGGTGAACATCACTGTAACCAGTGGTGAGGTGAGGCTTTCGCAAGCCCTCCAAGGCTCAAACTGGGTGCAAACCAGTCAAGGGGACTTTGAGGCCGGCGTTTTGAACCAGGTGGATACCTCCTCAAGTCCTGGAAATGTTACGCTTGTGGTCACTTCTAGTTGGTTTAATACATCCTGGAGTCGGCGGGCACCGATAACTATAAATAATACCGGCTCTGCCCTGAGCGACTATCAGGTCAAGGTCGATGTAACCTACGATAGCGACATGCAGCCCGACTTTGATGATATTCGCTTCACCGCTGGCAATGGTGTTAGTTCACTTTCGTATTGGAGGGAAAGTTATACTGCGAACACCTCGGCGGTGTTCTGGGTCAATGTTTCTTCTGTACCAGTTGGCGATTCTACTATCTACATGTATTACGGCAACCCTTCTACGAGTTCGGCGAGTAGTGTAAGTGCAACTTTTATCAGTGCTTCTTTCAGTGACACTTTTGCTGACAGCTCGAAGATAAATACAACAGATTCATTTAGTATATCTGTGACTGATGGGCATGTTGAAATAGACACGCATACTAATGAAACAACTCTTACTGCAACTGGAGATGCTCGTGTTGTGAAACAAGACCCCAATGCAGTTCATGGCTCAGAGACATTTATAGCCTTACAGCAATATACATCAGGTGGTCGTCAGCGTGGTTTTTTTCAATTTGATATTACCAGTGTTCCACAGAATGTAACAGTCAATGATGTAGATTTCAAGATATATTATTATGCTTATTTGGCTGGTAACCCAGTAGGACAAAACACACGAGCTAAAAGAGTCACAGGAGCGTGGACAGAAAGCACAATTACGTGGAACAATCAACCAGGTAATACAACTTCAGGTGAAGTATCTCTTAATATGCCAGGAAGTTACGGTTGGGTAAATTATGATGCAGATGCTATAGTTCAAAGTTGGTTAAATGGGTCATCAACCAACTATGGATTCTTAGTAAAGTTTAATACTGAATATCCCACACCAAATCGCTGTCCTATTTTTCACTCAAAAGACTATGGGAATGACACTTATAGACCAAAGTTAAAGATTAATTGGACTGAACATGAGACAACCGCAGGTCTTTCTTCAGTATTAATACCAAATGATACAAGCATCCGTTTAGCAGTAGGAAATCAACTTTCTTGGAATGATAGTGAACCGGTAAATACAGATGTAGAATACCAGATAGAATATAAGGTCGACGGTTCTTGGGAATTAATTCCAGATTCTGTCTTAGCTGGAAATTCAGCAGGTTTTGATACATCACCAGTGGATATCTCTTCTGTTATGACGGATTACAGTCAAATTAGATTGAAAGCAAGTCTCTCTACAACCGATGTTTCGACTACCCCGACGGTTGATGACTGGATTGTTACTTATCATTATCGCAAATACGCCGACCCTGAGCCGACCACCAGTGTGGGTGCAGAAGAAAGTACCTATGTTTCCTCAGGCACTCTTGCCTCTCAGGTTTATAACTCCGGCGCAAGTGGGACAAGCTGGAATGTGCTTAGCTGGAGTGAAACACTTCTTGCTTCCACCGACATCACCTTTGAAGTCAGGGCCAACGATACTTCGTTTAACAAGACGGATGCCACGCCGAACTGGACAGACCTTGGCTCGGCAAATAGCCCTGTTAATCTAACTCCTTACAATATAACCGGCAGATATTTCCAATGGCGAGCTAATTTATCTGCAGTCGCCTGGGATACCCCTGTGTTGCACGATGTCACCGCTTCTTATGCCTATTATTTATATAATGCGTCGGGGATAGTCAGGTCGGTGCTTGTTCCCCAGGATACCTCAACGCGGTTTGCGATTGGGGGCAATCTTTCCTGGAATGATACTGAACCAGCCAACACTGATATCAAATACCAACTGGAATACTACGATGGTGGCTGGCAGTTGGTTTCCGATGGTGATTTGCCAGGGAACTCCGCGGGATTTGACGCCTCGCCTGTCGATATTTCATCGATGAATACCACCTATGGGCAAATCAGGCTGAGGGGCAATCTATCCACCTCTGATGACCAGGTTACCCCCAGCGTTCAGGACTGGCAGGCAACTTATTATTACCGTGAATATGTCTCCCCCGAGCCAACAACGACGGTGGGTGCGGAGGAGTGAGGGAAAATCGAAATGAAAAAAGCAAAGATACAGAATAAAAGTGAAAGATGGGCATTAGAGGGAAATCAATGTTATCCAGGAAAGTGATTCGTTGGAGCATAAGGCTGTTGTTAGCCTTACTGATAGGGCTGACCTCTGTTGCCTTTCTGCCCTCACCTGCGGATGCTGCAATAATAGACCTTGAGCTGGGTGGCGCGGGAGCTACTAGCTGGAATATAACCTGTATCGCCCCGGGGGACAATGGCACGGAAACAGTTTATCTGCAGAACGTCGGTACCAGAAATGGCTTCGTCACCATCTGGATAAGTAATATCACCGAGGTGGATAAGGATTATGGGGTCAATGACCCCAATGCCACGCTAGACACACATTTACTATTCGATATTACGTGTCAGCGGCTGAGTACCACCATAACCTTGCCCGGAACTATATACCATTTACCTCAAGATGCCGGTGATAAGTCTTTGAACATAACTCCGCTCAATGCTGGTGATAACGTTACCCTTGTTTGGGAGTGGCAATTCCCTGAGATAGGCGAACAGCAGAACGATGCTCAGGGAGATAGCCTGTCGTTCACCATAAACTATATGCTCGAGGAATTTCATGGCAAGGGCCCGGGTGGTGGAGGTGGTGGAGGCGGTCCAAGTTATCAATGGCTTCTGGTGGATGTACTGGGTAATGTGACTAAAGTGAAGGTTGATTCTTCGGGGAAGTTGCTTGAGTCGGCGAATGCCAGTGACGCCCAAGGGCAGATGACCTTGCAGCTTGACCATGGAACTCAAGTTCTTTGTGTGGACAACAAGGTGCCTCAGAGGCTGGAGGTTAAGGTAGCTGAAAGCCAGTCTATACCTCAGGAAGCACAAGTACTAGGTGATGTCTATGAGCTAAATGCCTACCTCAAAGGTGAAACAAGCTCCTCGCCGTTCGTCATATCGCCAGCCAGGAGACTGGTGTTGAGATACTATCCTGACGGGTTACCTCAATATACTTCCTCAGTATACATTGCTTGTTATGATGCTGAGCAAGGTTGGACACAGCTCGGCTTGGCTGATCTAACTATGAGTGGCGAGCTTACAGCAGAGGTAAGTCAACCTCTGGTGTTTGCCATCATGGTGGAAATCAGGGTATCGCCTAGCTCACGCTTTCGACTTACCGACCTTGTCATCGAGCCCACAGAAGCTTGCCCTGATGATGAAATAACCATCAATGTTACTGTGACCAACATTGGCGACACCCCGGGAGATTGCACTCTACAACTCAGGATTGATGGTCAGGATAGGGGAACCAAGGAGATTTCATTGAATCCGGGAGAGAGCACGGTGGTGAGCTTTACCATAACTGAGTCTCTTAAAGGAATGCACGTAGTGGAAATTGCCGACCTCGAGGGTAATTTTAGCATTGTAGTGGTTTATCGCCCCTGGTGGCTTTCGAGTATGGCAGCGGGTGGTCTGGTTATTTATCTCGAGCGCAGAAGGAGATGGCAGCAAAAGGTCAACTGGGGCACTGGATTAAAAACGAAGGATTGGATTATCAAATGAAGGAGGTAACAAATGATCGGTATTAAGCAGGGAATTAAACGGGAAAGAGAAGAACAGTTAGCTCTAGCCAATATGCTGAATCGCATTGCTCTCGCCGCCTCCGATGTAGGTGAGTTAACTGAGGAGTTTGCCAGGGAACTGAAGAGGGTGATTCCCATTGACTGGGCGACTGTCGCCAATGTCGGAACTTCCGGTATTGCTACCCTATCGCCTTTGTCAAGCAAAATAAGTTCGTCCCTGGATTTTGGAAACAGTTTTCCCTTAAGAGGGACACCTGTAGCCTGGGTGGCGGAAAACAAATGCACTGCGCTGGAAGCTGACCTGGGGCAGGAGAGACGTTTCGAGATGAGTACGTACTGGCTAAAGCAGGGAATGAGGTCATTGGTATTTCTTCCCTTGTTTTATCAAGGGGAGGTATTTGGCACTGTTATTCTGGCTAGCCGCAAGGCGAACGCTTATGGAGAGCGAGAGCTTAAATTACTAAGGTATGCTGCAAGCCAGCTAGCGACGCAGATAAAGAATTTTGAGCTTTCTAGCAGGAATCAGAAGCAAGAGAAATGGCTGGTAACCTTAGACGGTCTGGTAAGAACTATCACGCGTGGTGAAGAGGTGTCTGAGGTCTTTCCTCAATTAGCGCAGGAATTGGGGAAGGTTATTCCGTTGGACCGTTTGGCGTTGACTTCTCTGGAGGGGGAAATACTGAGAATCATCGGTGTCTTTCGCGATAAAGAGCATCATCCTTGGGTTGGGGAGATTTATCCCGCCCGAGATTCTGCTGTTCCGTGGATGATGGAGCATCGCAGGATAAGTGTAGCGGAGGACTTTGCTCAGGTAAGGCAATTCGCAGTTGACGAACTTCACTTTAAGGAGGGACTGAGGGCTGAAGTGAGAATACCCTTCTTCTCTCACGGAAGGCTATTTGCCAACCTACATGTATCGAGTTCCCAGCCATATCATTTTGATAAGGAAGAACTATCTTTGCTGGACAGGCTAAGCAACTATTTAGCTGGCTCGATGGAGAGCCTGATTTTGCATTCTTCAAGAAGGGAGCGAATAGACTGGTTCAATACAGTTACTCATCAAATCAAGACCTTGATAACGCCAGTCACCAGTTCGAGCTTGCTTCTGACCCGGGAGCTGGGGAAAACTTGGGAACCTGATAGCCTGCTTCAACAATTAGGGAAAAACATTGAGCAAGGAGCATCGCGGTTAAGCACGGGGGTCAGGTTTTTCGAAGAGCTAGGCCGAATTGAATTAGCACAGTTTTCTTTGAATCTGGAAATTGTTGATATTGAGTCCATTTTGAGAGAAGTATGTGATGACACGATCACTTTGCTTGAGACCAATTCTCAGGTGTTTACCGTGACTCTACCCCGAGAGCTGCCTCAAGTGTTCACTGATTCTTCAAAGGCAGAGGAGGTAATTCGCATCTTGCTGGACAATGCTATTAAAAGGACTCCCTCCGGTGGGGAAATAGGACTCAATGCCAAGAGCCGTAACAGGGAAGTGATAATTGAGGTAACTGACGATGGTGAGCAGTTTTCACCTGAGGAGATACAAAGGTTGCTTGGTCATCTTCGCCCTGCTGAAGTTGAGTATCAAGCTTTTCCTGAACTAGCATTGAGTCTGGCACTCTGTCACCGGCTAACAGAGCTTCTTGGTGGTCGGTTCTGGCTGAACAGTAAGGATGGTAAAGGAGCCACTTTCGGATTTTCACTGCCGGTAAGATGAGTCAGTAACGTATGATAAAGAAGGCTGATGGAATACCTGGCTAGTCTTTTATTGCTTTGCTGAAGCTTGCAATTAGCTCAGTTGCCGGCTTGTTCTGGAACAGAATGTCATGGATAATTTCTGCTATCGGGGCTTCCAGGCTGATTTTCTTGGTTAGCTGATGGACCGCTAAAGTGGTGGGGTTAACTGCTGCTGGCTACAACTGGTTGATGAAAAAAAGCAGCTGGCTATGTAACAGCACCAAGACTCAGGCTGTGGTACGGGGTACTAAAATACCAGCCAAAACAGTACCAATGGGTGGTTCATAAAACGGAGAGTATCCGTCACTATATGAGTATAGTTGAATAGTATTGGGGGTTTACTAGTATGCCTGTAACAATAAACGGTCAAACATATTATAGAACCGTCGAAGTTTGTCGGACAGTTGGTATAAGCAAAAGTACCTTATTTCGCTGGCTCAAGCAGGGCATATTGAACAAGTGTGAGCGCAGGGATAGGAGAGGATGGAGACTATTTACCAGGGATGAAATAGACGGATTGAAGAGAGAGGTCAACCAGATAAATAAAGCTGGAGGTTTGTAGAATTGCACCAAGAGGTTGCTGAAATTAAGAAGGAGATAATAACATGAGCAAGCGCATACTGGTAATTGACGATGAGGAAACCATAAGAAAATTATTTGTTGAAGTGCTTAAAGACACGCCATATCAAGTAGATACGGCCAACTCGGGTGAGCAAGGGATCGAGCTGGAACAAAAGACTAGATATGACTTGGTATTTCTTGACCTCAAGATGTCCGGTTTAAACGGTGTTGAAACTTTGCGCAGGCTATGGGAACTTGACCCAGGTGTACCTGTTTACATCATAACAGCTTTTCACAAAGAATTTTTGGATCAACTCGGAAGTGCCGCGGAAGACGGAATAAGTTTTGAGATTCTTCATAAGCCGTTCGGTGCTAACGAGATTAATCTGATTGTAAGAAGCGTATTAGATAGAATGCAAATAGATGAATTCCTAAAACTAACGGTAGATAAAGGTGCCACTGATTTGCATCTCAAGGTGCCAAGCCCACCGGTGCTACGTATTGATGGTATGCTCATACCGCAAGAGGATTTGCCACCACTTACAGTTAAAGATATCGAATTCGTATTTGAACAAGTTACTATTCAAGAGCAAAGGGATGCTTTCGTTAGGGAACGTGAGCTAGATTTTGCTTACTCTATTCCTGGCTTAGCTCGATTCCGAGTTAGCGCACTGCAGCAAAGAGGCACAGTGAGCTTGGCCTTCCGGCTCGTCTCAATTAAAGCTCCTTCCATTGATGAATTAGGACTGCCTCAAATTTGTAAGGAGCTTATTCTCAAGCCAAACGGGCTTATCCTGGTTACTGGCCCTTCTGGCAGTGGCAAGTCGACTACCCTGGCAGCAATGATCAGTTATCTCAATGAGAATAAGATGCGGAATGTCATTACCATTGAAGACCCGATTGAATACTTATTCCGTGACCGAAAATGTATCATACATCAGCGGGAGTTAGGGACAGACACTAGATCCTTTTCCACAGCATTAATACACGCCCTCCGGCATGACCCGGATGTAATTGTCATCGGAGAGATGCGTGACTTATCCACGATAACTACAGCTATCACAGCGGCCGAGACGGGACACCTGGTGCTTGGCACACTACATACGATCGACGCTGCTCAGACCGTTGATCGTTTAGTTGATGTATTCCCAGCAATGCAGCAACGGCAAATCAGGCTACAGTTGTCACAGGTATTACAGGCGGTATTATCGCAGAGGCTCTTATCCCATATTGGGGGAGGACGAATAGCTGCTTTTGAAATTATGATTGCTAACAGCGTGATCAAGACACTCGTCCGTGACGAGAAGCTCTTCGAAATAACCTCTTGTATTGAAATGTCTACCGGAGCCGGCATGCAGACTATGGAGCAGGCGGTGGTCGACCTGGTAAAAAGGAACATGGTTTCCCAAGAAGAAGCCATGATGCAAATCAGTGGCCCGATGGGACTTCAGCAATTACTTCAAAACGGAGCCTCTTTACTGAAGAGGGAATAGATAGATTGAATAAAGAGGTCAACCAGATAAATAAAGCTGGAGGTTTGCAGAATTGCACCAAAGGATTGCTGAAATTAAGAAGAAGGCTGATGGAATACCTGGCTAGTCTTTTATTGCTTTGCTGAAGCTTGCAATTAGCTCAGTTGCCGGCTTGTTCTGGAATAGAATGTCATGGATAATTTTTGCTATCGGGGCTTCCAGGCTGAGTTTCTTGGTTAGCTGATGAACTGCTAAAGTGGTGGTCACCCCTTCAGCAACTTGTGGCATAGAGGTGGATATCTCAGCCAGGGAACGTCCCTTGGCTAACTGATAACCAACATAATGATTGCGACTTAAAGTGCTGGCGCAGGTGGCTATTAAATCACCCAAACCAGCTAGCCCATAGAAAGTGTCCTTCTTAGCGCCCAAGGCCAATCCCAGGGAAACAACCTCATTCCAACTCAAAGCAACAAAAGCAGCCTTGGCGTTATCGCCCAGTCCTAATCCATCGATCATTCCGGCGCCCAGAGCAATAATGTTTTTTAATGCTCCGCCTAACTCCACACCAACAACGTCATCAGTGGTAAATATGAGGAATCGAGGCGATCGGAGCAAGTCCTTCGCATTTTTGGCAATGATGATGTCTTGAGCAGCAAGTACTGAGGCGGCCGGCAGTCCCTGAGCAATTTCCTTTGCAAGGTTGGGGCCGGAGAGAACGCAGATCTGCTTTTTCAGGGGAGGAACTTCTTCTGCGATTATCTGGGACATTCTTTTGCCGCTATCTACCTCCAATCCTTTAGCGGCGCTCATCAATATCGTTCTGTTGTTCAGATGATGTTTAATGTGGGTGATGTTTTCCCTGAATTTCTGGGAAGGAACTGCCACTATTACCAGCTCAGTTCCGTCGGTGGCTTCTGCAATGTCATTTGTGGAGGCATAACTATGTTTCTCGTGGTTTAGCTGCTCAGCTTCGCTTTCACTTCTTGCCCACAGCGTTACTGTTACGCCGTTATTGCCTAATAGAGTTCCTAGAGTATTGCCCCAGGTGGTATTGCCTATGATGGTGACCTTAGGCATAACCTGACTAGCTTATTTCCTGGCCTTTTTCACCTAGCCGTCGCTCTGTACCCTGCTGTAGCCTTCTTATATTCCCACGATGCTGATAGATGACCAGGGCTATCGCCACTAAAGTGTAGGCAAGGTAGATTGGGGTGAGATCATAGGCAACGGTCATGGGTATCAATAGACACCATGTAGCAATAACTGCCATTATTGAGCCTAGTGACATATAGCGGCTATTCAATGCGGTTAGAGCTAGAACCTCGCCACCAAATATAGCTGCAGGGGGAAAGATGGGTAATAATGTTCCGAAGAAAGCGGCTACTCCCCTCCCCCCTTTGAACTTCGAGAATATGGGCCAGTTATGTCCTGCCAGCACTGCAAGCCCGGCCAAAACTTCGGCTGCCTGCCAATAGTGGAGGCTTACTCCACCGACATTCAGCATGCCTGGACCAACAATTACTGCAGCTAGAAGTACTGCTCCAGCAGCTTTGCCGATGTCAAGAGCTATGGTCAAAATGCCCGCTTTTGTTCCCACGGCACGCATCACGTTAGCACCACCAATCTTGCCACTGCCGTATTTTGTGACATCAATACCCTTGGATACCTTGCCAATTATCAACCCGAATGGGATGGAGCCAACCAAATAAGCGATGATTATTACAGCAACAAACTTACTGATTATCACTTTGCCACCTTTATCTTTCTACCGCTTTTGTGACTAAATTTGGTGAAATTTAGCTGTAATGGCACGCCACGGAAGCCAAACTTCGAACGGAGCTTCTTTTCTAAATACCTCTGGTATGGGGGGTAAATCAACTTAGGGTCGTTGACCTGCAAAACAAAGTTTGCTGGTTTCGATTCATGTTGATAAGTGTGAATAATTTGCAACCGTTTTGTACCTACCCGCGGAGGTAAATGGATATCCACTGCTTCTTCGATGGCTTTGTTGACTGCTGAATCTGATAAACGCTTCTGCCTTTCCTGCCATACTTGACAGGCTAGAGGCAAAACGTGCTCTACTCCCTTTCCTGATTTAGCTGAGAGGTAAAGCATAGGTATATAATACATAAATTTGATCCTTTTTTCTAGGACTTGTTTGAATTCCTTCTTCTGTATACGTGGAATGATATCCCATTTATTGACTAAAAACACTATTCCTTTGCCTGCGTCCAGGATATAGTTAGCAATATGTAAATCCTGAGCGGTAATGAATTCAGCGGCGTCGAGCAGCAGCAGGGCCACATCGCATCGGTTAATTGCTTGAATGGCACGAATCAAGCTGTAGTAATCAATTCCAGCATCTACACGGCCTCTTCGTTTGATCCCCGCAGTATCGATAAGCAAGATGTTCCTGTTATTCCAGTTAACCACGGTGTCGATGGCATCACGAGTCGTCCCTGGTGCTTCGTGAACGATAGCTCTTTCGGCGCCAATCAGGGCATTTAACAAAGTTGATTTGCCTGTATTAGGGCGCCCCACGATGGCTAATTTCACATCTTCTGTCTGGGTAATGGGAACACTCACTGAGGGGATAAGGGCCAACACGGTGTTCATTAACTTATCTATCCCTCGATTATGATAGGCGCTGATAGCTAATGGTGTGCCCATACCCAGGCGGTAGAAATCGACTACCTTGTTTGTTTGCTGTTCTGAGTCAATCTTATTTGCTGCCAGCACTTTCGGTTTGTTAACTGTGCGTAGCATATCAGCTAGTTCTTCATCAGCAGCAATGACGCCGTCTTTAGCGTCTACCATGAAGATGATGACATCTGCCTGAACGATAGCTGCTTCAACTTGTTGCTTGACTTTTTGTTGCAGTGAAGAGGGAGGCTCTAATTGCCATCCACCGCTATCAACTACAGTCAGTTCCTGCCCCTGCCAGGTGGTGGAAGTAAATATTCGGTCTCTGGTAGTTCCAGGAGAATCACTGGTGACGACAAGGCGTCTCCCTGCCAGCCGGTTAAGCAAGGTTGACTTACCTACATTAGGTCGTCCCACAATTGCGACAACTGGTTCTGCCATTTACCTGTTACCCATTGATTCAGTCTATAAAAGGATTTTGGCTAGCAGTGCTTTTTGTAGGTGAAGCCTGTTTTCTGCTTGATCAAAGACCACTGCTCTTGGGTCATCTAATAATCCCGGGGAAATCTCTTCGCCATGGTGAGCTGGCAGGGGGTGCATGAATAGAACATCTTGCCTGGCGAAGGATAACAACGTCTCATCCACCTTATAATCGTGAAATGCTAAACGACGTTTATCTGTTTCCGTGTCCTGTCCCATGCTGGTCCATACATCGGTGTATACTATATCAGCGCTTGTGACAGCCTCTTCAGGGCTGCTGAACAGCTTGATCTCGCTCCTGGACGAAGAGGCAAATTTCCTACCCTGTCCTAATATTTCCTGGTTGATTTCATATCCTGAAGGCGAAGCGATATGAAAACTCATGCCGGTGAGCGAAGTGGCGAGGAGGAGACTGTTAGCTACATTATTGCCGTCACCAATGAATGCCATAGTTAAACCAGCGAGTCTCCCCTTCTTTTCATAAATGGTGAGGAGATCGGAGAGTGCCTGGCAGGGATGTTCCAGGTCAGAGAGCGCGTTGATTATTGGCACCTGTGAATATCTGGCCAGGGAAATCAATGTCTCGTGGGAAAAGGTGCGAGCGGCAATACAATCAACGTAACGGCTCAACACCTTAGCGACATCGGAAACTGATTCTCGATTGCCTAACCCTACTTCTTGGGGAGATAGGTAGATAGCATAGCCGCCTAGCTGATGCATGGCTATCTCAAAGCTTACTCTGGTGCGCAGGGAAGGCTTTTCAAACACGAGAGCTAAGCTTCTCCCCGATAGGAGAGATGGTGAATCCCGCCTTTTGAAAATCATAGCTTGCTCTATGACTTGTTCAATCCCTTGGGGGCTGAAATCAGATACTGAAAGGAAATCCTTTTTCATCATCGGCCTCAAAGTGGAGTTTAGTATATCACGCTTGCCAGGTGTTATAATGGATGAAGTGAACGCCAAAAGCAAGGAGTTCGCTCAGGGTAGCAAGCCTTTACTGTTACTTTTTGATGGCAATTCCATAGTGCATCGTGCTTTTCACGCCTTGCCTCCGTTAACCGTATCCAAAACAGGCGAGATGGTAAATGCTGTTTATGGTTTTGTCAACACAT
>Ga0315543_1002275_pt1 | contig 18918 bp, 19 predicted proteins | sample SalMarSW160210MG_2_FD_203098 | JGI IMG/M metagenome (GOLD analysis project Ga0315543, IMG submission 203098) | Salt marsh sediment microbial communities from the Plum Island Ecosystem LTER, Massachusetts, United States - Salt Marsh Sediment SW1601-210 ...
CTTCTATCTCATTCACGGTAATATTCCTGGCCCACTCTGGAACATTCACAGTTATGTTAGCACGTTTTTCCCCGAGTCTGATTCTCTTCGTCCATCTGACGGGCTGGCCTATGACAGCCTCGTGCTGAATGAGATGCTCAACTCTTGTCTTGGTTATATTGCTCACGTTCCCAATAATTGGTGCTGTGATGTTCTCTGTCTCTGTGCCCGTCAAATTATCATCGGATGTGATGTTTGCCATTCCCCCCGAAACTGTTGTGGTAATGTTCTGCTCCTCGCTGAGATTCAAGTAAGGAGCGAACCACGTTTTCTCTGTGTTATTTATGCTATCGTTAGAATCGTTTGCCCAGATTGTAACGTTATAGGTTCCCGCAGGTGTGAATGAAACAACATAAGAGTCGTTCCAGTAGATGTCGCCTGAATCCCCGTTGGTCATAGAAAGGTTCTGGAAATTGGTTCCGTTCGGGTAATATAGCAAAGCGGTCACCGTATCAACAGCGGTCGAACCTTTGAGTATCGTAACATTTGCTGTTATGTTAATCGCAGTCGCGTTTGATGCCTTTTGCGGAGTGGCGGTTACATTGAAAACACCGACAGGGATTGCTACGGTAAAGTTGTGCACATCGGTTTGATTCCATTGGTCACTGGTGTCATTTGCATAGAACGTCCATTGAACCAGCGTTCCGCCGGAGGCCGTTATCTGGGTTGTGTTCCCGGATGCGTTTGTTGTGCCGGAAAAGGCAATCCAGCTTGAATTAACCCAGCCACTTCCCTGATTTATTGAAAAGATATAACCACTTAGATTAACACCCTCATCCCATGTTGCGTTAAACTCGATCCAATCGCCTTTGTAAATGTCCATGATGTCCCGAGAATCATTTTCAACGTCCGCCTGACCCTTCTCAGCACCGGGAATTTCGTAACCTGCATCGTCTGTCTGCGACCCAATTCCCGCTTCTTCGTTGATGTTAATAATCGCGGCGCTCGCGTTCAGCGTATGTGATACGAATACAAGAAAAACCGCCGCTATCGAAAAAAACAATATGAATAAAATCCGTTCGTCCCCCCTGAAAAAAGTCTTCATGAGCATTAATTATTTTTTTATCGGCGTTTAATAAATTGGCGTTTGATAAGTTGATAAGTTAGCATTGTCGTGTTTCTTCCACTTGTCCGTTCATAAAAAGGGATGAAAAGGCATCCTCCGTCCCCTGTAACCAGCCCAAGGGGCTTTGGGACAAGCTTTGGGACAATATTCATGCCCAAAGGGGGAAATATTTAAATCCTAATAGTAAAAATAATATGGGAATTAGCCCGTCAGTCCGTCACTGCTCCCGGATGGAGCTTTTAACAGAAACTGTATAGATAATATATAGTTTCAGAAACAAATCCAAAGTAAAATTTGGAGGAGTTTTCAAAGAAAAAAGCGTTAAACGGGAACAGTGAATAGTTTTAAGATAGGTATGTTCTTCCGTTTTCTTCAGTTCAGCTTGAAAATCATCATCGGTAATGCTTGTATATTGATTGAGTCGATAATTGAATCACCTCTTGCTTGAACGTGTTTGCGGATTTAATATCTCTTTTTGGGGGAGGAGCAGGGAGCGGTATCCGGCTGAAGGAAGCTGAAGATATTTATATCCGAGTCCTGAATTTAGTTAACACGGAGTGATTATATGTCCAGTTATGAAGATTTGCTCAAAATGTGCATGAAAAAGCTGCCAAAGGAGGGCGGCGAAGGGGACAGGTTCCGCGTCCCCAAGGCAGATGTGCTCATCCAGGGAGCCAGAACGATCTTTTTAAATTTTTACGACACAGCGAATGCTCTCAGAAGGGACCCGCGCCATCTGCTGAAATTTTTCCTCAAGGAGCTGGCAACATCGTACGAAGAGAAGGACAAGAAGGTCACATTCCAAGGGAGGTTCCCGGGAATTCTGATAAACAAAAAGATCGAACTGTATGTTAAAAATTATGTCCTGTGCCCAAACTGTGGCAGGCCAGACACAAAACTCATGAAGATAGACAGGATAGAAGTGCTGAAATGTGAGGCCTGCGGATCCAGGCAGGCGGTAAAGAAAGTGAAGTAAAGGCTGTTTTTTTAATACCAACATCCTAATCTTAATATGGCTGCCAAAAAAGCCCAGATGCTCGTGGTCACCGCTGTCTTCCTCACAGGCCTGTTATTTGCGGTGCAGCAGGCCTTGCTGACCTACTCCCTGCTGGACCTGTCCGACCCCTTCCAGACCAAAGAGAATTACATCGCAATGAACTTGATAGATAGCGTCAACTACACAATCCGGACCCAAAAAGACACAACTGACCATACGGCTGACTGCCTGGAATTTGAGAACCATCTTAAGGAGTTGCTCTCCGTTATGAGGCATGATCTGAGCGGGCAAGGCTATCTTGTAGAAACCATCTACATGCTGAACTGCAGCTACTGGGACAACGCTCGTCCATTTCCGGCACCGATGGAACTCACCATAAGTTTTACGGGAACCTGCGAGTCTTTTGGTAAAATAAAATTCTATCACAAACAATAGGGCGATAAAATGAGATTTTTCAGCCAGATAGAGATAAGAGACATCGTGATATCGCTGTTAGTTCTGTGCCTGGTCTTCTCTTATCCAGAATTTTTGGTCGATCCCGTCTTCTTCCTCCTGTCCCTGCTGGTGGTCGGTCTGGCTTTCATGGGACATGAGCTTTCACACAAGTTCGCAGCCATCCGGCGTGGCTTCTGGTCGGAGTACAGGATGTGGCCGCAGGGTCTTATGATGGCTCTGCTTTTCACGCTTGCTACTAACGGCGCCATCATTTTCGCAGCCCCGGGGGCGGTCTATTTCGGCGGCGGCTGGTCTTACAGGAGACCCAGCAGGAAAGTGCTGACTGAGATATCAATGGCCGGCATCACGTTCAATATAGTTTTGTTATGGATATCGATTGTCGCTTCCGTCCTGAGCGGGATCTACATCTTCAGCTACATGGCGTTCATAAACGGCTGGCTGGCGATATTCAACCTGCTGCCATTCGGCGGGCTGGACGGCGGGAAGCTGCTCAGGCTTGACAAAACTGTCTGGGGGACCCTCTTTTCCCTCGCTGCCGTGGGTTTCGTTTTATCTCAAATTTTCTAAGAATGGGCCCGCCCGGAATTTCACCTTTTGCGGAAGCCGATTTTCCGTAAACTTTTGTACGCATGGGGGCACAAAAGGTTTTGAACCGGGGACCTCTGCCGTGTGAGGGCAGCGTCATAACCACTAGACTACAGGCCCATTTTATACACTATTTTCGCACTTGTATTTAAATTTTAGTGACATTCATTATTTATGCAGGGGGCGGGGAGACACCAACGCAAAGCCAGACCTTGTTAGTAATCCTCACGAAATGTGCATTAACATTTTTCTTGGGCACAACAGAGCATTGCATGTTAACATGGATGATAACCCTTGCATAGGATGCACGTACGACCCGGAGAAAAACAAGAATTGCCCCCGTTACAAACCTGTCGTAATACATCGCTTCTTTGTTTTTGATACCGGACCCGGCGGGGATGTTCCGCAAGAGTACAAACCGCTTGGATGGGTGTAATTCTACTGCAAGAACCTGATGAAGTTCGCGTAGCCGAAAATCATCCATGCGGAGATGAAAATTGCCCCCATGATCACTTTGCGTACGATGGATATGGCGTAATATCCGTGCGGGTTCGCGTACTGACTATAAACGTTCTTGACGAAGAAAGGCACGTATATCAAGCCTACAACAATCCATAGTATGTACGTTCCCGGCGAGTCAAGAAAACTTAAACTTCCTAAAGTTTCGCTAAAAAAGAGATAGGTTGAATTTATAATGTTTATTATCGGTCTCGTGATGTCTTCCAGCATGGTAGAAAAACCTCACTGAACATTTATCTGGAACTCGCAATGTTTGTCTCCCTTTGCATGGCACTTTGTCTCTACGCAGGCTACCTTCTTGCCCTGAATTATGGATACAGCACCTGCAAAGAACCCTGCCTTGAAGAAGCATACCGGCTTTTGCGCAGTCTGGGTCCCGTAGCATGTCGAGCTCTTCTCGACCTTGAGTATCAGCGGATTCATTCCTGTGATTTCCGCCTCGCCCATACCGGATTTGGAGAACATCAATTCGATGTTTTTCTTGAGATTCTCGGCATCCGTAACTCCGATCCCCTTAACGAAGGATTCCCCAGACCTGTAACCAGCCAGGTAGAGCGCCGAATCGTATCCGACTGATATCTGCTTCAGGGAGAGTGTTAACAGCTTCTCTATATTTATGTCGATGTTGCTCCCTACGGCCCCGTGCCCCTGCAGCAATTTAAGCAGAATCTCCTGTATCTCTTTCTCGTACATCTAATTATAATTAGTCAGGGGTTCTTTAAATTTTTGCTAGAAAATCCATGTCAAGTGCTACGTGAATAACAGCTATTGCGTGGAATAATAATCAGAAAATCAAGGGGTAATTTTATAAGTTTCGCTAACGAATTCCTTGGATTATGAGTGTGACTGTGAGCGTGACTGAACAGAATCTGCCTGCCGAGAGAATGTTGCCTTCAGATGCAGAGTATAGAGTAGTTGCTTTTTATAGAGAATATTTGCAAGATGAGACCATCGCACCCGGTAAGCATGGACAGAGGGCGTTTGCTGATGCGGTTTTGGACAATACCCAATTTTTCCCGTCAGATTTGCAATCCGATATTGATAAACTGAGAGGCGATATGTCACAAAGGGATTTTTTGTTGGCCCATCCTAAGATTACTCACTTTCTCAATCCTTATTTGGGCTATTCTGCTTGTGAAACAGAACCCACTGAAATTTAGTGAAGACGCCGGGGGCAGGATTTCCAACCTCACTCTTCCATTTTTTGCTCGCCCACTTTTAAGGGGACGAGACAGCTCCTGGAAAAAGCGGGCTTTTGAACCTGCATGGGCATACGAGCATAGAAGCAGGCAGAGCCTGCTCAATCTTTTCGCCCACCAGATATCTTACTCCTCATATCCGCCGCACCTTCCGCCAGGAAGGTTTGATCGGAGTCAAGCCATTAAGTCATCTTGGGTTTGGCCCAATCGTAATATCTGGTCTCAAGTCTGGCGCGTTAGCCCACCACCTTCTCATGAAGGACAAAGTGGTCTGGTGCTTAGCCAAGTTCCGCCACCCCGGCACTTCCCCCACTTGCCTTACAATCAGTTCAAATCCCGATTGGCTATCCGATAAGGACTTCAACTGCTTTGTCAGGCATCTTCTTATTAATTGTGCCGCTTGTTTTTTATTATTTCTCTTTTCCAAAAGCAAGAAGTTTGGATAAGATTCAGAGCTTTAGCTTATGCTTGAATCCGTTCTTTTTTGCCTTTTCAACTTGCCAAGCATCATCCAATAGCATATCAGGGACGCTTTTATCAAGGACGGGATACGCAAGCTTGCATCCTTTACAGATAATGAACATCTCTTTTTCCTGCACATCCCCCTTGCAACGCGGGCACGCCAGAATGGCAAGCAGGTTTTTTGGAACGGACATGAACCATCTTTTGTTTTTGGATATAAATATCGAGGCTCTCGAGACTCTGCCATGAATCAAATATCGAAGCTCTGCCCCGGACTAATCCAGGAAAACCCGGTCGGTTTTTGCCAATGTGTCTCCCTTGCCAATGAAACGCGCCAGGCAGATGATGCTCCCCTGCTCGTTGAAAATCCCGACATAACCGTTTTCCTTAACCCCCGCTACTTTGGGCATACTCCTGACAAAATCTCTCCGGACGGGGGAACCGTTCCTGATTCTCTGCTCGTATTCGTTTGAGATCACGATTCTTGGCAGTTTTATCATGTCAAGGGCGTGCTCCAGCGGGATTAGGATCTTTTTCACCTTGCTTTCCGGCATCTTTTCCAGTTCCGAAACAGTGACTGACTTTTCCAGACTGAAAGGCCCGACCTTGGTCCTCCTCAGTTCTATGAGGTGCGCACCGCAAGAAAGGCTCTGCCCAACGTCGTGGGCGATCTTCCGGATGTACGTTCCCGCCTCGCACCTAACCCTGAATTTAACGTCTCTCCCCTTTGTTTCGAGAATCTCGATTTCATGCACCACCCTCTTCCTGGGCCTTCTGGCGACAGCTGACCGGACAGGTGGCACTTGGGTTATCTCGCCCTGAAACGACATCAACGCCTGGCTCAGCTCCCTGTCTTTGACATCGCCATGCAGCCTCATAACGCCCACGTATTCCTTGTCGAGCCCTGTCAGAACGGGCATGGCCTTCCTGGCCTCCCCCAGGGCTATGAGCAGCAGCCCTGTCGCGTTGGGATCCAGCGTTCCGCTGTGGCCTGCCTTTCTTACGTGAAGGAATCCGGACACGAGCTCGACCACGTCAAAGGATGTCAGGCCGGCAGGCTTGTCTATGAGAATCACAGCTCTGAGCAGCTCGTTTTCCGCTTGCATATTTAATTTTGGCTTGGCTAATTTATTATATGCGCGTGGAAAGCTATTTGCACCACATGAACAGGACATGCAGGCTGTGCTATACCATCTTTGATTTGCGCAGGAACTACTGCTGCGTCAAGGACAAGGACGAATGCTTCGCCGACCTGGGGCTCGTGAGGAAAGGAATACTGCAGGACGAGGAAATGAGGAAAAGGCTTTACATGAAAGGCAGGATAGACTCCAAGGGGAATATAATCAAGCGGTCGTTTTTCACTGGATGGTTCAGCAACGAATGCCTGGTTTTCGACTACAGGCCTCCCGGATGCAGGTCACATTTCTGCAAGAAATGGGATGAATACATGAAGAAGAATCCGCTTGATTTCGTGTACGCCAACCTGAACATCGTGTCCACGCGGACCCTGCTCAAGGAGATGAAACTCGAATTCCAGTACGGCATAAAGCTGGCATACCCGGGGGGGTTCATAATCTTCACCGACAGACAGAAAAAAATCAAAAAGGGGCTGTCGGAGGTGTTCGATGAGATGGAGATAAAGTATTTCTTCACCGACGCCGAATCGATGGACCCTGACAACAACAAGCGTGCCGGGATCGAGATTATAATTGACAGCGACGGCGTCATCGAAAAGCCCGGACTCTTCGGCACCATCATCCAGAACAACATGTTCATGCTGGTCAGAATGAAGATGAACATGGGCTCCACCGGATTCGGCCATTCGAATATCCTAATCACGACCGCGAATCCGGAAAATCTGGCTGCCGAGACATCCGCGTCACTAAAGGCCTTCCATGCCCTGCGTGCATTTCAGCTGTAGGAGATGTATTTAAAAGGTTAATTCCAAAGAAATTAAGAAGCGATTGAAATGGCAAAGCAAAGATTTCCCGAAGCCGAGAACAGGATATTCCGCAGAATTTTCATATGCATGAAGTGCGGTGCAAAGTTGCGCTCGGACCTGACAAAGGTCCGGGCTAAGAAGGTCAGATGCAGGCACTGCAAGTCGCATCAGTTAAGGCCAATACACAAGGAACATAAAGCTTAGGGGGCTGGGATTCTATGTGGTCGTGTCTCGAACTCATAAGGCCCCTGAACTGCGCAATGGCCGCCGTGGGGGTGCTGATAGGCGGATTTTTGGTTGCAAAGACTGTGACATTCCCGATTTTGCTGGCCCTTGCCACCGCTTTCCTGATAACCGGTGCAGGCAATTCTATCAATGATTTCTTCGATGTCGAATCCGACAAGATAAACAGGCCCAACAGGCCCATACCGGCCGGCAGGCTGTCGAAGAGGTGCGCGGTTTTGTTGACGCTTGCCCTTTTCGCAATTGGCATCTTGGTGTCGGCGACGATCAACTGGCTGTGCTTCTTGCTCGCTGTTGGCAACTCCCTGCTGCTGGTGGTGTACTCCTTCAATTTGCAGACCAAGATGTTGCTGGGTAACATGGCCGTCGCCTATCTGGTGTTCTCCACCTTCATTTTCGGGGGAGCGGCTGTGAACAACCTTGTGCTGCCGCTTATGCTCGCATTACTGGCAGGTCTGGCCACGTTCTCAAGGGAGATCGTCAAGGACCTTGAAGACCTGGAAGGCGACAGAATGTCTTTTATAAAGAGGATCGCATCCAAAATGAAGGAGTCCTTTGCAGACAGGTTCAGGGTCCATCCCTGGGGCATCAAGCTGAGGTACAAGACCGTGTACGCAATCCTGATTGCGTCTTTCAGCCTGTGGATGGCCGTGGTGATATCATCCCTTCCCTACATTTGGGAATTACTGGGACTAAGCTACCTTCTGGTTCTAATACCGACAGACGCTGTTCTTATACTGGCCTCTTACATCCTCATCCGGCGCAGGCTATACAAATCTGTAAGCAAGATGATAAAAATCGGGATGGTTATGGGCCTTTTGGCATTCATGGCTGGGGTCTTGTTTTAGCGCCCATCTGCTGGTTCCTGAATGATTGATTTTTAAGTAAAACGGCCAAGATATAGTTTATGGGTCAGTTCAAATACATAACCAACAGGACGGTCAAGAACAAAGCAGGCGAAGAAAAGGGCAAAGTCAGGGTTCTGGTCAAGGCGGACTCGGACATAGCAGAAGTGGACTACGTGTGCCCTGAATGCGGATATAGCGAGCATGTTGAGCCTGCCTGGAAAAGACCATTCAGCGTGCGCTGCTCGAAATGCGGGGTTGTTATCAAGATTTCCAAGCTGAAGGACGAAATCAAGAGAGAGAAGAAAGCGAGGAAATGAGTTCTCGCATAAAGAACGTATAATAGCTTCTATAATTTGCTATATCTATTGCATATCTATTGTAGAAACATATAAAAATTTATGATCCCTTTTTCACTTTTTCCTGCTCTCGCCCTCCACATGGGCTCAGTGATGCTTGCTTGTTTTAAAGAAAAAATTCTTGGAAAAATAGTATAGATATGCAGCAACAGATATGATATTAGGTTTGTACTAGTTTGTACTATAAGCCAAGATCTTCAGGTTCAAAGGATCAGGGTTCAAAGGAAGCCTGGTAGTAGTAATTGCCTTGGTTTGTCCGGATTACAAGGGTTGTGTTCTGCTCTTGCAGGCCGGGTGGAACATCGCCTATGGTGAACTTGATATTCCTGTTCTCAGCGCTAGCTATGAAATCGCTCCAGCCAAAGCCGACCGAGCTGTGCATGATCCCTGTCTCGGCTACGATGGAAGCGCCTTTGATGCTGAATATGCCGGAATCGCCAGCGTTGGTGATGAGCAGATAAAAATCATACCTGTCCTTTTCATCTATGTCCTCTTCGCCTGTTTCTACCTCAGCCCTGAGAATCTCCAGGCTGAAATCACCCTTTTGCTGGGGATTGTCTTCCAAGACGAGATGGGGCGGCTGGGAATTGCATGCACCCTGGAAGCATCCGTGTTCGCATTGTTCATAAAAATACCTGCACTTTCCGGTCTGGCAGACTCCGTTGTACAATCGCGTATCGCCTGAGCATGTATCCTCACATGAGACGTCCCTGCATTCATCGAATATGGAAGTGCATCCCGATGCGGATAAGACAAGCAGCATCAAAGCAAGAGCCGGAATTTCCTTGCGCATTGAATAACCTTTGGTAGCAAGGTATTAAAATTTTAGCCGATTGGTTCTCAACGAAAGTTACGGGAAATCTTTGCTTCCTGTTTGCCATGTGAAGAAACAGCCTAAACGGCCAGATGGTTCATCATGCCAGGATTCTTCCCGATGTCGGCAAGCGCGTATAGCAAGGGACCCTGTTTGAACATGCCCCTCAGTTTTCCTCCGCAGGGATAGTCCGACGGGTTGTCCTTGTGATCAGATGCGTATCTCTTTACTTCTACGTTCAGGGCTATCATCTTTCTGCTGTCGGGGATGCTAAAATCGGTTATGTCATCGGCGAAAAAACTCTCCCTGAAGGCCGTGCAACCGGGGCATCCGCACCCGAACTTGTGGCCCCTCTCAAACGGGCTTTTTTCGGCCTCGGGGTCTTTTAGTTTCTGTTGCTCGTCCTTGTGTGAATAACGGGCGTCCTTGTCATGCTGCAAGCGCTTGAAATCGTATCCCATGTCCTCTAGGTCGTGTTTGATTATTTCGATATATTTCCGGAACTCCTTTTGGTAGCGTAGCACCTTATCGGCAAGCGTACCGCAGGCATATTCTTCCTCCTCATCATCGTTGTCTTCGTCATCGTTGTCTTCCTCGTCTGCGTGAACAGAACCGGACATTTGGGCGATATTTGCGAGGACGTCCTCAAGCGAGAAAACGAGCTCTTCCATGTCAATGCTCCCCTCTAGTGGGAATGCAGCATCTATCTCTTCACGGGCTATTTCAGCCATCTTGAAGATGAACGTGATTGCTTATTAATATATTTATCCAGTCCCCTGATTACGTCGCCCTGCTTCTAATATACCATGCCCGCCACGTATAGGATTATATGGATAATTTTTGAAATATTGCATAATCGGTATCCTCTTCTGGATTCTTGTAGATTACACGACCGCATTCAACCCCGATTTTCAGGACTGGATTCGTCACATGCCGCTTATATGGCTGTTCTACATCGGATATCCTTTGTCCTTTGCCTTTGTAATCTATAAGAAGGGGTTCGATGGCAGGAAATTGTTTTATTCCATGATTGTTGCCATTTTCATTGTCGAGATCGTCTTTACGAACAACGCGTTGCTCTATACCTTCCCTATCATGATTATCATGATACCCGTTTCTATATGCATATATAGCTTTATCACATATTCCCCGAAGTGGATTGCCGAAAAAAAGGTGACAAAGAACAAGAAGAGATTAATCTTCTTGCTTATTGTCTGGGTAATTGTGTCGATTTTGAATTTCGCAACCAAAACCAACCTGGGCTCGGGACCCTGAGATACCGGAACCCTGAACCTCTCTGCTGCCCTCATCGCTGCGTTGCCCTGCCTTGCTCAAACATTCCTGATCTCGCAGGCAGCGACGTTCTTTTTTATCTTTAGTCTCAGGTTCACTAGTTTCTCCACCCTGAACGGTGTTGCCTTACTAAATTTTTCATCAATCGTGTTTTTAGGCAGGAATTGCTGCAGGACATAGTGCTTGGCGCCCTTAATCTGCCTGGATATGTCAACGATGTCTTTTTCCGTGTGAATCTTTGGCACCACGGTGGTCCTGAATTCATAATCCACGTTAGAGCCAAGCAGGATTTTCACACTTTTTTTAACACTTTCAAATAGCCCCTTGTCCGAGATTCCGGCGGCTTTTTTGTATTTTTCCCAGGCAAGGGGGGCCTTGATGTCCATGCTCACGAAATCCACAAGCCTGTTCTTGATCAATCGCTCAATCATCATCGGGTTTGTCCCGTTGGTTTCCAGCCCGACAAGAAAATCGAGCTTTTTCACCTTTCCAAGAAATTTCGGCAGCTCTTTGTGCATCGTCGGTTCCCCGCCCGTTACGACAACGGCGTGATACAGGCCCCTGTTTTGTTCAAGGTATTCCAGTACGGTTGACTCGTCTATCGGCGGCAATTTTTCCGGGTTCAGCACAAGGTCCACGTTGTAGCAAAAGGGGCACCTAAAGTTGCACGAACCTGTAAACAGCACCGTGGATATTTTCCCAGGGTACTCTATCAGACTCGTCTTCTGCCATCCACTGAATTTCATAAATCACACCAAGACTTACACCAAGATAGTCCGGAGCTAAAGTAGCAGGATCAGTACCCTTGCAGATCGTGTTGCCCGTACAAACCCTTGTCGTTAACCACCCACTCTTCAACGCTGTAAATCTTCTTGCCGGCCGGGGTCTTGACCACAACCTCCTTTATCCCTGCATTGATTATCATCCTTTTGCACATCTTGCAGGGTTTGGCCTCTGCTATGGTGCCGTCACGTACGTTTTCACCGTAAAGATACATCGTGCCACCGAGCACGCTCACACCGCTCCTGGCAGCGTTGATGATAGCATTGGCCTCGGAATGAACAGATCTGCACAGCTCGTACCTCTCCCCCGGCGGGATGTTGGCCTCTTCCCTCGGGCACTTGCCAATGTCGGTGCAATTCGGCGCCCCCCTCGGAGCACCAACGTAACCCGTTGAAACTATCTGGTCGTCCCTGAGAATAACGGAGCCGAACCGCCTGCGCAGGCACGTGGATCGTTTGCTGACTTCCCTGGCTATGTTCAAGTAGTAGTCTGCCTTCTCCGGCCTCTGAAACATACGAAATATAAGGTTCTTAAGATTAAAAACGTTTGGAATCCTAAGGGTATATTTCATTAATAAAAGCGAACAAAATAAATATAATTACATGAACCCCAAGCATGCAGTTTTGTTGACAATTTTATTTTCTTTAATCATTTTCCAATCCATCACAGCAGTCCTGTCATGCCTCACAGAGGCTGACAAAGACTGCAATGGTGCAGTCAACCTCACAGAGCTAAATGCCCACATAAATGCATGGTATCTCTGCTCGGCCTGCGTCCCTGACCTGTTCCAGGCCATTGAGGCTTATTATGGTATAAAACACTGCGTTCCTGATTGTACTGGAAAGGAATGCGGACCAGATGGTTGTGGAGGTAGCTGCGGAATATGTGAGCCTTGGTATGTTTGCCAGAATGGTGCCTGTATACCTGAGCAAGAACCTTTCGAATGCCTTCATGAAAACAACTGCTTCTATGTTTCGGTAAACGGGTTCGGAAGCCATAATGGCACAGAAGGCAATGAAATGAGCCTTGAAGAGGCTGAAAAGTATCCTATAGACCATCCTGACCAGAAAATATTGTTCTTATTGGAAGACGGGTATTACAATCTTTATATGATTGCATTCCATTATGGCTATGAAGTGCCGGAGAGAAGCGGATGGGCCACGTTCGGGCCAAAACCAGGACACAATCCAATTTTTTATTCAATAAATATTGACAATTACGGCAACAACCCCGGGGATGTTAACATGAAATACAGGTTTAAGGATATGGTTGTCAATCCAAGGCCCGATGACCGGCCCATCAGGGTGGGAAGAAGCGCAAGCGGTTTTGAATTCATCAACCTTACAATCAAGAGGAATGAATACATGTCCCCGAACACTGCGTCAAAGGCAATACACCTCTGGAACTCGAACAATGTTTTAATAAAGGACTGCAGGATTTCAGGTCCGCAAACCGACAACCTCATTGCCTTTGGCAATGGCATTAGCATCAGCGGAACCAATGTTATTGTGGATAACTGTGAAATAAGTGAAGTATCAAATGGCATTTCAACCGGAGGAGTGGATGTTGTTATCTCGAACAATGATATACACAAGATTTATTCAGACGGCATCACATTTTCCGGAAAGGACCTGCTCATTGTAAACAATTCCATACACGACCTTGCACTTTACATTCCTTTGCAGGTAGAAAACCCAAACGAAAGTGTTTGGAATGAAAACGGCACGATTATGACCAACCCCGATGCCAAGTGGAACACCCCCGGGCAAACGCAGATAACCTCGGGCATGGAGATATGGATCCGCAGTGGGGTCAATGTCCTGCTGGGCGACCATGAAATAGGGGTTAAGGAGGTTGTTAATGACAATACCATAATACTAGGTGATTCTATTATGGAAAATCCTGATGGACCAGCTCCTTCAAATGTTGATTATTATCTGCGGTCCCAGGCTCATGCTGACCTCATCCAGGGCATGGGTGTAAGGCTGCATTCCTACACAAAAAATGTGGTAATCAAAAACAACAGGCTTTATGACAGTCTTAATGCTTGGGCCTTTATGCACGTCAACCCTGCAATCCTGTACTATGCAGGCACTAATGTTACCCACAACGGAAAGGAATATCAGTGTATTGCTAATCACTGGTCTGATACAGACCGTGTTCCTGGGACTGGGGAGAACTGGGAAACATTCTGGGAGGAAAAAGAGTTGCCTGGAACCCAGCCGGTTTACGTACTTTATGGAGGCTATAATTTTACTATAGAAGGCAATCTGTGCTGGAACCATTATGAATCCTGTAATCAGGAAATCGGCCATCCGCTCAATGTTGGGCATATAGACGGTGCAGTTGTAAGGAACAATACTATAATCGGGATATTGTCAGTGTATGCAGACAATGACGTTAGTGTTAGCAATAATATCATTAGCTATGGGTCATTTGGTGTTGATATTGAAGGCACAATTGAGCAGGATTACAATATAATCAACAGGGGGTCAAACAAATATGCAGGAGGCCATTCAATAATTCTGTTTCCAGGATACAGCTGGGACGAATGGGATCATCCAGACTTCACCGGCATATTTGCTGATTATTATGCCGACAATTTCCAGCCCATAATGTCTTCGATTGCTTGTGACGGCACAGTCAACCCAATCGGCCAGGCTGTTGGTGCATTGGCTTGCCAGGGCTGCACTGATGATAGCCCGGTAGCAGTGTTTAAGTATGACCAAGCTGACGACTATGATCCTGAAATTGATTTTGACGCTACTGATTCATTGGCCTGTGATACCAGCATTACTGATTATGACTGGGATTTCGGTGATGGATCAGCAGGATTCGGAGTTAAAATCCAACATACATACGAAGCTGGAAGCTATAATGCAAGACTGACTGTTACCAACAATCTTGGTAACAAAGATTCGTTTTCAAAGACCACTACCATTCTACCATCAGCCGACCCTGACCTTAACGTATACATCAACTTTGACAACAATGTGGTTGACCTGTCGGGAAAAGGCAATAACGGTATCTGGAATGGGCAGCCTTCATATGGTCCTGGTATAGACGGACAGGCAATGGTATCCAATGGTAGAGTGGACGGGGGTTGTATTACCTTTGCCAATCATGAAAGCCTGGATGTTCACAAAGAGTTCACAATGTCCATTTGGGCAAAGAAAAACATTGCTGATTCAAGCGCTTACCTTATTTACAAACATCTGGCATGCTGGCTGACCATGGATGAGGAAAGGATATCATACCACCTTTATAATGGGAGCGGAAGCACAGGCCATATCCGCACCAATACAGAATTGGTTCATAATGCAGACTGGCATCATTACGCCCTAACCTACAATGGGTCAGTTTCAATACTGTACATAGACGGGAATGAAATCAGAAGAAGGGACTACTCAGGAGACATCCCGTCAACAGGCTGGAATCTGGTTATAGGTAAAAACCCCTGGGGCAATAGCATCAACGGCTCAATTGACGAATTCATGATTTACAACAGGCCATTTAATGAATCAGAAATCCGGCAGATTTACTGCAGCCAGGGCGGAGTTTGCTGATGTATTTTTTCACACAAGTCTGGGATTTTCTTATTTTTTCGGCATCGTCTGCACATGCAGCTGTTTGTCGTAAGTCTTCCTGTCCTTGAACTCGGCCTGCTTCCCCGCGTTCCACTGCTCAACGGGCCTCAGGTAGCCAACAGACCTGGACCACACCTCGCATTTCGCTCCGCATTTCGGACACTTATCGTGCTCCCCTGAGATGTATCCGTGACGCTCGCAGATGCTGAAGCTCGGCGTCACCGTGAAGTAGGGCAAGTGAAAGTTCTCGGCTATCGTCTTTACCAAGCTTTTAGTTACTGCAGTGGAAGGCATTTTTTCTCCAATGAAACCGTGCAAAACAGTACCACCTGTGTACATCGTCTGTAATTCATCCTGCATGTTAAGGGCCGTGAATATGTCGTTGGTGAACCCAACCGGCAACTGGGTGCTGTTCGTGTAGTAGGGTTCCGATTTTTTGCCGCCATAATACATCTGGTTGTACACCTTTATTTTTGGGAACAGCTTGTTGTCGATTTTCGCCAGCCTGTAGCTTGCCCCTTCAGCGGGTGTGGCCTCGAGGTTGAAGATGTCCCCTGTCTCTTCCTGGAAATCCGCCAACTTCTTTCTCATGAAGTCCATAACCTTTATCGCGAATGCCTTGCCTTTGGGGTGGGTTATGTCATGCCCGGAAAAATTCAGCAGGGCGTCATTCATCCCTATGATCCCTATGGTTGAGAAATGGTTCTTCCAGTACTGGCCGAAAGCCTTTTTTATGCTTCTCAGGTAGAACATGCTGTACGGATAAAGGCCATTGTCGGTGAATTTCTCCAGCACGTCCCTTTTTATTATCAGGCTTTCCTTGGCGAGCTCCATCCTTTTCTCGAGTAGGTCGAAGAAATCTAGCTCGTTCTCCGATTCATAGGCTATCCTTGGCAGGTTTATCGTTACGACGCCCACCGATCCCGTAAGCGGGTTACTGCCGAAGAGCCCGCCTCCTCTCTTTTTCAGATCCCGCTTATCCAACCTCAGCCGGCAACACATGCTCCTGACATCGTCCGGTTTCATATCGGAATTCACAAAGTTGGCGAAGTACGGGATTCCGTATTTGGCCGTCATCCTCCATATTGCTTCAAACTCGGGATTATCCCATGGGAAATCCTTGGTTATGTTATAGGTGGGAATGGGAAAGGTAAAAGGTCTGCCGGTCGCGTCGCCCTCGAGCATGGTTTCAGCGAACGCCCTGTTGAGCATGTCTATCTCTTTTTGAAAGTCCGAATACGTCTTGTCCTTCATTTTCCCGCCAACTATGATTGGCTGGTTACGCATGAATCCGGGAACGGTCAGGTCCATTGTTATGTTTGTAAATGGTGTATTTCCTGTGATAAAGACTTTACCCTTCCTTTTTGCAATAACCGTTTCATTGTCGGTGTTCGGGCACCAAATAATGCCGTTGTAGTGGACCTTTTTAATGTTATTTATGTACGTATTTTTGTGCCTGATTAGTCTTAGCACGTAAATTGTCTTCTTTCCTATACTGGGTTTTCTTTTTAGAACAGTGAAAGCGTATCCAGCATTTACTATTATATGCTGGAGCTGCTTAAGGAGATCTTCATTTGTCAAACTAATCTTTGACTTTTCAAAACCATCCCCCTTGATAAAAGTCTCCAGAAAAAGTCTACTCTGTCTTTGGTCCATCTCCAAAAGATTTTGTGGAATGAATTTTACAGAATCCCTAGTTCCAAACCATTTATGTATTTTTCTGGAACTTTCTGCATCGATTCTAATCATTTTTACGGATTTGCCAAGCGATGGTTCTGAGTCCCTCTCAGAATATTTGATTTTGAAATAGTTTAGCAATTTTTTTATTTCTTCGTAATTTTTTTTATTCTTAATCTTGGATTGATAAATCGTTGCCCTGTAGCATACTCTATGTTTTTTCCTTTTTTCTATGGATCCTTCTGATATAATCCACGCCATTAGTTTTATTTGTTCGTCTGTTATCCCAGCTTCTTTGTTTTTATTTTTTGCCGCTATCGGTATTATTATAGGAGATTTTAATTTGCTTGCTTTTTCAATTTCTTCCAGACAATAGGTATCAGTATTGAATTTTTTTCTGACCAACCTATGACCCGGAGAAATCAGCTGATCTTGGATCCTATTTTTTAGATTGTACATCGGACCCGAATATTTCTTTTTAAATACTCTTTTAACGAGGCTGTTTTCAATATTTTGTTTTTCTACATTGAATGTTTTTATCATCTCACCCCTTTTTACTTGATTATAATTCTTCCAGCCGCTCGGTGTCAGTATTTCTGTGTCAGATGATAAACACTGGAAGCCGACGCGAGTTGGCACATTCATGTTGAAAAGAAATTTCTGCATGGATTGCTTGACCTGCTTGTAGTCAAGTTTGTCGTAATAGATGAAAGGAGCAAGCAGGGTGTCGAAACTGGACAGCGCCTGGGCACCCGCGGCCTCCCCCTGCAATGTGTACATGAAATTTACTATCTGCATCAGGGCCACGTCAAAGTGATTCGGCGGGTTGCTCTCTATCTTCCCTCTCACTCCCCTGAAACCTACACGAAGCAGGTCTTCGAGATCCCAGCCGACGCAGTAGGCGCCGAGCGTGCCGAGGTCGTGTATGTGATATTCACCATTTATGTGGGCGTCCCGGATCTCCTTTGGGTATATGCTGTTCAGCCAGTAATTGGAGATTACCTTGTGGGTGATGTGAACGTTCAGGCCCTGCAAGGAATAGGTCATGTTGCTGTTTTCCCTGACCCTCCAGTCCACCTCCTGCAAATAGTCATCCACGATCGTGATGTCCCTGAGCAGCTTTGTCAGTTCCCGGATGTTTTTATGCTGCTCCCTGTAAAGTATGTACGCCTTTGCTGTTTTTGCGTGGCCCTTCTCTATGAGAACCTTCTCAACGATGTCCTGCACATGCTCGACGGCAGGAACGGAGCCGGGTTCGTATTTCCTCTCAAGCACCTTCAGAACTTCGCCGGAAAGGAACTCGGCCTTTTTCCTGTCCTTGCCGCCAACGGCCTGGGCAGCAGCCCAGATTGCATTCGTAATCTTTTCCTGATCGAACGGGACAACCCTGCCGTCCCTTTTCCTTATCTTTTGTATTTTAGCGTGCTTCATTTTTACACCCCCATACACCCAATTATCTCCTCATTTGCCTCTCTCATTTCCCGGTTTTGGACTCTATGGTTCGCCTCAGTTTTTTCAACTCTCTCTCGAAAGAGCCCAGGTCTGTGAATTCCCTGTACACTGATGCGAACCTGATATAAGCCACCTTATCAAGATCTCGCAGCTTTTTCATCACGAGCTTTCCTATGACGTTGCTCGGGATTTCCCGCTCTTCGTAATTCCTGAGTTCGGCCTCGATTTCGCCCACGAGCTTCTCCAGCTTTTCCCTGGGTATCGGCCTTTTCTCGCAGGCCTTCAGAACGCCCGTGAGCAGCTTGTCCCTGTCGAAGCTTTCCCTCTTGTCGTCCTTCTTGATGACAGTGAGCTTAACAAAGTCCACCCTTTCGTATGTGGTGAAGCGCTTCCCGCAATGCAGGCACTCCCGGCGCCTTCTGATGTCGTTCAACTCCGGGATGTCCCTCTTGTCCACCACTTTCGTCTTTTTATTCAGGCAATATGGGCATTTCATATCGATGCTTTTTTATCAACATTTTCCAAGGCCATGGAGCGAGGCCAAATTTATACCATCAGGTAGTAAACCACAACATATTGTGTTTTTTCTCATTACCAAAT
>Ga0315543_1002276_pt1 | contig 18901 bp, 17 predicted proteins | sample SalMarSW160210MG_2_FD_203098 | JGI IMG/M metagenome (GOLD analysis project Ga0315543, IMG submission 203098) | Salt marsh sediment microbial communities from the Plum Island Ecosystem LTER, Massachusetts, United States - Salt Marsh Sediment SW1601-210 ...
GGGTTCACAACTGTCCGTAGCCTCTCGATCAGTTCGTCGGTCAGCCGGTCCTTCTCACTTTCAGTGACGATCCCCTCAGGTTCACGCCCGCGCATGTTCAGGCGGATGTGCCCGATATCGGCGTGGGAATAGGCGCGTGTTCGCGACCAATCGATATCATCAAGGGAGAGGAAGAGGGCGGAGATCGCACGCGCGAGCCAGCCTCCGCCTACTGTATCGAAGAACGAGCGGACGAGTCCGAGCCTATAGGCGAGGGGGTAAAGGAGGAGGCCAAGGCGCATAAGTCGCTTCTGTGTGAACCCGAGACGGAACGCGATGCGTTTGAAGCGGGTGGCCGATCCTCTTTTTAGGTGGAGGTACCCTGACCGAAGGAGCCAGGTGTTGATCGAGAAGGCGTACTCCTCCGGACCCATTCCGTGATCGGAGAGGAGTATTACACTCGCCTCCATCGCCCGTGCAATCTCGACTAATTCTCCAACCTGTCGATCGACCTCCTGGAAGACGGTGAGGAGAGGATCGAACCCGTTCTTCTCGACGCCCCAGAGATCATGCTGAACCTTGTCGGTCGCCTGAAAGTGGAGCATTGCCAGATCCCAGTCGGTTTGACGCAGGAAATGTTTCGCCGCCTCCGCCCGTCCCTTTACGCTTGTCAGGAGCTCCTTCGTCTTGGCTTTGACAGTGAATCGGTGGGCGCACTCCGGAAAAAAACGGTAATCCGGCGCAACGCGACGAAGCTCGGCATAGGCCTTCGGAGGGGTAGTCGGCGTGGGGTCGCTCTCCGGGGTCAACATCCCCGGGATGATTACCCCATGGACCTTTCGCGGCGGGTAACTCAGGGGAAGCCCGATACTCAATACCTTCCTTCCGTTCTCGCTTGCAAGCTCCCATATGGTGGGGTAGGGGATGTCATCACCATTTACGACCGAGATAGAGTAACTCCCACCCCGACGTTTTGTCCATCCGGAGATCCCGTGTTTCCCGGGGTTGACCCCGGTTTGGAAGCTCGACCACGCCGGGCCGGTCAGCGGAGGGATAGTACTCTGTAAGGTTCCATGGGTTCCTGCGTCGAAGAGCTGTGCCAGGTGCGGGAGCTTCCCCTCCTTAAGCCACGGATCGATGAGCGGAAATCCCACTCCGTCGAGACCGATGACGAGGACCCTTCGTCGCATCACAGGATCTCCTGGTAGGCAGCGAGGAGGTCAATTCCCACCCGTGCCAGGCCATGTTTCTTGGCCAAGCCGTCCGCCGCAAGCACAGGGGGGCGACCCGAGAGGAGGCTAGTGATCGCCGCCTGGAATTCGTCGAGATCTTCACCCATCAAACAGTTCTCCCTTTCCTGCAACCAGTCCTGATAGACTGGCAGGCGCCGTACAACGAGTGGGAGGCCAACCATCCCCGCCTCGAGGATCACCAACCCTAGCGATTCCCCGTGGGAGGGGTGGAAGAAGAGGTCACACCCACTGTAGGCCGCGTCAACCTCGTCGATAAACCCCGTGAACCGGACGTTCTCGGGGCGCCGACGCAAGAGGTGCTCGAAGCGGGGGCTGTAGAAGAGGAGAGGACTCACCCGCGGACCGACCCACAGGAAGAGGACCTCGGGGAGAAGGCGCGCCACCTCAAAGAAAGTCTCCACTCCTTTAAGAGGGATCACCTGCCCCACGGCGAGGACGGTCTGTCGATCGAGGCTGTATTTGCGGCGGAAGGTGTCCCGTTTCTCTTGATCGTAACAGAAACGATCCTGGTCGACTCCGCTTGACACCACGCGGATCGGATGTCCGTCAGCGAGTGGGCGAAGGCGCTTAGCCGCCAGAGGAGAAGGGGCCACCAGCAGATCCATGTGACCGATGAACCCGCGCAGGTAGCGTTCGTAGAGGGGAGAGATCAATCGAGAACAGGTGAATGCACCTTTGATCAACTCGGGGAGGGTGTGAACGCTCAGTACGACCGGCCGCCCCTTCTTATGGGCCTGTCGCGCGTGATAGAGCGACCTCGGACCGACCCACTGTAGATGTAGCAAGTCATAATTCTCGTTAGGATCGCTCGTCACGTCGATCCCTTGGCGCACTAACGCCTGTACAGAATTGCGAGTGGCGCCTCCAATCCCGGATTGGTCGACCAAGCCGTGCACCTCGAGGTATAAACAGATCTTAATTGTTACCGCTCCCTTGCGTAAAGACTGAGTGGGAAGGCTACCGGATCTCTTCCCCTCTTTCAAACAGGGAGGGAGTGCCTCCCAGCCTGTCGAGGACGAGTTTGAAAGCCGCGTCGGCCGATCGTTCCTTATTTGCCAGCCGATCCCCATCCCAGACGAACCGACGGCAATGGATCGCTGCTGCTGTGGCTACAGCAATGTAGACCAGTCCGATCGGTTTTTCCGCGCTCCCCCCGCCGGGGCCGGCAATCCCTGTGATCGCCACCGCGATATCACTCGCTAGGAGGTCCTTGCACCCTGTTGCCATTGCCTTTGCCGTCTCCGCGCTTACCGCACCGTATCGATTGAGGATCGAAGACGGGACCGCGAGTAGGCGCTCTTTCACATCGTTCTGGTAAGCGATGACTCCCCCGCGGAAGTAGGCGGACGACCCTGGAACATCGGTGATCCGGCTCGCCAACAGCCCGCCGGTACACGATTCGGCAACCGCAAGGGTCATCCCACGTACGGTTAGCACCTCTCCCAGTCGCTCTTCGAGCATAAGGCTCCCTCTCTTTCTGATTCCGCCCGTTCTTCCCTTATTTTCCCCGGTGAAGAGGGGAAAGGCAACCGTTCGCTCAGGAAGTCTTGGTCCGCCACGCGCAGTGATCGCTCAACGGGCACGTGGGGCACTCGGGACGACGCGGATGACAGATTTCGCGGCCTAGGCGGATTAACTGCAGGTGAAGACATCTCATGAGCGCTGGATCGGGAGGGAGGAGCGCGTTCATCCGCTGGTGTGGGTCGTCTCTCTCTTCCACCAGGCCGAGACGGGTCGTTACACGCCGGATGTGCGTATCGACCGGGAAATACGGCTTCCCAAAGGAGAATAGCATCACGATCCCCGCCGTCTTCTTTCCCACTCCCGGGGAGGCGAGGAGCCAGGCCATCGCTCGATCCAAGGGGAGATCGGCGAGGAAGGAGAGGTCGAGCGATCCCCGTTCTCGCATGATCCGTTCGAGGACCAGCTTAATACGGGATGACTTCTGTCGGTGCAACCCACCAACCTGGATTGCTTCTGCAATCTCATCCACAGAGGCTTGCCTCACCTTGTCGAGGTTTCCGAAGTGTGAAAGGAGGGAAGTGTAGGCTCGATCTCGGTTCGTGTCATTCGTGTTCTGAGAGAGGATTGTCGAGATAAGTTCTTCGAGCGGATTGCTCGTGGTAACGGAGATTTCGCCGTAGTGATCATGGAGGCGTTCTGCAATCCATCTCATTGCCTTCTCGGGGTTCATGTCTGTGAGGATAGGTGAAGCCGCCCGTGCGATGCAAGAGGAATTGAGAGATCCGAAGATTGAACGATCGGGAGATTCAATCACTCAATCACTCACTCGCTCAATCATTCACTTTGAGTTCGGGAGCGGGTATTTGCTTTACCGGCATTCGCTAAGGCTCTACAATACGATCTATGGTTCATCGAGTTGCAGGATTGGCGCTTATTGCTTGCCTTCTCGGCGTGGTCTTGGCGGGAGCCTCCCCTGCTTCGCTTGGGTCTGCGTTCGCTGATTCCTACACTGCTTTTGCCCCTCTCTATGCTGTATACCGGTCGTACGCCGATTATCTCTTCTACGGCTCCGAGGTGGCGATCCCGCCCGGGTTAAACGAGGCATGTGTGAACGTCTCCGATCGGTTGGTCGATCTCCACATGGCGTTCATCGTGCAGACGGATTCCCAACGAGTCGAGGAGGTCACCAGGCTTGCTCGCCTGCGGTCGAGCGTAGCCTCATTCTGTCGGGACTACCAGGAACAGATCGTGGCGATCGGCAACCTTAGTGAACCCGACCTCGACCTGTTTACGCAAGCGGCGGATGCGGGGATGTTTGCGGCAGTCTACGAGTTGAACAAGCAGCTCGAAGGGGTCTTCACCATCGCGCTGGAGAGTTACGAAGGGACGAAGGGCGGATGGGCATTCAGTGTCTCCTTTGCGATCAGAGCGCTCTTGAATCAAGGGCCGACCGAGCAGGTCGATCCTACCCTCAAGGAGATCCTCCTTGGCCCCGAGGAGGAACCATTTCCGCGCAAGGAACTCCCCTCTGAGATCCTTGCGGAGATCGACGCGTTCGCTGCTCTCATTGGGAGAAGCCTGACAGCGGACGAGCAGGAGGAGATGGTTTCACTCGCGTTAGCCATCTATACCTTTCTCAATCCGTGAAGAGTCTGTTGCAAAGTGCGACCTACCAGTCTTACGTCGATCTAGCCTCTTTCCGGTCTCATCGGAGCCTGTTGTGTGAACCTTCTACTGCTCGTTTTCAAACTCAAACGGTAGTTTCAAGCATTTTACCGCAGAGGACGCAAAGATCGCTGAGATGAAGCATTAATGTTCCCATTCCACTCTCTGCGTGCTCCGCGCCCTCGGCGGTGAAAGCTTCTATTCGGGTCTCCGTCCTTGCTCCGCAACCCGCATGGAGAAGCGAGCACTCGGACGACGGGGATAAACCCTGCTGCTACAGAGAAAGGTGCTGAGCAACGCATGGATAACGGGGGTTCCGTAGCGGCGTAGCTTGCCTGCGCCGGTGGGAACGGGATCACGAATGGCGGGGATAAACCCCGCCGCTACAGAGAAGAGCGGGATTAGGGACTAAACGAGTTTTGTTCTATTCTCTGCGTGCTCCGCGTCCTCGGCGGTGAAAGCTTCTGCCTTTCTTGGGCTCTCTGGGTCACCTTGCCTTAACCGCGAGGAACCGCAGATAGAAGCAGCGGGATAGCGTTACAGCCGGAACGACTCTACCACGCTATCGACACCAGCATCACCCCGGCGATGATTAGCAAAACGCCGATCGCGGAACGTTTCGAAGGGCGTTCTTTCAAGATGAGAACACTGGCCAAGAACCCGAACAGCACCACCAGGCCCCGAATGGGGGCGATGAGGTTCGCGGGTGCCCGATCGAGTGCAAACAGCCACAGCACAGACCCAAGGAAGAGGTTTGTGAAACCGGTGAGAGTGGCAATGCTCATCCCTCTTCGGGACCAGGAAAACCCGCCTAAACAGTACCGCGAAAGAGCAAACACGCCCCATGCAGTGGCTGAGCCCGTGAGCGCCATCAATTGATAAGTGAGTGGAGTCATGCCCTGAGTGAGGCAGTGCTTTGCAGGCACTATCTCGGCGACTCCCCACAACACCCCTGCGGCGAGTGCGATCCATGGTCCCCAGCGCGTTGTTTGTTTATCCGATCGGTCGTGGTTAGAGGCGAGGAAGTACGCGCCCAGCACCACCAGCACCGCAGCAGCGAACGACGTGAATTGCGGTGACTCTCCGAGGAAGACAACCGCCGCTACCACGCCCCAGAACGGTGCTGTGTTGGAGAGAGGTACGGCTTCGTGTGCAGGGCTTCTCTTCAAAGCGATCATATGAAGCAAGGTGCCGCCGAATGAATCCAATGTGCCGCCGAGAACGGCTATGATCAGCAGTTTAGGGGTGGCCATAGAAAATCCTGTTGTGAGCAGACCGAATGCAATTACGAACAGTAGCGCGGACCCCGCACGAATGAACCCGAACAGGGCGAGCGAGGTGTCCGCAAGCCCTCGCTTAGCGATGACCAGTCCCCCTCCCCACAAGAAGGCACTACAAACTGCAAAAATGACCGCGGTAGCGATGATGTGCCTCCTCTACAACATCAAGGTCGATCTTTTGGTCAATCGGATCGTGCGCAAGGATATCCGGCGGCCATTTCTCTAGCAAGCAGCATTGAGCATCGTCACAGGGTTCTTGCTTGTTGATCCAGTGGAAAGCGAAGCATACACGGAAGAGGGAGGTGGTGGAGCCTGGGGGACTGACTGTACATTCCCCAAGCTGTCGAAGTCGGAGCGCCTTTGGCTGCGGTCGCAGTGCTCGGGCTTTCCTTCAACCGGCTCAGCTCTTGGCTCTTCGCAGCCTTCGCAATGTCAGCAGGGCTGTGCTGCGGATGCGAGGGTCTTCATCAGTCATAAGCTGCTCCGAGAGAGACGTGGCCTCTTCTCGACTCAACCACTGAGCTGGTAGAGACTCGAGCATGCGCCGCCGAACGAATGCATGGCGTGAGGAGAACAGTCCAAGAAGAGCTTCCTTCACTAAGATCAGCACACCAATTGGGAGGTCCTTCACAACCGTGAGGAGGGTGCGAGGCTCACCATCCTCACGGATTTTCAGAAGCAGAGGCTCGACATTCTCTGGATCTTCCGTCAGCCTCGTTCTCGTGATGGAAAGCGCGGCTTCTCTCACATCTGAGCGGTCATCGTTTAGCCACTCCAGGGATTCCTCAATTGACACTCGAACCGTTGTTGACAGCTTCCGTAGAAGGGATGCTCGGGGGCTAGGAGGGATGGCTCCATCACTGGCCGGGTATGGACCCTCGTGTTCCTTCCAGTACAGGAGCAATCCGCGGACCTCTCGTTCCGTGGGAGCAAGCCTCTCGATCTTCTCAAGAGCCTCGGCTGCGGAAACGGCGACGGAAGCTTCTCCATGGCGAATGCCTCGAACGAGGAGCTGGATGATCTCTGATGGATCTGCGTCTTCTGGCATCAACTCAGGAATGCGTTCAAAGAGATACCTGCAATCGTCCGTCAATTCGCCACGTAGGCGCTGGGAGATGACAGAAAAGGCATCTTCTCCCCAGAGTTCCTCTGCCAAGACTGAGGCCGACCAAAGGCCATGGCCGCCAGCATCTAGGAGTGTCATGGCTCTGTCTCCCGAGATTGACGGACACCCACCTGATGCCACGATGCAACAGCCAAGATATGCCACGAACCGAGCCTTCGACTGCAGTGCCTGAAGAATCAACTCATCATCAAAACGGACCCCGACCACACGATCCCAGTCCGCCTCGCATGTGAGGCGTGGGAGAAGGAAGAAGAGAGGCTGAGGATCGGACGCCACGGCATTGATGGCCTGAGACGCATCATCTGCCAGATCTTGCAGGTCGATCTGTGCTGCTCTAATGGCTCCACGGAGTACTTCCGCTAACGCTCTGCTGTCTGCAAGACGACCAATCTCGACAAACTCAGGCAGCGAGAATTCCCCCAATCTGGAGGCTGAGAAGAGTGCCCCCAAGGCCAAGAGGGGCCGATCCCGATTGGGAGATTCTGAAGGAGTGTTTCCGTTTTCGACGCAAACCACCAGTATTGCCTCCAGTAGCTTCTCGTCTGTTGAAGTGCAACGCTCGTCGCTTGTGGCAAGCCGCATCCCCATTTCTGCCCAGGATTCCTTCCTCTCAGCCCAGTACTTGCTTTTCTCAAGGACATCCTCCAGCCCCTTCTCTCGCAGAATCTTCACGATTTCTTCGGTTGCGGCAATGTTGATCTCGCCAGCCGAGAGCTTCTCAGACACGCGCTCATACGTCTCGGGTCCCGCGGCAATGTCAAGAAGGAACGAGGTGGCACTCTGCATGAATAGGCTCTCTACGTGGCTCTTGTCGCTCCAGTACGTCCGCCAACTCCGGAAACTCCATGACCATGTGTCCTCCGCAGTCCCTACCTCCTCGTACAAAGACTCGACAAGGTTCAGCGGTGGGGAAGAGAAGTTGCTCTCCAGACAGATCGTCGCTGCGCACAGCCTTGTCCAATACTGCTCGCTCTCGCAATAGGGGGCAACGGCAGGCGCAAGAACACTCACTGCATCAGGGTTCTCAAGACTTGCTGCAGCGATTTCGTAGCAGATCACCGGAATGTTTGACTGAAGTCTCTCCTGAACTGCAGCTTGTATGGAAGCTGTCGTAGTCTCGTTCGTGAACTCAAGAGAGAAACACCTGACTGTCAGCGCAGGGGTATCAGAAACGAGCGATTTCTTGGAGGCTCCGACAAGACCGGTACATATCGCCGAGGATGCACCGATTTCCGACGCGAAGAGAAACTCCTTACTCCAGTCCTTTAAGTGTGCGTGTTGGTTAAAGAACGCCGTGAGCGCGTTCTCATCAAGCTGCGCAATGAACTCGGCCGCTGCGTACTCTCTGAATGTGGGATGCACAAAGGACCACGTCTCTGTTCGGCCACCAGGCATGATGAGAACTCGTTTCTCACGCCAGAACGACAAAGCATCTGGAATGATGACCTGTCTCGCCTCCACCAGCGTGAGCTTTGTATCCTTCTGGAGGATCGACGCCGCCTGATCTAGGATCTCCGAGCCAGCTTGCGTGGCTTGTCCATGAGAAACATAGCCAAGAATTCCGAGAACGTGCCGTGCGTATGGCGGCTTGCGAAGTTCTAACTGCGGACGGCCAGGGAGTTCGGCATCTTCAAGGAGAGACAGAATCTGCCGGTATAGCTGTCCCTGCGTTTTCGGAACACTCTTCTTGGCAAGGGATAGCCGCAGAAGGAAGCTCAGTATGAGAGGAGATGCTGCGGCAACGTCCAGACTATCCAGCTCTTTCCAAGAGGCAAGAAGCCGGTGAAGCTCCGACTCTACTCTGTCCGTATCATTCGGGTAAAGGTCCGTGAGCAAACACCGAGCGAACTCCTCGATTTCTTGAGACTCCAGCGGTAGCAACCGGAGATGAGTCCACTCAGAGAAGTTTGATGGGTCATATGCGTCAGACCTGCTTGACACAATGACTCGGGTACCAGGGTGCCCAAGGCTCCAGCCCAGAAGGCGCTCAGTGACAATCCCACGCTGAAGGCCACACTCATCGAGGCCATCGGCAATCAGATATGCAGGAGTCGCGAGGAGCGCCGCTGCATTTCCTGTCTCGAAACCGTCGGTTGCAACCGCAAAAAGTGCGTTCTCGAAGCTCTTGCCTGTTGCCACTGCCTTGGCCACAGGTTGGAGTTCAACATGGAGCACACATTGACCATCCGTGGAGAACCGATGCGCAATCTTGCGCAGCAAGGTCGTTTTTCCGGACCCGGGACCTCCGATTACGACGCAACGAGGGTAGTAGCACACCATGTGAAACGCGTCGGCTTCCCTCTTCCTTTGCGCGCTCCTGGACGTGTCCGAGGCATTCAAGAGGCCTTCTCGCGGATCCTCCCGAACGCATCTCAGATCAGGCCAAGACTTCTCAATCGGGAGGTCAAGGCCAAAGCTGGGAACCTGGATGCGTGCGTATCTGTCGCGATTCCAGCGGGAATACCGACTTAGCAAGGCGCTCGTGTTGGCAACATCCAGTGAGACAGCGATTTCTTTCTGGCTTAGCGCGGCCTCCAACGTGGCACCGCGCATCCCTCCCCTCGTGGCAGCGAGTTGCAACCCTTTCTCCGCAAGCACACTCCAAGCAGCCCCACTCATGAGTGGATCTGAGATCTGGCGGGAGAGCATATCGAGTGCGTTGGCAAGGGTGGGAGATCCATCCTCTAGGTTAAGACTCACGATATGCAGCCTCTCGATGATCGAAGTGAGATCAAGATCGGCTTGCTCTAGCAATTCAAGGAAGGCCTTGGTGATCGGCTTGAGATGGTCCTTCCTTCCTATCGACAGACGCCCCAAGCCAAGCCGAAGGTCCTCACTAACTTTCCTGCTGGAGAAGGGACCTACAACGAGGACTCCTAGGAGCTTTGGCTCTCGCTTGAGTCCCTGAGCCAAGCGTAGCAACGCATCCCGGAGATTGGAGTCGTTGCGAGCGCGCTTCTTGACCTGAATCTCAACTAGTTTGCCGCTTTCAAGGTGAAGTCGAAGATCGTCCCCGGCCCCACCGGTCTCGGGGTATACGACAACCGGCACATCACGTTGTGACCGCAGCCAACCCAGCGGTTGCTGCGCGAGCACATTGATGGCTACGTACGCCGTTACTAGTGCCTGGAATGACCAGCCACCAGCACCGCCGCTTCCTCCTGGGTTGTTCCTCTTCTCAGTCATGTCAATACGTAAGCCATTCTACCTAATGACTCGAACGGAGGGAACTCCTTGGTTAGAGCAAACAAGCGAGTTCTACAACAACGACGCATGCCGTCCAAGCTGGTGGTGGGCGGAGCTCATGAAGAGAGACGTCACCACGCAGGCGCTACCGAGAGCGTTCTACAGCCAGTTTCCCGAACTCCAGACTAGGGGGCTCGACCCACATACACGGGGTCGGGTCTTGCGATGCAAACTACGCGCAGATACCGAGCCAGGTGCATCGATGAGGTTCTTCGCGATTAAAAGCGCTGTAGCTTCCGCCCACAGAAGTTTACGAAAAGCTTGCACTGCCTCGGCAGGGTCAAGTCGCCCCAAGTCTTCCGTAGAAAGTGTGAAAATTCCCCGATTCATCTTAAGCTGAGAGTACTTACCACCCGGGGATTTGTCAAGCTACTTGTAGGACTACCCGCCAGGATGAAACGCCGTTCTCCATACGTGCACCTCGGGTCTGTTGGGGAGAAGCAGCGAAAGCCAGTTGAGAAAAGCGATTCGGCTTTGTTGTGGTGGAGCCTACGTGAACGATGAGAGAACTTTTATCCTAACATGCTCATGGACTTGAAACCTAGTCATGAAGTACACTCTGCGATTACATCCCTTTAGTGCCCACCTACTGAGCGGGAGAGCCGATGTGAATGATTGAAGAACTCGAAACCCAGTTTCGGTAAGATCCCATTGGACTGCAGGAAGAACTTTCCCGTCCACGTCTTCACAGTGAGGAATCTGCTGGACCTGAGCCCGCTCCTCTGATGGGGATCATACGGTAGCTGGTTCGAATCCCTCCAGACACGCCTGATCTTCTCCACCACCATACCGAGAACTTTTCAACGTCGATTCTCGGTTAAGTTGCTGAGGTACACCTTGCGGGACGAGTTTTAAACTCGGGGGCACCTTCTAAATCGAATAGAACTTGGCGTTACGCCTGAAGCAATTCCAAGGGAGAGAGGTAGGTGACAGCAAGAGGTCATGATCAGTCTGTGAGTATCAGTCCCCAGCGAAGAAACACCAAGAATGAAGATCTGACCACAGCGCCCTCGAACTCCGCGTTTCGCGACCAGCGGGATTCCGCTCCCCGAAAACGAGCTGCGTTAGCACGACTGTCAAATCGGCTAACGCAGCGATGCCAATACTATCCGCCAGTTAGTGCGTCACAATAAGATTTCACCATTTGGGACCTCCCTTTTCTTTTCGTCCTCCGCGTTTTCGTGGGAAACACGACATCCCTATCTTACCGATATACCACCTCCCGATCAATGTCGTTTCAGCCATTAGCTTCTTCCTGGTTTGCCTCTTCCTCCTTTAGTTTCACTGTTTCGGCCACCTTCTTTCTGACCTCGTCACTGTTTATCCACCGAAGGCAGTACTTCTCCCCAACGCGAGGATACTTCTTCTCGAAATAGAATCGTCCGTCGGATGCCTCCAAGGTCTCGATAAGCTCCTCGCCTGCGAATTGCGAAACCAGAATCACATCGACTGCGTCAGGTGCGCATCGCTCGGGGAATACAAGTTCGACGGAGAATTTGAGCTCGAAATGCCGTACAACATGCTCGAACCAATCACTCGAATCAACAAGGTAAGTGCCTATTGGGAAATTCACCTCAGAAAGGCGATCATACTTCTGTCCCTTGAGGAACGGCTCGCTAACGTGGTGGGCGTACTCAACATCACTAAACTCGTCGCCAGGAGGAAGAACTCGTAGTTCGCTTTCCTGCCAACCGTGCTTCACCTTGGCAGGCCGTATCTTCGCGTGAACAGTGCTTGCGTCCCAGGGATGAGTACACCTGAATATGTCTCTATATGAGACTAGGCCACTGCTGTTCGGCATGATCAACTCGTTCTTCACGAAGTGTATACCGCCCAACTCGTCGATTATCTCTACAAGTTCGTTATTCAGAACAGTGAAGGGCGAACTAACTTCTACCGTAAGGCTTTCAACGGACTCTGTCACCCGGACGATCCTTGAGATGGGGACCGTCACAGTCCCGTCTCCTGTCAACACCTCAAGTGTCTGTGAAAAAACAGAGGCTCTTGTGAGAACCCCGTTCAGAATCTCTCCGTTGTCGATTGCGATACTTGTCGGATGCCCCATCCGCGCAGCTAGTGCCCGGACTGTTCCCAAACGCGGTATGTTCCTGATTATCGCCCAGAAGGCAGATATCGCCGACAGTATCCCACCCACAATGCGACCATCATAGCACAAACCTAACTGGATGTCAATCCGCTGCTTTCCCGGCATGTGTATCAACGCTCACTTCACGAGCGGACTGGTGTCTGATATCCTGCCACTGACCTTTCCTCCGAAAACCGGTCCAAGTGCAGCGTAAGCAGTTAGCTACTCCTGGGAACTTCCAGTAGACATGAATCTGGCACAGGCCGTCCTCTAGATCCGCTCAGTAGCGCCAAGTTGTAGCGTCGAAACGCAGCTCGTTAATTGATCCCCCACTCAGTGAGAGCCGGGTTTTACTCACAGACACACTCCAAAGTACGTCAAACTTCGTTTCGCCTTCTGACACGAGGGCTTCTTTGTACGTAGCTAGAGAGAGTGCATCCGGGAAGGGACCGGGTTGGACAACCAAATCCCCCGCTTTAATCGGGCCGAGGAAGACATCTGGATATCGGAGCGAGCGCATGGTGGGCGATAAGATGTCTCTATCATTAGCGGCTCCCGACGCACCACCAAATATCGACTGACTGTGGCCTATCGGCTGATAGTACGCCTCAGAGCGGGGGTGGCGCTTAAGAGCCTCCCGGTGTGCTGTGATACAAGTATTCCAAGATATCCGCTGCCCTTGCTTCTTGAGGAAACGGGGCATGCCAATCGTCCAAGAATCCACACGTGTCACATCGGCTCCTTCAGGAACGTCTGTGAGCTCGCTACTGAACTTGCGGCTAATACGGTCCTTCACGTCCTCCCGATAGTAGAGACCCTCCGTGGTCTCGCTGTTAGAGAAGTACTCTGCCGCTTTGTCCCTGATCTTATTGACAAACTCCTCAGTAACGTTAGCGACCAAGGTGTTAATCAGTTGTTCCAACAGCTCAAGGCTCTCAACTACTCGAGCGTTCTGCTTCGACTCAGTCTTGGCAGCGGCTGCTAAACGCAGCCGGTTGTCCCCCGCAACTAGTACAACGGTGCAAACGGAAGGAGTGCGTGGAGATGCTTTGAGTATCTGAAGGAAGGTTTCCAGCACCAAGCGATCCCGAAACCCCTTTTCCGCATCGCTGGGTCCAAAAGGAGGTTCTCGGAAAATCGATGCATGGACAAGTTCCTTCCAGTTGATGCTCTCTGTCTTCAGCTCTTCCACATCGAGGTTCAGCTCCTGTAACTGCTTGCTCGTTGTCGTCTCTACCAACGATGACAGGTTCTTCGCATCGACGCCAATTGATATCTGGAGAAGTCCTTCGAGATCTCTCATAGCTGGCAGTTTCTCGATCGCGGCTTTGGTCATCTGATACTGCCTCTCGCCTACGACAACCGCTGGCAATATCCACTTAATCATGAGATCTTGATGGCCGGAGTTGTGCTCGACGAGCTCCTTGGCTGCGTGGCAGAGCAGCTGGCTTGCCGTGTTCGTGTGTAGGACACTTGTGTCAAAAACAACTTTCAGCAACGGAGACTTCTTACTCATTGCAGCCACCCCAAAATACATTTACAGACGATCCAAGTATATCACCTGGTCTCATGGCCATCAAATGCCTTCGCTCCTCAAAAGAAGACGTCCGACTCGGGAAACTGTCTCGAGCGCCCTTCTCCAAGCATGCCGCCCCGAGCTACTTACGGTTCCGTGAGTTATGCGAGAATGGATACCCTCTTTGTGCAGACTATGCAGCAGTTCACGCAACAAGAGTCCTTCTTCCGTTACGATTGCGCGAATCTCCTAGTCTGGAACCTATGGGATCAATCCCATACACGGGGTCGGGTCTTGCAATGCAACATACGCGCAGATACCGAGACAGGCACATCAATGAGGGTCTTCGCGATCGAAAGTGCTGTGGCTTCAGCCCACAGAAGTTCACGAAAAATCTGCACTGCCTCCGCAGGGGCAAGCTACCCCAAGTCTTCCGTGGAAAGAGTGAAGATTTCCCCATTCATCTCAGACTGAGAATAGTTACGGCTCGGGAATTCGTCAGGCTACTTATAGAACTACCCGCCAGGATGAAACGCCGTTCTCCATACGTGCACCTCGGGTTCTGTTGGGGAGAAGCAGCGAAAGCCAGTTGAGAAAAGCGATTCGGCTTTGTTGTGGTGGAGGTGAGCGGATTCGAACCGCCAGCCTCCCGCGTGCAAGGCGGGCGCTCTCCCAGTTAGAGCTACACCCCCGGATTACGTACAGACAGGATTATACCGGCCCGCACATCTTGATCAACCGGTGGTCAGAGATAAACGAAGTGGCAGACGTGCCAGGCGGTGTTGAAGGACCAGGTTGCGGCAAGTGAGAGATTGAGCACCGCAGCGATCCTCCTTCCCTTAAGCAGGATGTAGAACGGCCCGATAAGTCCGACAATCCGGAGAGAGATTAGGAGTCCGAGGCCGACGCTCCTTCCCTTCAACCAGGGAAGGAAGTAGAGACCCTGGATCAGGTACCCCAAGAGCGCGAGGAATACGAAGACCCGCGGGTCGAGTCCGTGCTCACGAGCAAGGCGTGTCGCTCGCTTCACCCACTTCAGTATATAGCGCTTGAAGAACCCTCTCACCGCAATGATACCAACCTGCTCTGCTCTTAGATCTCCCATGTGGAGTACTCGGCTCTTTTTCAACAGGATATTTTCGTGAATAGAATACCAGCTCAGGGCAACGAATGCAACATAAAAACTCTTTTTTGGCTCCTCGCTGTTTCGAGTGGGCAGTGATTTCTGATTTTGATTCGCACGGGATGGATGCCGGTTGCAAAGCAAGACCGAAGAGAATTCACCACGAAGAGCACGAAGGACACGAAGAATGGAATTCGGTTCAAGCGCACATCTGCAATCGGTCGAGTGCAAAAGCAGAAAAAGATAGTCGTGAGTCTAAATGAAGCCCATAGTCCAAAGCTCAACGTGGCAGGCAAGCTGCTCACGCTACAAAAGAACAGGCTTTTGGGTAGCGTCGGGAGCTTGCCATACATGGCGAGCCTCCGACGTTGCGCTTGTCCTCTGAACCCTTCGTGCTCTTCGTGTCCTTCGTGGTGAAATGAGTCCATTACACAGCTTTGTACCTCTGCGAGAGTCTTGGTGCTCGACCTCTCTCTTACGTTACCCACTCGAAACGACGAAGAGCCTCTTTTTTAGAGTCTTTCCGTGCTTCAACCCTTCTCTCGCTCTGAGGTAACAACCGCGCTTTCGGGTATCATTGCCTTCCCATGACGAAGCCCAGAGACCTTCTCACCGCAGTTCGACAGAGCCACCTGTTGCCGGTGATAGAAGCTGTTATCACGGCGCTCATCTGGTCTTCCTCCTTTATCGGAGTGAAGGTCGTCCTCCGCTATACCGGGCCACTCACAACAGCCGGGCTGCGCTACTTTATCGCCTTCCTCCTCCTCTCCCCGTGGCTGTGGCAACACTGGCGGTCCTCTCCGTACATCACCCGTGGACAGTGGTCGCGCTTCACCCTTATAGGGCTCTTCCAATACACGATTGGAAACGGCGCCCTCTTCTTTGCCCTGAAGACGCTCTCGGCAACCACCGGTTCACTCGCCCTGTGCCTTGTTCCGATCCCGGTCTTGTTGCTGGGGCTGGTGCGACTCAAGGAACGGCCTCGCCCCCTCCAACTCCTGGCTTTCTCGATCACGATCGGGGGGAGCGTTCTCTTCTTCTCGCCCAACGGAGTGGAGTTTCGGGATCCGCTCGCTCTCGGGCTCCTTGGGGTAGCAATCCTCAGCTTCTCCGCGTTTCCTGTGCTGGTGAGGGAGGTTGCCCGCAGCCACAAGGTGGACAACGTTGTCCTGACGGGGATCCCTCTGGGAATCGGTGGGGGTCTTCTTCTCCTCCTCGCGTTCATATGGGAGGGGATTCCCCGTATGCCGTTCTTCGCCTGGGGAGTGATCCTGGGGCTCGCACTGGTGAACACCCTGTTTGCCTACCTCCTCTACAATCACTCGCTCCGGCACCTCTCCGCGATCGAGGCGAACGTGATGCTCAATCTTACTCCCCTCGGTACGGCACTCATTGCCTGGGGAACCCTGGGTGAGCGACTCCTCCCGGTTCAGATCGTGGCGATGTTCCTGATTGTGGTCGGGGCAAGCTTGGTGCAGCGGTGGAGCGGGAACTACCGTCGTGAGAAGTAATCACCAAAGATGAAAAGAACCTATGAGGAACACAGGAATCCAGGAAGACTCACAAGCAGAAGCTGCAGGGCACTAGACTCTTTCCTGAATTCATGGCTTCCTTATAGTCTGTTACGTAAGCTTTGCCACTACCTGTTTTCAAACTCAAACCATAGTTTCAAGCATTTTACCGCAGAGGGATTGGGAGGAGAAAGGGGGACACGGAGATGCGGGGAATTCGTTATCAATCTCTCAATCACTAACTCGCTCAATCATCCAACTTTCGGCGGTAAAAGCCTCTGTAGATTTGTGCAACAGTCTCCCCGAGGGTTTAGAATCACGCCATGACATTCTCTGACACTATTCAACCTATTCATCGACAACTGTGGAGCGGGCTCGCAAGCGACGATCCGGCGGCGGAGGTTGGTCTTCTTGGCGTGCCGTTCGATGGGGCGACCAGCTTTCGCAAAGGGGCATCTCTCGCCCCGAGGAAGATCCGCGAGCTGACGCCGCACATCGCACCAGCAACCGAGGAGGGGGTGTCCCTTGCGGGATTGCGGGTGCGCGATTACGGTGACGTCCCTATTGATCTGAATTGGGAACGGTATTTCAATGCGGTGGAGGCGCGTGCAAGGGAGGTCTTTCGCCATCCCTTCTCCTTGTTCTTAGGGGGCGATCACTCTGTCACGATTCCGCTCACGAAGGCGTTCAGTGAGTCGGTGAAGGGAGGATTCGGCGTCATCCACATAGACGCACACGTCGACCTTGCCGATACGTTCGAGGGGCACAACTGGTCGCACGCCTGCACGGAACGCCGTGTGTTGGAACTCCCCAATATCGACCCGCACCATCTGGTCCTCGTCGGTATTCGCTCGTTCATGGACGATGAGCTTCGCTTCCTCACGGAGCATCCGGAGATTGGGCTGCACACGGCTTGCGATCTTTACCGACACGGGATCGAGACAGTCGCGCAAGGAGTGGTGCGACAACTGCGAGATGTAGATGCAATCTACGTAACGCTCGACATCGATGCTCTCGACCCCGCATTCGCCCCGGGGACCGGGACTCCGGAGGCGGGTGGCCTTTCCACCCGTGACCTGTTGGAACTTCTACGAGTGGTCTTTGCCGGGCTACCTGTCCGTGCGCTCGATATTGTGGAGGTCTCCCCACCGCTTGACCACGCCGATATCACCGCGGTCGCTGCCGCCAAGGTGATCTACGAGGTCTTCGGTTGGGTGAAAGGAGCTGCCTGCTAAACAGCGATGGCCCGATTTTTTATGCTAGAAAAGATTCACCACGAAGGACACGAAGAGCACGAAGAATGGCATTCGGTTCAAACCGCAACAACCAATTGGGTACAAAGATATGCGCCAAGGATAAACCCCAGAACGTCGGAGACCAGCTCCGACGCTACGAAAAGCTTGATGTAACGCTGCACCTTGTGTGCAATGCTACTCTCGCTGCAATAACGTTCTATAAATGCAGCATGAAGACCAACTTCGGTTAGATCCTTGGCTCCTGCTTTTCAATACTTCTTAAGAGTAGGATCAAATGCTTTGTTCTCTCCTTCGTGTTCTTCGTGGTGAAACAATCCGGTGCCTCTGCGAGAGGCACAAGCTATTGAGGTATATCCAGAAGGGCGTCTATGAACCCCTTCTATATCTCCTTCTCTTCTTGCTCTAGGTACTCGAGGATTGCCTCGACGGCGAGGTAACTCACCGAACGATCATTCTTCTCCGCGAGCTTGGCCAACCGGGCAATGGGGCGGAGATCTTTCTTATTATTTGGGACGGCGATTGATATCTTGTCGAGTGTCTGTTTCAACATAAGAGTCCTCCTTCATAAGGGCTGATTATAACCAATACTGCTACAGATATCAGCTACAGGTGATTATTCTGCATGCGCCGACTGGATGATCTTAGGGATAGAGGCGGTTGATCTGGCGCGCAAAGGGGATCGCCTCGCGGATGTGGGAGATTCCACAGATCCAGGCGATCGTCCGCGCCACGCCCAGGCCGAACCCGGAGTGAGGGACCGATCCGTAGCGGCGCAGGTCGAGGTACCATTCGTAGGCTTCACTCGAAAGGTGACTCTCTTCGAGCTGAGCCTGAAGCTCCTCCAGCGTGTCGACGCGCTGGCTTCCACCGATCAACTCACCATACCCCTCGGGGCCGATCAGGTCAGCGGCGAGGACGCGGGAAGGGTCACTCGGATCGCGTTTCATGTAGAACGGTTTCATAGAGGTGGGGAAGCGCTCGATGAACACGGGCTTGCCAAAGTGCTCACCGAGGATGGCCTCATGAGGGGCGCCGAAGTCATCCCCGAACGCGATCTCCTGCCCGGCTTCCTGTAGGAGTTTGATCGCATCACCATAGTCCACACGCGGGAGTGGAAGGGTGACCTCCTCGCGCAGCAAGTCGACATCGCGCTCCAGCTGTGCGAGCTCAACCTTGCGCTCGCTGGTGACGGTATCAACGATGTAGGCGATCATCTCCTCTTGCAGGCGGAGGTTGTCGGCGTGATCGTAATACGCCATCTCGGCTTCAGCCATCCAGAACTCGGTCAGATGCTTGCGCGTCTTCGATTTCTCTGCTCGAAAGACGGGTCCAATCCAGTAGACCTTTCCCAGTGCCATCGCGGTTGCCTCCAGGTAGAGCTGCCCACTCTGGCCAA
>Ga0315543_1002277_pt1 | contig 18888 bp, 16 predicted proteins | sample SalMarSW160210MG_2_FD_203098 | JGI IMG/M metagenome (GOLD analysis project Ga0315543, IMG submission 203098) | Salt marsh sediment microbial communities from the Plum Island Ecosystem LTER, Massachusetts, United States - Salt Marsh Sediment SW1601-210 ...
CTTACTTTTTAGCGGCATTTTCGTTTATAATAGCCAAAAGGAGGTTGGTCAAATGCGCTTGCTATATCGACTGCTGGTTGTTCTCGTCATCTGCCTTGTAGCCATTGCTCTGCCGGCTGCGCCTGCACAAGCTGCTGGCGCAACTATCACGCTCTCCCCCAACCACGGAGTTCCCGGGGAGGAGGTCACCGTCCGCGGCTATAATTTTACGGCTGACGAATGGGTTGATATTTACTATTACCTTAACGGTTCCAGGACCCGGGTAGCCGAAGATGAGACCGATGGAGACGGAGATTTCCGGGTGACTTTCGAAGTTCCTGAAAGCTACACAGGAGACCACGGGGTGTTTGCCGAGGACGAGGATGACATCGATGCCTATGCTGAATTTACCGTGGAGCCGGGTTTAATAGTAGACCCTGAAGAAGGTCCTGTAGGCACTACGGTTACCGTGGAAGGCCTGGGGTTCGCCGAGGATGAAGAAGATATCGAGCTGAGGTACTATCTCAATGGCGATTATGAGGTGATAGAGGATGATATTACCGCGGACGAGGATGGTAGTTGGGAGACGAGTTTCCAGATTCCCCCTTCTACCCAGGGAAGCCATCGGATAGACGCCAGGGGTGACGAGAGCCATCTTCACGAGGTTGAGGATGCCATTTTCGAAGTAACACCTGGGATAAGCATAGATGTGTCATCGGGCAGCGTGGGCGACACCATAACGATGACAGGTAGCGGATTTGAGGCTGACGAGAGGGACATCACGATATTATTTGATGGAAAGGAAGTGAAGACGGAAATCAGGGCCGACGACACAGGTTACTGGGAGGAAGACTTCAAGGTGCCCGAGATGCCCACAGATGAGTATAGCGTCACCGCCGAGGGAGAGCAGACCGACAAAGAAGACATCACCGCGCTCAGCTTCGAGATAGAGCCCGACATCGTGTTGTCCCCCGACGAAGGATATGTGGGCACAGACTTAACTATCGCTGGACGCGGATTTGCCGCCAACGAAGATGTAGATATAATGTACGAGGGCAGCCAGATAGAGACAGCCAGGACCAACAACAAAGGCAGCTTCGATGTAATTTTTCTCGTGCCTGAGAGCAAATATGGCGCGCGACTGGTGACAGCCGAGGATGATGCCGAGAACGAGGCCACCGCTACCTTCACCATGGAATCAGACCCTCCAGACACACCGGAACTCATTTCACCGCCCGACGGGGGCCGGATGGGATTCATAGGCAAGGTGAGGCCGACATTTGAGTGGTCTGAGGTATCCGATGTCAGTGGAGTTTACTATAGCCTGCAAATAGCAGCCAGTGCCAATTTCACCACCAATGGAGAATTCGTTGACCCCATAGTTTCGAAACAGGGCTTGGTCGGAACGAATTATACGCTGGAGAAGACAGAAGCCCTGCCTTATGGTACATACCACTGGATTGTGCAAGCCATAGATGGGGCAGAGAACAAAAGCGACTGGACTGCGGCCTATTCCTTCCGGGCCGGACTCTTGCCCCTGTGGGCATTCATTGTTATCATAATCGCAATAGTGGGGGGTATCGGGGCCGCAGTTTACTTCTTTATAATAAGGAGAGGAGTATATTACTACTAAAGGAGATTCCCACGCAGAGTTTGCCCTGAACGCAAGGGAGATTCTTCGCCTGTGGCTCAGAATGACACTCGCCTCCTGTCATTGCGAGGCTGACTTCATCAGCCGAATCGTGAAGGAAGGGATTCCTTCACGATTCAAAGAGAGAGCGGGTTCAAGACCCGCGCCTACATAATGAACGTAGTGGCGGGGTTTATCCCCGCCTGGTGGAGGGGGAAGATGCTCGCAATACCAAATAAAAGGGAGTAGTATAGAGGAAAAAGGGGGAATAAAGTTAAAGAAAGAAGGAGGGAAAAATGAAGTTAACAGTTATTGGACTGGGGCAATGTGGCTGCCGGATTGCCGACCACTTTGCCAGACTAAATTTCAAGGCGCGTGCTCAGCGCAAGGCAACCATAGCCCCCACCATCATTGCCGTGAATACAGACCAGGCAGACCTGACTGGGCTGAGGTTTATCAAGGACGACTACACGCACCGTGTGCTCCTGGGCTTGCGCCAGACCCTGGGACACGGGGTAGGCAAGATAAACGAGCTAGGAGCTCAACTGGCTAAGGAGGACGGTGATAAGGTACTGGATGCCGTGAAAGCTATCCCACAGTTTTACGAGACACATGCCTTTTTTCTCATAGCCGGCGCTGCCGGCGGCACAGGGTCGGGAGCGCTGCCCATAATAGCCAGGGCAGTTAAGGATAGATACATCAGCAAGCCAGTCTATGCCCTGGTAGTTTTGCCTTTTGAGCATGAGCAGACCACAGAGTCCAGAAGCACATATAACACCGCCACTTGCCTGAAATCCACTTACGATGTAGTGGATGCCATTTTTCTCGCTGATAACCAGAGGTATGTGAGAAAAGATGCCAGTCTCGTTAGTAACATAGACAGAATAAACAGGATGATTGCCGAGCCCTTCTATGATTTAATGTGTGCTGGTGAGGTAACTAAGGCCAAATATGTGGGTTCGCGGACGATAGACGCCGGGGACATAATTGCCAGCCTGGAGGGGTGGACCGCCATTGGCCTGGGGAGAACTGAGCTTCCTTCATTCCGCTTCCCCTGGGAGATAAGGAAGAAAACTTTCCGCGACAAAGCTCTGGAAAGCTTCAGAGGGACACAAGCCTTGGATGCCACCATCTCTGACCTTTCACTCACTTGTAGCCCCCAGGATGCCGGCAAAGCTATATACATCATATCTGGTCCGGAAAGAGACCTGAATATGGACATGGTCAAGAGTGTTAGCGATTACATCAAGGAGCTGGCATCCAATGCCCTGATTCGAGGCGGCGATTTTCCCGGAGAAAAGCACTTTATTGACGTTACCCTGATATTATCCCAGTTATCCTTTGTGCCCAGGATAAAAGAGTTCTACGAGCAAGCTACGCAGTATGCCAAAGAACATAAGGGACAGCTAGAGCAAACTAAGAAGAGGATTGAATCCCTGGCTGAGCTAAGCAAAGACTTGCCTAGCTTGGAGTAAAGTCGGGGCAAGCCCGACCCTCGATTGCCCTACCAACACAGTGGCGAGGTTTATCCTCGCCTGCGCGAAATCCCAAATTTCAAGCACCAAAACCTAAACAATAGCGAAATTCAAAAATCAAAATGACAACTGAAATCCAAATGCTTAAATGTCAAACCTACTCCGTTTTGTCATTTGGATTTTGGGCTTGATTTGACATTTGAGCTTTGTCATTTGTCATTGTTTAGAGATTTGTCCCGACAATGTCAGGATGAAATCGGCATTTAGAGCTTGGATTTTAGGATTTGGAATTTAGCCAATGGGATTGCCACGCACCTTTCAGGTGCTCGCAATGACAAAAAGAAAGGGCTCAGGATGACAAGAAGTGAACTAGCTTTCCCTGAGCCAACCCTTTGCTTCCCTGGGGCCAAAACCTTCGGCAGCCCGGACCACCAGAGCCAGGCTCACGAGAAAATCGTCATGTCCCTCTTGAGGGTCAACATAGAAGTTCATCGTTTGGTTCGGGCGATATTGCGCCCTGGCTCTTTCCAGCTCAAACAAGGTCTCTTTATATTCCCTGGAGCCATCCTGCTTGTAAAATTTAAGCCTCCCGGAATTAACAAAGGACAATAGCCCAAAGCCCATATCGGATTTGCTCTTTGAGGTAATGACGAGTGGGATGACCCTGCTTCCCAGTTCCTTTCTGAGAAAGCTGGCTACAGGCTGACCAATGCCGGTGGCGTCCACCACTATCCTGTGGCAGTTCCAGACATTCTTAAGGATATCCGTCATCTGGGTATAAAGCTGGCTGTGGGGCGTTCCAGTCCACTGGTATTGTTCCACAACTTTCAACAGTGGCTGCGATGGGTTAGTGGCATCCACCTCGGCAATGGTGATTACCGTGGAATCATGTCCTCTTCCCTTATTATTATCAGGAGCGCCTCCACCTATCATTTCCTGTTCATGTTCCCCGGCCAAATCTACGCCAGCAATATAAGTCCTCTTCCCCTCAGGCTGCGATTGCCTCTGGTGTTCTCCCAGCACCAGAGCTATCTGCTGCCGTGATAGGAAGCCTCCGCCGTGGGTGATCGTTAATAAAGCATATTGAGTCCTGAACAGGGGATGCTCTTCGCCCAATCTTTGCCGCTCTGCCTGGACAAACTTGATATAGTCAGGATTGTAGCGGCCGACCTCCTGCCAATCATATCTAAAGTGGCGCTTAATGCCGTCCTTTCTTTCCAGTTCCAGATTAGCCTGCTTTATCTCTTCCAGTAAGGTGCTATCATCCCAGGTAGTGCCATAAAGAATCGTGGTCACGTTGCTAGCTGAACCCATGGGGCGGAATTCCCTGGTGTACTTTTCCTTGCTAACATCCTGCGATTCATCAATCTCCAGAAGTATGTCAGCGGTGTGTCCTACCACTGAAGACGAGCCCTCGGCCGACAGAAATACGGCTTTAGCATTGCCGAGCTGAACGATATAGCCCATCTGGAGCCGATAAATGCCATCAAAACCAAAATCATCCAGCCTCTGTTTCAACCTTTCTATAGATATAATGGTTTGAGGCTTGAAGGTGGGGGAGCATTTTATAAGATTGCCTCCCCTGACCATATACAGCGTTAACAGCAGAACTTCCAGATGCGCTGAAAGCTCGTTTTTGCCTCCCTGCCTGGCAATCTCCACAGAAAAGGTCAGTCCCATTCCCTTCTGGATAGAGTCCATAGCCGCCCGGGCCACTTCTAGTTGATAAGGTCTTAGCTTCATTAGAATAAAATCTCAATATCTAAGCTCTAAGCAACATCAAATGACAAAGCTCAAATGTCAAATAAAGATCAAAACCCTAATGACAAAAAGGTAGTTTTGGTATTTAAGCATTTGGATTTTAATTGTCATTTGGATTTTGATATTTGGGTTTGTTTAGGCCTGCTCTGAGCAAAGTTGAAGAGATTTGGAATTTAGTGCTTAGGATTTAAGCTGTAGCGTGCTTACCTGCTTGCTGCTTTAATTCCGATACCAACCCCCAGGGGCACAGCAACCTCGGTCAAGACTTTCTGGATGGCTTCCTTGAGAGACTTCTTTTGTTCTTTGGTAATTTGATATCGTGTTCTTACCAGCCGGGCTATGATATTGGCTGCCTCGAAGTGCAGGTCAATTCGCTCTGGCTGCTCTTCCAAAAGTTCCCTGAGCTTTACTCTGAGAATGGCAATCTCCTCGTCGATTCCTTCGACATGAGAAGCTTCCTCCAGTTCCAGCTTTTCTGCCTCATCCAGGGCCCGGCTATAGAAACCCCGTGGGCTACTCTTTCTCTTGCCTTTTCCTTCTGCTGCCATAACAGTTCTGGGGTCCCCGAAAATTCAGAGAATTTTTGGGGTTTTTTACCGAGGCCTTGACCAAGCCATAGACGAGGACATGAGCTGCCAGGTTGTAATCCTGCTTCTGAAGAGCCGCCGGCAATAGTTTCAAACTCAATCTACTTTCCTTATTGAACCCCTATTACCCATTTAGCGAAGCTAAATTATAGCACAGGTGTTCTAAAGGGGCAACAGAGTTTTGTCAGCTCAAAAGGCAATCTTTAGAAGCGATGCTATTATCCAGCCGAGAGCACCGCATATCGGGAAGGTCAGAATCCAGGCCAGTACGATATTCCTGGTTACTCCCCACCTTACTGCGGAAAGGCGCTTCGTGGCACCCACCCCCATTGTAGCTGCCGTGGCACAATGAGTGGTGCTTACTGGAATACCCAGGCGCGAAGCTATCTCAATAACAGTAGCCGCCGAAGCCTGAGTAGCAAAACCATGGATAGGTTGTAGAGCAGTGATCTTCATCCCCACAGTTCTAATAACTCGCCAGCCGCCCATAGCAATGCCCGAGCTAATGGCTAAAGCGGATACGATTATTACCCACCACGGGATATTGTCCCACAGCTCAACCCGCCCGGTATAAATCACCAGCGCCATGGTGATGACACCTATGGGCATCTGGCCATCATTTTTGCCGTGGCTATAAGCTAAAAAAGCGGTAGTAAGCCATTGCAGACGGCTGAAGACAACTCTCATTCTGGATGGAGCGCTTCGGCGAGATGCCCAGAGCAGGACAACCATAAGTACAAAGCCACCGATGAAGCCCAGGGTAGGAGCAGCAACCACTGATACCCCAATCCGTTCCAATATGCTCCACACCACTGCCTCACTACCCGCCACTGCTATCCCTGCCGCTGCCAGCCCGGTGACAAAGCTATGACTTATACTTACCGGCAGACCCAAGCGAGTAGCTATGGTTCCCCAGACGATAACCGCTACTAAACCAGCAATCACTGTTAAATATGAGATTGCCTCAGGTACTAAAATCCCCTTGCCGATGGTTCTGGCAACCTCTAGGCCGGTAGCGGTACCAGCGAAGTTACAAAAGGCAGCCAGTATTATGGCGTTTCGAGGTGAAAGAGCCCGGGAGCCAATCGAAGCAGCAACACTATTGGCAGCATCATTAAAACCATTAACCACACCAAAGCCGATGGCTGCCGCAATTACCAGAACCAGCAGAGCGAGCTCAGGCATGCTTCAATACTATACCTTCAAGGACATTGGCGACATCTTCGCCCCGGTCGGTGGCACTTTCGAGGTGTTCATATATTTCACGCCATTTAATTACCTCGCATGCGTCGAGATGGCAAACTTCAAACAGCTCGGCCAAGGCAGCGTGCTGCACATCGTCGGCCTCGTTTTCCAGAGTATTGATCTCCACACACTGCTTAAGAATCCATGGGAATTGGTCGCGGCGGCGCAAACGAGGCATGACTTCACTAAGCTTGTAGGCTACCTTGGCTACGATTCGGGCTAACTCTTGGGCCCTCTCCGTGGGTTGAGCAATACGATAAAGGCAGGCTGTCCTGCCCGCAGCCTCGATGAAATCCATTACATCGTCCAGGCTTTGGGCGAGGAGAGTAATATCCTCTCTGTCAATGGGAGTGACAAAGGTGCGGTGTAACCTCTGTATTATTTCGTGCGTTATGACGTCGCCTCTATGTTCTAACTCCTTAAGCTCTTTTGCTTTTGCTTCCACATCTTCATAATTGTCAAAGAGGTCAACCAGTTTTTCTGCAGCAACAACCAGATTACTCGTTTCTTGTTCAAACAGGTCATAAAACCCCATGTCTCTGGGGGGCATGAAAAATTTAACCAAAGTGCACCTCCTCTCCCTTACCAGTCAATACACACTTCCCATCCCAAAATTCTCTTCATTTACGTCCCGCATTATAGCACACCATAAGAAATTTCTACTGCGCCTTGTACTCGCTCACCTGATTAGCGAGGCTCCTTTTTTCCATCACTTATCAAATCTCAAAAATAAAAATTATAATTCACAATGCAAAAATCTGTGCTTCAATTATAGTATTCCGCATAACCTTCCTCTCCTTTCGTTATTCGTTTTTCATTTTCATATTTGAATTCGTTCAGGCCTGTCCTAAGCGAAGTCGAAGGAATTGGCTGCTTGAGATGATAGCAAGGGAGGTGTAGCTACTGAGGATTTGTCACTTGAGGTAGTGGCTTGCCCGCCTTCTGCGTCTGGATAAGCTAGCCTTTATCTTCTCCCCACCATTTCTTTAGCCTATCAGCAATCTCTTTTTCATAGCCCTGGCCACCGGGGATGTAATAGCGTTTCCCGTTCAGAGAAGGTGGTAAGTTTTGTTGCTTGACGAAATGGTCCGGGTAATCGTGAGCATATTTATAGCCCTGCCCGTGTCCCATCCGACGCATTAGATCAGTTACCGGGTTACGCAAGTGCAGTGGCACAGGCTCATTTCTGCCGTGCTGGATGTCCTGTTGAACCCGTGAGTAAGCCTGGTACAACGAATTGCTTTTGGGCGAGGTTGCCAGATAGATCGTCGCCTCCGCTAGAGCCAGGTTGCCTTCGGGCAACCCCACGAAGTGTACTGCCTGCTGGGCGGCTATCGCTATCACCAGTGCTTGAGGGTCGGCCATACCAACATCCTCGGAAGCAAAACGCACCAGGCGACGGGCGATATACAGAGGGTCTTCTCCAGCTTCAAGCATACGTCCCAACCAGTACAATGCAGCATTGGGATCGGAGCCGCGCAATGATTTATGCAGTGCCGAAATCAGATCATAATGTTGGTCACCACTCTTATCATAGAGCAAAGCACGGTGCTGCAGCGCTTCCTCAATAACTGACAAGTCTATTGACCGCACGTCCTCATCATTAGGCAAAGTAGCAAATGCTGCCATTTCCAAAGCATTCAAAGCCACCCTGGCATCCCCATTGGACATGGTCACCAAGTGGCGCACAGCCTCCTCACTTACGGTAATCTGGAACTTTCCCAGCCTTCTTTCTTCGTCCTTGATGGCTCGCTCCACAATGAGCCTGATCTCGTCATCGCTCAGCGCATTCAATCGAAAAACCCGGCACCGAGAAAGAAGTGGAGCGATAACCTCGAAGGAGGGGTTTTCCGTAGTTGCGCCGATAAGAGTCACTGTACCATTTTCCACAAAAGGCAATACGGCATCCTGTTGTGCCTTATTAAAACGGTGGATCTCATCAATAAACAGGATGGTCCTCTGTCCCGACGATTTTAGCCTCTTCTTGGCCTCCCCGATAACACGCCGCAAATCGGCCACCCCAGCACTCACGGCACTAAGAGGGCTGAAGTGCGCTTTGGTCACATTGGCGATAAGATAAGCCAGGGTTGTCTTGCCGCTGCCCGGCGGTCCCCACAAAACCATAGAGGGTAGCTGGTCAGCCTCGATGCATTTCCGGAGGACCCGTCCCTCGGCAACCAAATGCTCCTGCCCCACGAACTCGGCAAAAGTCTGCGGTCGCATCCTTGCCGCCAAGGGCATATCCTGTGGTAAGTCCTTTTCTTCTGGCAGGTCGAAAAGAGGCATCCTGTCCATTATTGGTAATCACAACCTGTTACTTGAATCTTCTCACCTGAAAGCGATAGAGTTTAATCGGCTCGCCGGCTGATATCCCCGCCTTGAGCCGACAAATAGCAATTTGCTCCTCAACACTATCTACGCCTTCCAGAGCAGGCAGCAAAAGCCCCTTTTTCCAATCACTCTCCACGATAACGCCATATTTCTTGTGGTCAAGCTGGCTGATATCTGCGACTGGCTCGGGCTTAGTGAGTATATCTACGCTGTATTCCAGTTCATCAAGCTCAGACGCAGTCACCGGGGGAAAGCGAGGGTCCCTGGTAGATGAGCTAATAGCGTTGGCAACGATTTCTTCAGCCACATTCTTCTCCTTTGGCTCAAATGTGCCAATACACCCTCTTAATTGCCCCTTCTTATTAAGGGAAACAAAAACCCCCGCTTGCTCTTTCATTTCCGGAGTTAACTCCCTTGGCCTGGGCATTTTACCCTCCCGGATATAGCCTTCCACCGTCTCCTTAGCCAGTTCTACTACAGGATGAAGCCCCCTTGCCATAAGCACCTCCTCATGTCCGGAAATTAAGCTCAACTCCGCAGAATTTACACCTCGAGCCAGCAAGCCCCACCACCTGGGTATCATAGCCAATTCGACGAACGATTGTTTTGCCACAAGAATAACACACGGTATTTTCATACTCGTGCCCCGGCACATTGCCCAAGTAGACAAATTTCAACCCCGCTTCTTTCCCAATCTTATATGCCCTCTCTAAAGTGGATACCGGTGTAGCTAACAGATGGTTGAATTCGTGCAGGGGATTAAAACGAGTTACGTGCCAAGGAGTAAGCTCGCCCAGGTTATCTCGAATCCAGGTAGCAATGTTCTTAAGTTGTTCCTCGTCGTCGTTCATCGTGGGAATGATATTGGTCACCACCTCAACATGCATATGCCACTTTTCTTTAGCCCGCTTGGCGACATCCAGAATGCCCTGCCACTGAGAGATTTTGGCTAGCTGGCGATAAAACTCGTTACTAAAGCCCTTGACATCCACCCTCCAGGCATCAAGCCAAGGACCTAAGGTATCCAGAGCTTCAGGCGTGGCATAGCCATTGGTCACATACACAGTGTATAGATTATTTTCTTTAGCTAGCCTGGCTGAGTCCACGGTGTATTCAAACCAAACCGTCGGCTCATTATAAGTCCAAGCAATGCCCTGGCAATCATACCTCTTGGTTAGCTCTATCTCTCTTTCCGGGAGCAATTGTTGGGAACCTCGTGGAATATCCGCGCAGGAAATCTCCCAGTTCTGGCATCCCTTGCAGTGGAAATTGCATCCCCAAGTGCCTAAAGAGAGGGCATAGGTACCAGGGAAGAAATGAAACAGAGGTTTTTTCTCAATATGGTCGGCGGCCATCGAGGATACCTCGGCATAATTCATGCTATACAACGCGCCATCCCGATTAATGCGCATACGGCAGACGCCAAGCTTACCGGGATTAATAAGGCACTTCCACTGGCAAACATGACACCTCACCCTACCACCAGGGAGTGTCTCATAGAGCATCGCCTCCCTTTCCATCCCTTATTATTATACCACCATGGACTACCGCCAATATAGCTCCAAGACTATTTACCAGCGGTGTGATAAAGGACAAACCCCAAACCTACAGTAGTAAAAAATCCTAAATCCCAAGCACCAAATGCTAAACAATATAGAAATTCAAAAATCAAAGGTCAAAAATAAAAATGACAACTCAAAACGCAAAAAATTTAACCTTTGCTCTGTCACTTTGCATTTTTATTTTTACTTTTTGCATTTCATAGGGATTTGTTTAGAGCTTGGATTTTGGAATTAGCTCCTTGCGGGGAATAAATCCCCACCCCACAAGCCACAACTACTCTAGATGCACCTTGACACTGCTCAGGTCGGGAATACCTAGAGGACTGAGCTCGTAGCCTTTGACATAGGGCTCCACCAGGATATAGTTGGCGCCATGCCACAGGGGGAGGCAAGGTGCGTCATCCACTACCAGTTGTTCAGCTTGTTGGTACCCAGCCAGGCGAACAGCCTCATCCTGTTCTATAGCTGCCTGGTCAAGCAAAGTGTCCAGGGTGGGGTTGCTATATTCGGAGATATTAACCTCGCTTCCGGTATAAAAGAGAATATCCAGGAAATTGTGCGGGTCGGGGTAGTCAGCTATCCAGCCCAGCATGAACATCTCATCCTTCTCTTGTTTTAAGTTATAAATGAAATTGTCTGTTTCCAGTTGCCTCACCGAGATTTCCACGCCGAGGTTTTGCTGCCATTCCTGGATGATGGCGCCTAGATAACTGGGAATGCTACTGCCATAGCCATCAATAGTCAGGGTGATTGGGGGCAAGTTCGAGACATCTCCATATCTCGAGGCGGCGATGAACTCTTTCGCCTTTTCCACATCGTAGTCCAGTCCCTCAAGAGCCTCGTTATAGCCAGGCATGCCTGGCGGCAAAATACCATCAGCTTCACTTACCATGTCCCTCAATATCACCTTAGCGATATGCTCTTTATCCACAGCATGACAGAAGGCACGGCGAACGTTAACGTCGTCGAAAGGAGCTTGGGCCGTGTTGAAGCCAATATAATAGAGGCTAAGCTCAGGTGTTACGGCTAACTGGGGATAAAACGGGCCAGTCTCGTCACTCACTTGGTCAATGTAAGCCAAGTAAACAGGAACGACATCAATTTGCCCTGTCTCGTACAGGACCATGGGCGCACCAGCCAGAAGATAGACAACCTGCTCCAATTTGGCAAGTTCGCCGTAATAAATCTGGCTACGCTCCAAAATCAACCATTGCCCTCCTTCCCATTCCTTTAACTTAAATGGTCCTGTCCCGTTTGGCTCCCGCCACCAGTCCTCCCCGGATTCCACATCAGCCCTATCAACCACAAAGGCGGTAGGATAAGCCAGCTTGTTCAGAAAGTAAGCCTTGGGAGCATCAATGGTAACCTGAAGCGTATAGTCGCCAATGACTTCAACCCCTGAGATTTCCTCTGCCCTTCCCGCCAGCATATCTTTGGCACCAATGACATCGCCTAGATACGTAGCTGCTGTGCCAGAGCCAGTATCGGGGTCGCAAGCTCGCTCCCAGGAGTATTTGAAGTCGGCAGCTTTGACCTCGCTCCCGCTATGAAATTTCACTCCCTGGCGCAGGTGGAAGGTATATGTTTTGCCATCAGGGCTTCTTTCCCAGCTCTCGGCAATATCGGGCACTATGTTCAGCTCCCGGTCAAGACGAACCAAGCCAGAGAAGATTTGCATGACGTAGAGATGAGAAGACATGTCGGCAGAAATCGCCGGGTCAAGCGTTATGGGACCAGTATCCCAGAGGCGGAGGATGCCCTCACCAGCGGGAGGTAGCTGCTCCGGCAGGCAAGCAGTCGAAGGCAAAACCAATAAAGCCGACAAAAGCAGAGATAATAATGCAAGCTGCCAAATTCTTTTCACCGGTCACCTTCAGCAAAAAGAGACTGTAACGCTGCAAATAATTGAGAAGGCCTTTGGCAACTTCCTGCCAGCTTATCAAAAGGACACAAGTCTGTACCATCATAATTGGAGATATAAGGAACTCCGGTCCTACTACTAACGGTCACCCCTTGCCCCTTCAGCATATCAAGTGCTCCCTGGCTTGCTATGCCAGCATATACCGAGGTTATCCGAGCACAAAGGCAAAGCATAGCTACGGCCGAGCCCACAATACGGTCAGTCATAGCAGCATTATGTAAACTTGTTCCCATACTCTGAACAGCCTGGAAAAAGGGGGGCCACTCCGCGCTCTTTGGAGCTGAAAAGAACTTGCCCTTCCTTCACTATAACAAGATCCCATTTCTCTTCCCCCAAAAGAGAGTGAGCCATCTCAATATCTTCCATGTTACTCCATATAGTGTTCTAAGGGGTTAATTTAAATTTAGAACAAATTCTTAGCTTTCAAACTTAAGTAATTCTTATCGCAGACGATGATATGGTCAAGGACATCAATGCCTATGATCTCACCAGCTTTAGCCAGCCGCTTGGTCAGCTCAACATCCTCTTTGGATGGCTCGGGGTCACCCGAAGGATGATTGTGCACAAAGATTACCGAGGCGGCGGCGGAGGAAACCGCTTCTTTAAACACCTCACGGGGATGAACAATGCTCGTGTCCAGGCTGCCTATGGAAACTGGCCTACAATTTATGAACCTGTTTCTAGTATCCAGGCAAATTACCAAAAAATGTTCCTTCTTCTTGCCTTTCAACTGGCTCTTCACCACAGCAACCACATCCTCCGGGGACTTGAGCACCGGCTTGGGTTTCTCACCGACATCGGCTTCCAGCCGCTTACTCAATTCAAGGGCAGCTTTAATTTGCGCCGCCTTGGCTGGCCCGATACCTCTCGTCTGGGTCAACTCCTCCACAGAAGCATTGGCAACACCTTTGAGATTGCCAAACCGGCTTAACAGCTTCTGGCTAGTCACCATGACGGACTCATTTTTAATTCCTCGACCCAGGATTAAAGCTAAAATTTCCTGGGCGGAAAGAGCTTCACTGCCCAGCTTAAGCAGCCTCTCCCTGGGGCGCTCACTGAGGGGTAAATCGTGAACAGTAAAGGAATCTTTCATGGCTTATCTTACATGGTTGATTTCCCAGACGACCTTCGCCAGGTCCAGTCCTCTAGAGCCAGAGCACCCCACAAAGCCAGTGCTGTAGCTAATGCCGCTAACACGGCAATCAAAGTGGGATGTAACCATGCCCTTTGAGCCGGAACTACCGGGGTCGTCAGCGTTGCTCGCCAACGAGCATCAAGACCATCCATATCAAAACCATAGACCTCGGTCAAAGCTTCATCGTAAGTACTACCCTGCTTTAAAAGAGCCAATAAATCGAGCATCTTGTCTTGTCCGTAATTATCCAAAAGGTACTTAACAAGGCTATAGCTTTGAGCATAGGAAAGGCAAGCTATTTCGTAGTAAGCGGAAAAGGGGCTACACAGGCTGCGCACCGAAATAAGTTCATCCTCCAGAATAGCTTCTTCTAGGTAGGAGCGAAGAACAGGTTCAAGCTCGCCTTCATTATGCATAGCTAACCCTTCGTCAAGCCAGAGAGGAAGCTGGCCATAGGGGCTAAAAGTTGCCTGATGAACAACAAGATGCGTCAACTCGTGAACCAGCGCCCTCTTGCCCCAATCAAGTTCGTTCGAGGGAATATTAATAGCGATTATGCTAAATTCAGTAAAGGCAACACCTCCAGTCCATTCCTGAGGAAAAATCATAGCCTCCTGTAAATCACTAGCGGAGGCATAAATATATATCTTGATGGGCTTCTCAGGATAGGTGCCAATATCCTGGGTCAACCTAGCAAGTCCTTCTTGGCAAGCATCCATCAATTCCCGGGCGAAGGAATCACCGCCTTCATACCAGAAAAGCGACAGCTCGCCACCCTGAGGCACGGTAATAGTCAAGCTCTGCCAAATATAGCGGTCATCATCGAAATGCATTATCTCGGGGGAGGTCTCAAATTCGTTCCCGGCATCATCCTCAATTAGCCACCAATATGTGACTTCAGCACCAGGAGGCAAGCTTGCATTCCTCATATCCCATACCCAATTAGCCTCCACCTTGCTTGCTGGAGTAAAACCAGCCCAACCCTCACTGACAACTTCAGCGTAATTCATCTTATCCACCTGGTAATAAAGACGGACATCAACGATATCAACATAGCTTTCAGCCTCAAGGGTGAACACAACCTGGCTTGGGAAACTTACATCTACATCGCTAGCTATAACTGCAATACCAGCCTCGGCTGCGACGAGGGAGGGACTCAAAAGCAAGAATAGCGCCGAAGTTATTAAGGCGATGCGTCTAAACCAACTCCAAAAAGTCACAAGACTTTTTGGGGACCCCGAATAATTTTTGCTTAAGTTAACCGGGGTCCTCACGAAAATTGCAGAATCTTCGTGGGGTGGTCTAATCATTTCTCCACTTTGGACCGAAGGTAGTTAGTGATAAATCTATCTAGCTCTCCATCCAATACAGCTTCGGCATCGTGAACCTCATAATCGGTGCGGTGGTCTTTCACCATTTTGTAGGGATGAAGAACATAACTCCGAATTTGATTTCCCCAACCCGCTTCAACACGCTCGCCTTTTAGCTTTGTTCTCTCCTCCTCTTTCTTCTTGCGGTCAAGTTCCAGGAGGCGAGAATAAAGGACTTTCAAAGCAGCTTCCTTATTTTGGTGCTGAGACCTCTGACCTTGGCAAGTAGCTACCAGCCCTGTAGGTAAGTGAGTTATCCTGACAGCGCTGCTTGTCTTCTGCATATGTTGCCCGCCAGGACCGCTGGACCTGAAAGCATCTATTCTCAAGTCTTCTGGGTTTATTTTGACGTCCACTGTCTCTTCAGCTTCAGGGAGAACTTCCACCAGGACAAAAGATGTGTGGCGGGCATGGTCAGCATCAAAGGGGGAAAGGCGCACCAGCCTGTGCACCCCGTGCTCACCTTTGAGATAGCCATATACACAATCGCCCTTAATCTCCACGATAGCGCTTTTGATACCAGCCTCTTCTCCAGGGGAGACATCTAAGACTTCAGCCTGACAATCATGTCGCTCCGCCCACCTCAAGTACATCCTCAGCAACATATTTGCCCAATCCTGAGACTCCGTCCCACCAGCACCAGCATGAAGGGCGAGCATGGCGTTTCGACTATCGTAATCGCCAGCAAAAAGCTGTTGGCTCTCCAACCGCTCAAACCGAGAGCTTAGCTTTTTTAGCTCCAGTTGTATCTCTCCCTTAAGAGAGTAATCTTCCTCCTCGATAGCCAGGACAATCATTTCTTGAAGATCGGCAGCTTTCTTCTCCAGCTCGCGCCAAGCATCGACCAGATTCTTCTTGCCTCTGAGCTCCCGCATGACAGCTTGAGCTTCAGCCGGGTCACGCCAAAAATCAGGTTGGGCTGACTCCGCCTCTATCCTGGCAACTTCTTTTTCCTTACCAGGGATGTCAAAGATGCACCATCATGTCTGAGATTTGGCGAAGCAAGGCTTCTAGATTTTCCTTCTCTTCCTGCATCTAAAATACTCCTTAACCGAATAACTTCCCTTGGCAGCTTGGTTCGGAGGTTAACATTCCTCCGGCAGCGAGGTGAGCCAAACGGGTAGGATCAGGAAGTCTATAACCACGGCAGCACTTTATCACCCATTGTAAAGCCGATGCCAGGTCAATTTCATGGCCCACGGAAACATATATCGGCTTCACTCCAGATTTAGTCCTTAACGCTGCTCCAATAAGCTCCCCATTATCAAGCAGTTCAGCATAAGAGCCAGCTTCTTCTCCCAGGGACTGATGCCGGCCACAAAGGATAGATTTTGCACAGCCTATAGTAGGCAAATCAAGAAAAAGTCCCACATGTGAGGCTAGCCCAAATCTCCTGGGATGAGCAATCCCTTGACCATCGATCAGAATAAGGTCGGGGACATTACATAGTTTTTCACAGGCAGCCAGAATTAAGGGAGCTTCTCGAAAAGACAATAGCCCAGGGATATAGGGAAGTGTAATCTTACCTTGAGCTACCTTTACCTCGACTATGCTAAACTCAGGATAACGGAGAACCACCACAGCTCCACTTGCTACGCCCTGAGCATCAGGAGAAGATATGTCAATACCGGCAACAAGCCGTGGGTCAATAACTTCGTTTTCAGTTACCACCCTTTTCGCCAGGCTCAGTTGTATTTCCCTCGCTCGGGCAACACTCACCTCCCACCCGTGTAATGCATGCACTCTCACATCTTGAATTATAAAGCATTCCACTGTAATAACAAACTTTTAAGCTGCTGATATGTAAAGAGCGTGGATTCTTACCAGGGTATCAATATTGGCAAAAGCGAACCAGTCTGCTATAATCACAGACATAACCAATCATTAGTTACTGAAATGATTATCCACCCGATTGCAGAAACAGCTTATGCACAAACGTCTAGTACCAGCCCAATAAGCTATCGAGGAGCTACGATATGCCTGAAGAAATCACCAATAGTGTAAAGGCCCTCGAGGTCGAAGCCGAAAAAATACTCGAAGAGGCAAAGACCAGGACTAACGAAATCATCCTTGAATCTAAGGAAGAGGCTAAGAAAATACTTTCCTCTCAGCTGCCGCTCGATGAGGTGAAACCTAAGTGTGACAAGATTGTGAGTAATGCTAAGGCAGAAGCCGATAAAAGAATCAAGGACTCTGAGAAGAAAGCTGCTGAAATCGATGCCAATGCCGATAAGAAAGTGAAGGAAATCACGGAGCTCCTGGTGAACATTGTCAGGGGGAAAAGCTGACATGCCGGCTGTAATCGTCAATACGCCTGACCCCATGGTTAAGGTTAGGGTAATGACTCCCAAGGACTACTCGACTGAGACCCTCAAAACTTTACACAGAGCTGGTGTTCTTCATGTCGAGGAAAGCGAAGAGCTAAAGCCTGTGGACAAAGAAGCCATTGAGCAGGAGAGAAGGGAAGTCGGTGAATTATTAACCAGCATTAGCGATGTATTGGCCTATATCCCAAAGGGGGAACGAGTATCGCTGGGAGACGATGTAGAGGTTATATATAACAGGCCCCTCGACGAGATTGACAGCGAAGTAAGGGCGTTATGTACCAAGCTTGGCAAAATGCATAAAATAGCGTCCGCACTCAACGAAAGTATTGAGGAATTAACGGAACTAGGCAAGTATCTTGGCCCTCTGGGACAGCAGGCTGATGTAAGGTTAAGAGATTTAGATTTTTCCGGAAGTTATCTTTTCTCCCGGGTCTTTGTGTTTCCCAGCGAGTTATTTGAAACTCTATACGCTAAATTTAAAGATCACCTGCTCGAAAACATTGTGACCGCAGTAGAAAATGAGACTATCTTATATGCCATTGCCAAAACTGAAGACCGGGAAACGATAGCATCCGCGGTCAGAGACGGCGGGGGTAAGGTTCTACAGATACCAGAAAAAGATTTGACCCTGAGGGAATTTCTTGGAGTAATCGATGGTAATATTCACAGTTTTGAAGAGGAACTGGGCAAGCTTCATGCCGAGATTGAAAGTAAGACCAGGGAGAATCTGGAGAAGATCGTCCTTTTCAGGGAGGCATTATCAGCCGAAACAGAAAGGTTAGCAGTCTTAGCCAAAGCCAGTGAGGCCAAATACGTCAGATTGATCGAAGGATGGGTCCCAGAGATTAATGTTGAAGCTGCGATTTCGGAACTCAGGGAGAACATAGGCTACGTGTTCATCGACACAAGGAAGCCAGAGCAAGCAGAAGAGCCGCCCACCAGGATGAGAAATGCGACCGCCCTTAAGCCGTTTGAAGTCATTGTAAACCTGTTTGGTACCCCGAAGTATAATGAATGGGACCCTACTCCAGTAATAGCATACTCCTTTGCCTTTTTCTTTGGCATCATGTTGGGAGACGTAGTGTACTCTGCCCTCCTCATGCTGTTTGCCACCTTCGGCCTGCGACTTCTCGTTGATGACCCCAAAACTGAAGGTTTCAAGCTATTCCAAAGGATAATTTACGTAAGCGGCGGCGTTGGTCTGGTTATTGGTCTGCTTACGGGAAACTATTTAGGCAATTTCTACGAGTTCTTTGGAATCGAAACTTTGACGCTTGTCGAACAAATTAAGTATTGGCTTTCAGACCCCGTGCACTTCATAGGGCTCTCTTTAGTAATAGGTCTGGTTCATGTGAATACAGCTCACGTGCTCGCACTTGTTAGAGGAATAAGAGAGGGACAGAAAGCGATAGTGCCCAACAAAGCCGGGCTGTTTCTACTTCAGATCGGCGCCATACCCTGGATTATGCACGTCATACTCGGCATGAATCTTCCCCTGCTGACTGGACAAATATATTCTATCCTGTTATATGTTGCGATTCTGGGTGTAGCATTGATCGTCGCCT
>Ga0315543_1002281_pt1 | contig 18884 bp, 20 predicted proteins | sample SalMarSW160210MG_2_FD_203098 | JGI IMG/M metagenome (GOLD analysis project Ga0315543, IMG submission 203098) | Salt marsh sediment microbial communities from the Plum Island Ecosystem LTER, Massachusetts, United States - Salt Marsh Sediment SW1601-210 ...
GCGCCTATATCTGCCCGGTAGGTGCCATAAAATTTGAGGACGTCGGCGATACCAGGTACATCAAGTGGCCCAGCAGCCAGATGGAATTCAAGCTCAAAAAATGCAAGACCTGCGGCAGCTACTGGATACCGGAAAGGCAGCTGGAGTATATCATCGAAAAGACCGGCCTGCCGCCGGAGACCTTCGATAACTGCCCCGATTGTAGAGATTAACCCTCGCTTTAAGCCTTCGTATTGACCCTTAATGACGGCATTGCTATACTCTGGTAGGCGGGGTGTAGCGCAGTGGGTAGCGCGCATGGTTTGGGACCATGAGGTCGGCGGTTCAAGTCCGCCCACCCCGACCACGGATAGAAACAGGTCAAAATCGCCTTCAATACATTATGAAGCTGGGCAGGAAGGTGGCGAGCTGGGGGAAGGCGATGAGCAAAGCCAGAGCAATGAGAAAAGGGATGAGGAAAGGAAGTACTCCCTTGAAAATGGTCTCCAGCGGGATCTCCTTGGCCACTCCCTTGATGACATAGAGATTTACCCCTACTGGGGGGGTAACCACCGCTACCATGCTCAGCACTGTAATCATTACCCCAAACCATATCGGGTCAAAACCAAGCGCCATAACCACCGGGAAAACGATGGGTACAAAGAGCACAATGAGGGCCATGGCGTCGACAAAGCAGCCAAGTATGAACCAGAAGGCACAGAGTATAATCATGACCACCACCGGCGGTACCGGCAGGGCGCCCAGGTAGTCAGCTAGGACAAAGGGAATTGTAGATACCGCCATGAAGTGACCAAAGATGGTCGCCCCGGCAATTAGCACCAGTATCATGCAGGATATTCGTATGCCATCCTTAGACGCTTCCCAGAACCCCTGCCAGGTGAGCTCTCGTCTGGCCATGCCAATAATTAGAGCACCAGCGGCGCCAATAGCCCCGGCTTGAGTGGGGCTGAACCAGCCGGCAAACAGGCCTCCAATGCTCAAGGCGAATAAAATGGCGGTATCGGTTAGGCCGCTCATTGCCCTTAGCTTCTGCCCCATGGTAGTCCGGACTCCGGGAGGCCCGATGCTCGGGTCCCGGCGGCAGAGAAAGTAGACTGTTGCCATAAACAGGATGGCAATGATTATTCCCGGGATAATGCCGCTGATGAAGAGCCTGCCTATGGACTGCTCGGTCAGTATGCCGTAGACGATGAACGAGGTGCTGGGCGGAATAAGGATGCCCAACCCGCCGGCAGCGGCAATAGTTCCCGTAGCCAGGGTGTCGTTGTAGCCGTACTTTTTCATCTCGGGGAGGGCAATCTTGCCGATGGTGGCGCAGGTAGCGGCGGTTGACCCGCACACGGCGCCAAAACCGGTACAGGCGGCAATGCTGGCAATAGTCAGACCGCCGCGGAACTCTCCCATGGTGGTATAGGCTGCCTCATAAAGCTTTCGGCCTATGCCGGCGGCAAAGGCGAAGGAACCCATAAGGACAAACACGGGGATGACGGACAGGGGGTAAGAAGCAAACTGGGCGAATACATCACGGGCAAGGAGGCTAAATCCAGCGGCCGGCGATACCAGGTAGCAAAAACCGGCTATGCCCACCAGAGCCATGGCAAAGGAAATCGGCATCCCCAGGGCAAAAACCAGAAGCAGAACCACTATCCCGATGAGGCCGATACTAAAAGGGCTCATTTTTTAAACACCTCAATCAGCGCACTGACCAGGTCAGTCAGAATTACCAGGCATAGCGGAATACAGCAAAGGGTTATCCAGAGGACAAAGGGATAGAGGGGTATCTGGGCGGTGGCGGTCACTTCGCTAGCGCTTCTTAATATTAGGCTGTATTCGTAGCTTTCCCAGCCAAGGAGGAGAAAAAGTCCCAGGCTGAGGAGTGAGGTGAGGCTGTTGATAATGGCTCGGCCACGTTTTGGCAGCCTGTCGAGCATAAACTCCACGCGGACATGGCGGCCGTCAATTTTAGAGAAGGCTAAAGCACCGGCGATGGCTACTACCTGCAGCAGATAGACTACCTCGGTGCCGCCGGGCAGGGGCCAGTGAAAGACTTTGGCCCCCACCACGTCAATGCAGGTAGCCACCAGCACCCCCAGTAGCCCGAAGATTGCTGCCCGCTCAAACCAATAGCTCACCGAGTAGCTGAATTTATCTAACCCGCTCACGCCGTTGCTTATTTTCAAGAAAGAACCCTATTTTCAGCTTCGAATTCTCACCTAACACAAGGCAGCGTACCCCGGGGAGGGCTGGGAAAGCCGGTCGCCCCCGGGGACTTGTCCGCTATCCGCGATGGTCAACTTAGGACGCTTTGGGTAAATCCACGTCGAACGGGGACGGGATGTCCTGCTGTTCTTCGAGCGGCGCCCAGTATGCGATTCGTTCCTGGATGTAGTCGATGTAGGACTGGGCATCACTGAAACCCTTGTCAGCCATGGCGTTAACATACTGGCCCATGACCGGCTGCACGGCATCGTGCCACCGCCGGCCCTCGGCGTCAGAAAGCTCATACACCTCGTTACCCGGAATGCTCAGACTGTACTCAATGCCGGCAACATCAATGTTGTTCCAGGTCTCGGCGTACTTCTCGGCATATTCGTTACTGACATCGGTGAAGACCTGCTGGATATCGGGGGGAAGGGCGTTCCATTTATCATTGTTCATCGCCAGGTAAAAGGTGTACATGTTGCCCACCTGCCAGGCGAAGGCGGTGTACTTGCAGACCTCGGCCATCTTGAAGCTCTTGAGGGTCTCGATGCCGACCAGCGTGCCATCGACGACGCCCTTGGAAACGGAGTCGTACATGTCGCCCATCGGAATATCGCGCGGGGTCGCGCCCAGCGCAGCGATAGCCGAGGCTACCTCTCCGGCGCCCCTCAGGGTCTTGCCATTGAGGTCTTCCAGCTTGGTCACCTTCGTATCGTGCAACATTAGGCCCGCGGTGCAACCTGCGTTGACGAGCAGCAGGTGCAGGTTATCCCACTCCGCCGGTTGGAAGTGCTGGACGAAGTCAGTAGCGACGTGCGAGCCTACCCAGCCGGTGGGGTAACCGAGCGGCAGGTCCAGGGCCTCGGTGACCGGGAAACGGCCGCGGTTATAACCGATGTGCGCGAAGGCGATATCGGCGATGCCCTGCTCCAGGCCGTCTGGGGTTTGCGGTGCTGCCAGAAGGGAGCCGCCCGGGTAAAAAGTAATTTCGACCCGCCCGTCGGAGCGCGCCATGATTTCATTACCCCACTCTTCCTGAAGCGGGGAAAAGGCGTGGGCAGGGGGCAGATAACAGGAAGAAGACAATTGTATCACTTCTGGTGTCTGGGCAGGACAACCCAGGCTGCCAAAAGCCATGGGTAGTGCTAAGGCGACAATGATAGCTATTACTATTACTTTTTTGAATGACAAATCTCACCTCCTTAATGAGGATGTTTTGTGTATTACCAAATGCTCATTTTACCTGGCTCTATCACCCCCTCTCCTGATGTTATTTAGTAGCGATGTTTAGTAACAGGACTATGGAAATCCTGGTCTATTTTTTTATCAGACAGTTACGTCATGCCCGTTATGTGACCTTACTGTCCCAGCAGGTTGGTCAGGTGTATCAGCCAGTAGGCGATACCGATGCTGAGAATGAATTGCCCGATGAGAAAGAGCCCCATCATCTGGCGTTCCAGACGGGGGTCTTCCCAGGCGGCGGAGGTGAAGAAGAGTATCAGGCTGGTTAGCAGACCAGCCCCGCCCACACACATAAGAACCAGCGCTACAATTGGCATATCTCCTGCCTCCCTGCGTCGTTGCTAATCCTCCAGGGTCTCTTTTCTGGCTTTCTCCCAGTCTTCCCTGGATTTCCGGGCTTTTTCTTCGGCTTCTTTAGCCTTTTTGGCCTCTTCGGCCTCGGCTTCCCTTTTAGCGTTCTCCCAGTCTTCCCTGGATTTCCGGGCTTTTTCTTCGGCCTTTTTAGCCTCCTTGTCTTCCTGGGCGGCGGTTCTAGCTTCCTCGGCTTCTCTCCTTACTTTTTCCCAGCCCTCCTTGGCTTTCCGGGCTTTATCCCTGGCTTCCTTGGCTTCGATTCTGGCTTGCTCGGCTTCTCTCTTTACCCTTTCCCATCCCTCCTTGGCTTTCTGGGCTCTCTCCTTAGCCCCTTTAGTTTCCATGACATCTTTAGCTTTTTTCTTGGCGGCTTCGGCTTGCCTTATTGCCCTGGCTTCAGCCTCCTTGGCCATCCTGGCTTCCTCGGCTTCTATCAGGGCTCTGGCCTTAGCCTCCTCGGCCTCTTTTCTAGTCTCTTCGGCCTCTCTGGTGGCACCGGCTTCAGCCTCCTTGGCCATCCTGGCTTCCTCGGCTTCTATCCGGGCTCTGGCCTTGGCCTCCTCGGCCTCTTTTCTGACCTCTTCCACCTCCCTTATTGCCCTGACCTCGGCCTCCTTGGCTAACCTGGCTTCCTCGGCTTCTATCCGGGCTCTGGCCTTGGCTTCCTCGGCCTCTTTTCTGGCCTCTTCCGCCTCCCTTATTGCCCTGGCCTCGGCTTCTTTTGCTCTCTGCGCTTCCTCGGCTTCTATCCGGGCTCTGGCCTTGGCTTCCTCGGCCTCTTTTCTGGCCTCTTCCGCCTCCCTTATTGCCCTGGCCTCGGCCTCCTTGGCCATCCTGGCTTCCTCGGCTTCTATCCTGGGACTATCCTTGGTCTCTTTTATTGCCTGAGCCTCGGCTTCCTTTGTCTTCCGGGCTTCCAGGGCTGGCTTTTGCGGCCTCCGGCGGCGACCCCTCAGTATCGGGTAACCACACCACTGACAGTAATCACCCTCGGTTCTCTGGCCGCAGTTACGACACCTGACCATTTTTAGTCCTCAAATTTGATTGTTTACCGGATATTAGTGCTGGTACCTGGACAGTGCTGTCCAATCTTGCCTACTACTTTAAGTAGCCTTGACCTCTTTGTCAATACCTCAATAGTAGGGGACGAGTTTCTTTCCGGCTATTTACGTTCGATTTGCTTAATCTGGTAGCACAGCTTGCCCAGCGGGGCGGTTATCTCCACCGTTTCCCCCTGGGCACAGCCGATAATGGCTTTACCTATAGGCGAATTATTGGAAATCCTGCCCTTGACCGGGTCTACCTCACGGGGGCTGACTACGGTATAGCGCAGCTCCTCGCCGGAAGCCGGGTCAATCAGGAGAACACTGTCACCTACGCTCACCTTGAGTCCGGCTCTTCTGGTCTCGTCAATAATGGTGGCCGATTTCAGGGTCTCTTCCAGCTCCCTGAGCCGACCCTCCAGGTGCCCCTTTTCCTCCCTGGCGGCGTCCAGGGGGGCATTTTCGCGGAAGTCCTTGTCCGCCGCCGCCCGGCGCATCTCCTCGATAACCTCCAGCCGCCGCTTTTTCAGCCTGGCAATCTCGGCTTCCAGCCCGGCGTAGCCCTGCCGGGTTAAAGGGGTGCTGGTTGTCCGCCGCCTTGCTGAAGAAGTCAGCTTGGCTTTGGCTTTCTTGGTCTTGAGGTGAGCCGCCAGGTTGGTTTTACTCCAGCCCCGCTTCTTGGCGTGAGCCAGAAAGGCTCTTACCTGCTCGACATTAGTTAAATAGTTGGCTTGGAAAGACGGCAATCGCGCCGCGTAGTTTTCCACCTCGTGAGCGGTCAGTTCGGCCAGGGAACGCTTGCCCCCGTACCAGCGCACGAATCCATATACCGCCTGCTGGCTTTTCTCACCCTCCTCGGCGGGCAGGCTGGCAAGGAAGCGGCTGGCGGCCTCACTCAGGTTCGGATTCTGGCTGGCACTGTCCATCTTGCCTCCCCAATCTTTAGTAATTTAAGGCGCTAGCTGACCGCCGGCTTTTTTATAATCTCCATAGCGACCTCAGCCGCCCGCTTCCCGGAAAAGAGCATGCCGCCGAAGGTAGGCCCCATTCGGGGCAGCCCGTAAACGGCGGCTACCGCCATGCCGGTGGCAATCAGTCCGGGGTAGACCTCGCCGGTTTGCTCCACCACCGCCTCCTCCGATTTCTCAATCCACAGCGCCCCCTCCCCGGCTATTTGAAGCGCCCCCCTCTGCACCAGTTTTTTGATTACACTGGCGTCATGGCCGGTGGCGTCGATGACCACTTTGGCCTCCAGTGGTATCGGGTCCAGGGCGGCAACCTCCTTAGGCAGGTGGAGTATGGGGTTCCAGTTGACCACCACCCCCCCCACCCGGTTATCCTCCCGGACGACTATATCCTCGACATAGGTCAGGCTGAAAACCTTGGCGCCGGCGTCGCAGGCGGCGGCGATGAGGCGTGAGCAGGCGTGGGGAGAGTCGGCAACATACAGCCCCTTGCCCGCCGGCGAGTAGGGCACCCCCAGCTCATCCAGAAACTTTTGTGAAGGCGCCCTCAGGGTGACCTTGTTCATAAAATAGCCCCCAATCCAGAAGCCGCCCCCCAGGTAGTTATTGCGCTCTATAATCAAAACCTTAATCCCGGCTTTAGCCAGCTCTCTGGCCGCTACCAGCCCGCTGGGGCCGCCGCCGACAACAATAACATCGCTCTCGGCGTACTCCTCGACCTGATGCAAAAAGCTTGAGGCGATAGCCCTGGTTACTTCACTCTCTTTAACTGGCTCAAATAGCGGCATTTTAACTTCTCCTCCCCGTTAATCTTTCTAGCACCTGATTACCGATACACCCAGATACTTTTCCACCAGCTCCATGGCGCAGTATTCCCCGCACATGCTGCAGGCTTTACCGACTGAAGCGTGTTTGCTGTGAACCCGGTGGGCAAGCTCCGGGTCTAACGATAGCCTGGCCTGCTCCTCCCAGTCCAGCTTCTTTCGGGCAACCGCCATCTTTCTGTCCCACTCTGTGGCGCCCTTTACCCCTTTGACGATGTCGCCGGCGTGGGCGGCGATTCGGGAGGCGATAACCCCCTGCCTCACGTCTTCGGGGTCGGGCAGGGAGAGGTGTTCGGCCGGGGTTACATAGCACAGGAAGTCGGTGCCGGCGGCGGCGGCGATAGCCCCGCCGATAGCCCCGGTGATGTGGTCGTAACCGGCGGCAACATCGGTTACCAGCGGCCCTAATACGTAGAAAGGCGCCCCTTGGCAGATAGACTTCTCCATCTGGACATTGGCTTCAATCTGATTTAAGGGCAGGTGCCCCGGCCCCTCGACTATAACCTGGACACCGGCCTCTCTGGCGCGCCCCACCAGCTCCCCGATAGCTATTAATTCCTCTATCTGGGGACGGTCGGTGGCGTCGGCAATGCAGCCGGGACGCATGCCGTCGCCCAGGCTCAAGGTTACATCGAACTCCCTGGCTATCTCTAAGAGACGGTCAAAATACTCATAAAGGGGGTTTTCACGCTCGTTGTGCAGCATCCAGCCGATGAGAAAGGCACCGCCCCGCGATACCACATCGGCCACCCTTCCCTGATTCTTTAGCTGGTCAACGGCGGCGCGGGTGGTGCCGCAGTGCACGGTGATGAAATCAACGCCGTCCCGGGCGTGCTCCTCTATGGATGAAAACAGGTCGTCGACGGTCATCTTGACGATGGCGCCGCGCCTGGAGACGGCTTTAATCCCCGCCTGGTAGATGGGCACCGTGCCGAGCATTACCGGGCTGGCGTTAATAATAGCCCGCCGGATGGCGGATATGTCGCCGCCGGTGGACAGGTCCATGACGGCGTCGGCGCCGCAGTCAACGGCCACCTGCAGCTTCTCCAGTTCGGTGTCCATATCGCCGAAGTCTGAGGATGTGCCGATATTAGCGTTGACCTTGGTCTTAATCCCCCGCCCGATGCCGCCGGGAACGAGATTCTTGTGCCCCGGATTGGCCGGGATGACTATGGTTCCCTCGGCAACCCCCTGCCGGATAAACTCCGCTTCCACCCCCTCGCTCTCCGCTACCAGGCTCATCTGGGGGGAGATAGTCCCTTGTCTGGCCATTTCCAGTTGTGTCATAGCTGCCCTCCTAAAAACAAAAACCAAGGGCTTCGGCGCTTACTCTAAACCCTTGGTTCGGTTTGCTACCGCTTCCCTCCGCTCGCATTACCGAGGTCAGGTTCCTAGGGTTGGCGTCATGCTGCCTCTCAGCCCTTAGCACCCCTAGCGGTGGTTATTTAGTTGTACAGTTAGAATATAGCATAGAAGGGGGTTAAATGCAAAGTTGAATGAGTTTTTATCAACCTCACCCCCTGTGTCCCCCTCTCCACTCTTGGAGAGGGGGAATTAGATTTAAGAGGGGGACTTCGTCCCCCTTAAACCCCCTGAATTCTTGGCTTCGCCCCCTCTTAAACACCCCGTTAGTTGCTCTCTCACCCCACCTATTCCCCCCTGAAGACGATAGTGCTCTGAGAACCGCTATGGTCAGTTACGCATTGGTCTTCGCAGTTAGGATATTCTTTAGCTTAATACTGTTCGGGGACTGTGGCTCCATGGTCTCCGGGTCCATGTAGTAAAGCCATTTTCCGGTAGTCAGTTGGTCTGTGTAACCCAGGCCATACCCGCTAATGGAGTAAATTTCGTTACCTTCCTCCCTTATCTCCCAACTATCTGCATACTGGAGCATATCGTTTAATATCGTATTGGCCTTTTCTACAGCCGCTAACTTGGCTGTTATCTCCCTTTCGTAGGCTGCTCTTTCGTTAGCACCGGGGGTACCCAATCCCCCCCACCCTCCAATCATGCCATCCTTTTCTACTATCGTCTTGTTTAAATCATCAACCTGCTGGTTAACTTCCTGAATTGCACTGATATGTAGCTCTGTGAGATAGGCCGATACCTCTTCTGGAGTTAAAGTTACCTCTGGGGCTGGGGTTTCTTTGGCACAAGCGCTGAATGAAATCACGGACATAATCAGAACCGCTAGTATCACGTGCCTCATTTGCCCCTCCTTTTACGTCGGATATTCCCAAATGAAAAAAGGCACCAGCCACCGCCATGTCATCCAGCGGTTCAGTGCCCTTCTATCATCTCCTTAACCCCTAAGCCGATATATTATTTTAAGGTGGCTTCGCGTGTTGTGGCTTGAGTTTAGTGCTCACTTATTAAATTGTCAATCCCCTTGTAGGGCGGGTTGGGTGGGTAGCAAAACGCACTCTAAAAACAGGGGGGTAGGGCTAAAAATGCTATAATCCTTGTATATGGAAAAGCTAAAGGCGGGAGCAAAGGAACTGGGGCTGGAGCTTACCCCCGCCCAACTGGAGCGGTTCGAAAGCTACTACCGCAAGCTGGTATACTGGAACAGGCGGGCAAACCTCACCGCCATCACCGCCTATGAGGGAGTCCAGCTAAAGCACTTCCTTGATTCTCTGACCGTAGTTTTAGCTTTGCCCGCGCAGGCAACCGGAAAAAACCTCCGTATTATCGATGTCGGCACCGGCGCCGGCATACCGGGAATACCGCTCAAAATCGCCTTCCCCTCGATAAAGCTGGTCCTGCTTGAGGCGACGGCTAAAAAGGCCGATTTCCTGCGTCACATCACCCAAAAGCTGGGACTGGGTGATGTCGAGGTCGTGGTTGGTAGGGCGGAGGAGGTTGCCCATCAGGCTCGCTACCGTGAGAAGTTCGACCTGGTGCTCTCCCGGGCGGTGGCGGCACTGCCCACGCTGGTGGAGCTTACCCTGCCTTTCTGCGCCGTTGGCGGCAGCTTTATTGCCCAGAAAAAGGGGACTATCGACGAGGAGATAGGCCGGGCAAATAGCGCGATTAGCCTTCTCGGCGGCGGCCTCCGGGAGGTAAGAAAAGTCGCTTTGCCCTCCCTCCCCAACGGGCGCTGCCTGGTTATAATAGATAAGCTATCACCCACCCCGGGGAAATACCCCCGGCGCCCCGGCATACCGGCCAAAAGACCGCTCGCTTGAGGCTGGCTTGACATAACGCTTGAAAATAGTATTCGTAGCTAACCAGCTTTGAATTGTTTCTATATTTTTTGTTTTCATTGGTTTTGTCGTTTCTGCGGCCATTGGCTTCAAGCCTTAAATTGATAAATAGACCAAACAATAGTAAAATACAGGTGTGAAAAGTCGTAGCTCAGAAAGTAGTGAGGAGAAAGGTATGGAAACCGGCACTTGGAAGGTAAAAACCGGGCTTGCCCAGATGCTGAAGGGCGGGGTGATTATGGACGTGGTCAACGCCGAGCACGCCAAGATAGCCCAGGAGGCTGGCGCCTGCGCCGTGATGGCACTGGAAAGAGTCCCCGCCGATATAAGGGCGGCCGGGGGTGTGGCCCGTATGGCTGACCCGACTGTTATCGAAGCCATCATGAAGGCAGTCTCTATACCGGTGATGGCTAAGTGCCGCATCGGTCATTTTGTGGAAGCCCAGGCGCTCGAGGCTCTGGGTGTAGATTTCATCGATGAATCGGAGGTGCTTACCCCGGCTGATGAAAGCCACCATGTCTGGAAGCACGACTTCAAGGTTCCGTTCGTCTGCGGTTGCCGGGATTTAGGAGAGGCGTTGCGGCGTATCGGGGAGGGGGCGGCTATGATTAGAACCAAGGGCGAAGCCGGTAGCGGCAATATTGTAGAAGCGGTCAGGCATATGCGGGCAGTAACGGAGGGCATCCGTAAGCTGGCTAATACCCCTGAGGGGGAGCTGATGGCGCTGGCTAAGGAGATGGGAGCTCCCTTCGAACTGGTAGCTGAGGTGCATAAATTAGGCAAACTGCCGGTGGTCAACTTTGCCGCTGGCGGGGTAGCTACCCCGGCTGATGCTGCCCTGATGATGCAGCTGGGTGCTGACGGCGTCTTCGTCGGTTCAGGTATATTCAAGTCCAGTAACCCCGATGTTAGGGCTAAGGCTATAGTTGAGGCTACTACCCACTTTCAAGACCCCAAAATTATTGCTGAGGTTTCCAAGAACCTGGGAGAAGCCATGCCCGGGCTGGATATAAAGCAAATTCCTGCTGAAGAACTGCTGTCGCCTAGAGGGTGGTAACATGAAAATTGGCGTCCTTGCCTCGCAGGGAGCCTTTGTTGAGCACATAGATATGTTGCGCCAACTGAAGGTAGATACTTTGCCCGTCCGCTTACCCCGGGAACTGGCTGGTTTGGACGGGCTAATAATTCCTGGCGGGGAGAGCACCTCCATCAGTAAGTTGATGGTGACCTACAGCTTGATGGCTGAGGTGAAGAGTCTGGCCCAGAGCGGAATGCCTATATTTGGTACCTGTGCCGGCATGATACTTCTGGCCAGCAGTATTTCAGACTCGGATGTAACGCCGCTGGGGGTTATGGAGATAACTGTTGGCCGTAACGCATTTGGTCGGCAGAGAGAAAGCTTTGAGACCGAGCTATCAATACCGGTGCTGGGGGAGAAGCCGTTTCCGGCCGTGTTCATTCGAGCTCCGGTAATTAAACAGGTAAATGGTAAAGCGAAAATATTAGCCAGGTTAGACGATGGCACTGCCGTCGCTGCCAGGCAAGGTAAGCTACTGGTCTCCGCTTTTCACCCCGAGTTGACCAGCGACCCGAGATTTCACCAATATTTTCTGGACATCGTCTCCGGAAGCCTTGAATCTGGGGGGTAATTTTGCAGAAGGTAATCACTGACGACCTGGATGCGCTGGTTGATGTTCTGCCGCCGCATATTCGCCAGCCGTTACGCCGACAGAAGGACATCAGTGAGCTCCTAGAGGTCATAATTGACCTGGGACGTCCTCCTGAAGCCCGCTTTCCCCTCAGGGAGGTGATTCTCAATCCCAAGGAGGTTGACCAGGAGGATATTGATTATGTGGCTTCCCGGGTCAGCAGCTTCGGTGATGACAACCGCGCCGGAATTGAGCGCACCCTGCACCGCATCTCAGCCATTCGCAACCGTAAAGGGCGTATCATCGGGCTGACCTGTCGTGTGGGGAGAGCTGTATTTGGTACCATAAAGGTTATTGAAGACCTTATTCAATTGGGCAAAAGTGTCCTGCTTTTGGGCCGCCCCGGAGTGGGTAAAACGACCATGTTGCGTGAGGTAGCCCGGGTGCTGGCAGATGACCTGGATAAGCGGGTGATTATCGTGGATACCTCAAATGAGATTGCCGGTGACGGCGATATTCCCCACCCCGCTATAGGACATGCCCGCCGTATGCAGGTAACTACCCCCACCATGCAGCATGCGGTGATGATTGAAGCCGTGGAAAACCATATGCCCGAGGTAATCGTTATTGACGAGATTGGCACCGAGCTTGAAGCTCTGGCAGCCCGTACTATTGCCGAGCGTGGAGTTCAACTGGTGGGCACCGCTCACGGCAACACCCTGGAGAACTTGATGATGAACCCCACACTTGCCGACCTTATTGGAGGTATCCAGGCGGTTACCTTGGGTGATGAGGAGGCACGGCGAAGGGGTACCCAGAAGTCTATACTGGAGCGCAAGGCACCGCCTACCTTTGATATCGTCGTTGAAATTCAGGACCGGGATAAGGTAGCTATTCATCCCGATGTCAGCCAGGCGGTTGATGCCCTGTTGCGTGGTCAACTGGTAGCCACCGAGGTCCGCTGGCTGGATGAGAGCGGGGAGGTCAAGAGCCAGAAAGAGCTGCCAGCGGCGGCAACAGAGAGGAACGCCAGAGTCAAGCCGCAGGCTCGTGGAGATAAGCCTCCCAAACTCTACCTTTTCGGGGTGAACCGGGGGCGGATGGAACAGATAGCCAAGGATATGCAACTGAGCCCGGATATAGTCGATAGCTTAAAAGAGGCTAATTTGCTGGTAACCCCTAAAAGCCATTATAAGCGCCGGCCGCAGAAGGTCAGGGATGCCGAAGCGGCAAACCTGCCCATCTATGTTCTCAGAAGCAATACCCCGGCCCAGTTCCGGCAGCTGCTAAACACTATTTATCCCGGGGCTGATACGGGAAAGGCCGACTTTTTTAAATCTGCTATGGCTGAAGCGGAAGAAGCGGTTACCCAGGTACAGAGTGGGCAGGAAGCGGTGGAACTCAGCCCGCAGAGCGCCTATATCCGGCGCTTACAACACCTTATCGCCGAGAGAAGTAAGCTGCCGTCACAGAGTGCGGGCAAAGACCCTAATAGAAGGGTGAGGATTTATAAAGGGTAGGGGGATTAAAAGGGGCGAAGCCCCTTTAAGAAAAAAACTTCCCCTTCCCCTTAACAAGGGGAAGGGGATACAGGGGATAGGGTTAATAAAATCATGTCTATGTTCATCACCTTTGAGGGAGGGGAGGGGAGCGGCAAAAGCGTCCAGGCTAAGGCGCTGTTCCGAAGGCTGTCTGATTTAGCTGTCCCCGTCCTGCTGACCCATGAGCCGGGCGGCACTCCCTTCGGTGAGAAGCTTGGGTACTGGTTGAAATGGGCTCGAGATGCCTATATATCGCCACTGACAGAGCTTATGCTGTTTAATGCCTCCCGCGCCCAGCTGGTAGCCGAGGTAATCCAGCCTAATCTTAAAGGCGGGAAGGTGGTTATCTGTGACCGCTATGCCGACTCCACTATTGCCTATCAGGGCTACGGGCGGGGACTGGATCTGGCCATGGTTAAGGCAACTAACAAGGCAGCTACCCAGGGGCTAAAGCCCGATTTGACTATTCTGCTGGATATACCGGTGGAGGAAGGACTTGCCCGCAAGATGGCCAAAAAGCAGGACCGCTTTGAGCAGGACACTCCAATCTTTCACCAGAAGGTCAGGGAAGGCTATCTTAAGCTGGCTGCCGCCGAGCCGAGACGGTGGCTGGTGGTGGACGCCAGCCAATCTAGGCAGAAGATAGCCGATATTATCTGGCAGCGGGTGAGCCGGTTGCTCGCCAAGGGTAAAAACGACAAAAGAACCTAATTTAAAATTTAGGGAAACAATTCGAAGGTGGGTAGCTTGGGGGATTTGTTTTTATGGTTATGTTAAGAGGAGAGGGCCGGTAAAAAATGACTCAAAAGCGGGTGGCGGTAGCCATGAGCGGCGGGGTGGATTCGTCTGTGGCGGCGGCCTTGCTGAAGCAGGCCGGTTACGAGGTCAGCGGCATCCATGCCCGGCTGTGGCCGGACGCTGAGCCGAAGGACACCGTCTCCGATTTGAAGCGCATTTGCCGGCTGCTGGGTATACCCTTCCAGCAGGTGGACCTGGAGAAGGAATTCCGCAAGCTGGTGGTGGACTATTTCAGCCAGGAGTACAGCCGGGGGCGGACGCCCAACCCCTGTATCGCCTGCAACCAGCGGGTGAAATTCGGCCTTCTCATGGACAGGGTGCTGGAGATGGGAGCCGACTATCTGGCCACCGGGCATTACGCCCGGATAGAACCGGCGCCGGACGGCTACCGCCTGCGGCAGGCTACCGACCAGGACAAAGACCAGAGCTATTTTCTATATATGCTGGGGCAAAAGCAGCTGGAGCACCTGCTGCTGCCGCTGGGGGAGATGAGCAAGGAGAAGGTCAAAGAAATGGCCGGCGAGATGGGCCTGCCTACGGTAAGCCGGGGTGAGAGCCAGGACATCTGCTTTATCCCCGATAATGACTACCGTTCCTTTATCGCCCGCTATATCTCTTTCCAGCCGGGGGAAATTGTTGACATAAAAGGCAAGGTGCTGGGCCAGCACCAGGGCTTGGCTCAGTACACGGTGGGGCAACGGCAGGGCCTGGGGCTTAACTTACCCGAGCAGCTGTACGTGATAGAGCTGGACGCCGCCAACAACCGGCTGGTGGTGGGCAGCCGAGACCAGCTTCTGCACGGCGTGCTACTTGCCAGCCAGCTGAGCTGGGTATCGGGCAAAGCCCCCGCCGGGCCAATAAGCATAACAGCTAAATTCCGCTATAAAGCGCCGGAGGTAGCCGCCGAGCTTGATATCAATGACAGGGCTGAGGTCCGCTTTGAAGAGCCCCAGCAGGCGATTGCCCCCGGACAGTCCGTGGTCTTCTACCGGGACGAGCTTGTCCTGGGTGGGGGAATAATAGATGCCGTCCTTCATTGAAGAGCAACTGCTGGAGGCACAGGGATATGAGCGCATCGCCGGTGTTGATGAGGTCGGGCGAGGCGCCCTGGCCGGGCCGGTGGTCGCCGCCGCCGTCATCCTGCCCCGCGGGGTGGACACCCCCTGGCTTAACGAGGTGAGGGACAGCAAGCTGCTGACCCCGGCCAAACGCGAGCTTTTATTTAATCTTATCTATGGGACGGCTGTCGCCGTGGGTATCGGCGCCACCGCCCATGAACTGATAGATAAAATGGGCATAGTTGCCGCCACCCGCCTTGCCATGAAAGAGGCCGTAGAACTGCTTTCCCCGCCGGCTGAGTCCCTGCTCATCGACTATATGCGCCTGCCCGAGGTCGAGCTGCCCCAGAAGGGGATAACCAACGGCGACGACCTGTGTTACTCCATAGCCTGCGCTTCTATTATTGCCAAGGTAGCCCGTGACCGGCTGATGGTCACCTTTGACCGGGTCTATCCCGGCTACGGTCTGGCCCGGCACAAGGGCTACGGCACCAGGGAGCACTTCGCCCGCCTGGTAAAGTTAGGCCCCTGCCCCATCCACCGCCGGACGTTCCGCCCGGTAAAGCAAATTGTGCAGGGGGTGTGGGTATAGAGAGCGAAATCCCCCTTAGTCCTCCTTTACGAAAGGGGGAGACGGAGTAGTGGAAGAGAACGAGGGGTTAAAGCGCCCCACATAAATAAGGAGGTCTGTTATGAACAAAGCTGAAATACTTGCCTTTCTGAACGCTAACCCCGACTGTTTTTTTGCCACCGTGGAAGGCAACAAGCCCCGCGTGCGCGCTATAGGCATGGTTAAAGCCGATGAAGACGGCATCATAATCGAGACCGGCACCTTCAAAGACGTGTATAAGCAACTATCCGCTAACCCCAACGTGGAGCTGTGTTTCTTTAACGCCGAGCAGGGCATGCAGGTAAGGGTGAGCGGCGCTGTTGAACCGCTGGATGACCGAAAGTTGAAGGACGAGATAATCGGCATGCGCCCGTTCTTAAAGCAGCGGGTAGCAGAAGGCGGCTACGAAGCAATGGGGGTCTTCCGGCTTAAAGGCTCGGCGTACGTCTGGACTTTTGATACCTCTTCCGAACCCAAGAAATATGTCCAGCTTTAGGCGTTTCGATGAGGCGTAAAGATACCGGCATCCTGGGCGAAAAAATAGCCAGTGACTTCCTCAAAAAACGCGGCTACCATATTAAGGAAGCCAACTACCGCTGCCGCGAGGGCGAGATTGATATTATCGCCCAGCATAAAGACTACTTGGTCTTCATCGAGGTAAGGACCAAAAGGAGCCTTGCCTTCGGCACCCCGGAGGAGTCTATCACGGCGGCCAAGAGAGAAAAACTACGGATATTGGCCGACCAATACCTTCAGACTCACGATAACCTCCCCCAGCTCTGGAGGATTGATTTCGTTGCCGTAGAGCTTGACTCAAAAAGCAAGCCGTCGAGAATCGAGCTCATCGAGAACGCAGTGGGCGAGGCTTAAAGCTCTTTCAGCTTTAACTCTAAATCCGGCTGTGCTAGAATTTAGCTGCCATGTTAGAGCAGAGGCGGCGTATTATCGATGCCAACCTGAACCGTGCCGGCGAGGGGCTTCACCTGCTGGAGGAGCTTGCCCGGCTGGCGGCTGACGACGCCGAGTTGACCCAGCAGTTAAAAACGATGCGCCATGAGGTGCTGAGGGGCGACTTTGCTTTTAATAAAGAGCTTATCCAGTCCCGGGACTCGGAGGGCGATGTCGGCGTTGATATTGAGGTGCCGGGGGAGGGGAAAGAGAAAGAGATACCTATTATAGTAGTAGCTAACGCCCGGAGGGTGCAGGAGGCGTTGCGCATACTGGAGGAACTTGCCAAGATTCCGGGCACAACTCCAAAGCTGGAGCCCGATAAGTTCAAAAAAGCCCGCTTTGACCTCTACACCATAGAGCAGAAACTGCTTTCCAGGCTGCTGCGGCGGGACAAGGCGGGGTGTCTAAGCGGGCTCTATGCCATCATCGATAGCCAGGTATTAGGTAAAAGAAGTCACCTTGAGGTTGCCGAACAGTTAATCCGGGGTGGAGCTAAAGCTATCCAGCTGCGGCATAAGCTGGATAATAAGAGTGAGCTTTTGTCCATCGCCCGGAAGCTGAAGGATTTATGCTCCAAACACGGGGTGCTTTTCATCGTTAATGACCATATTGATATCGCCCTGGCAGTTGGCGCTGACGGGCTACACCTGGGGCAGAAGGATTTGCCCGTAGCGGTTGCCCGAAAGCTGCTGCCGATGGATATGATACTGGGGGGATCGGTGAATACGGTGGAGCAGGCTAAAGCGGCGGAGGCGGGTGGGGCTGATTACATTGCCGTGGGCTCGATGTACCCGACTGAGTCCAAGGAGAAGGCTATAGTTGTAGGTCCGGGGAGGTTGCGCCAGGTGAGGGGGGTGGTAGGTCTGCCCCTGGTGGCTATCGGGGGGATAAATAAGGATAATGCCGGGGAGGTTGCCGCCGCCGGGGCCGACGGGGTGGCGGTGATTGGTGCTATACTGGGGGTGGAGGGTGTGGAGGCGGCAACAAGGCAGGTAATAAAGGCTTTTGAGGCGGGAAAATGAGCGGACTGACTGATAATCTGGAAGCGATTGCCAGTAGTATACGGGAGGACCTGGAGGCTAAGGACGCCGCCCGGGAAAAAGTTCTGCCCCTGTGCCGGGAAGCCATCAGGCACTGCGCCAATGCCATCCGGGAGGTGCACCGCCAGCACTTTGACCAATCTAAAAAGCTGCTGAAAACAGCGCGGGAGAGGCTGGACGAAGCCGAAAAGAGCGCCGCCGGCTACGGCGAGCTGGGCTACGCCGGTTTTATCCGGGATGCCAAAAAAGAGTACGCCGAGGGCAGTATCACCCTGGCGCTGGTTACCGGTAAGCGCCTGCCCGGCCCCGATGAGCTGGGCGTTGACGCCGCTGCCTATTTGAACGGTATGGGCGAAGCCGCCGGCGAGCTGAGGCGGTATATACTGGACAGCATGAGGCGGGGCAACCTGTCCCAGGGGGAGGAGCTGCTGGAAGCTATGGACGATATCTATAACGCCCTCTTTTCCATGGATTTTCCCGACGCCATCACCGGCGGGTTGCGCCGCACCACCGACATGGTGCGCGGGGTTCTGGAGAGGACGCGCAGCGACCTGACCCTGGTTATGGGGCAGAAGGGGCTGGTGGATAAGCTGACCGATTTTTCAGGGGGAAAATAGGGGTACAAGCCCCGTATTTTACGCAATGGAAATGACCTGTTTTTCTTGACCATAATAGCTAGGTATGATAAGATAATTCTGGTTGTACGACTACAACTTTCGACATCCCCCCATTGAAACCAAGGAAGGCAAAGGAGGGCAAATGGAGCCGAAAATTGGCGTCTACGTGTGTCACTGTGGGACCAATATCGCGGGTACGGTTGATGTGGAGGCGGTTGCCGAATTTACGGCTACATTACCCAATGTAGCTGTAGCCCGTCACTACATGTATATGTGCTCTGACCCGGGGCAGGAACTTATCCGCCAGGATATCAAGGAGATGGGCCTAGACCGTGTGGTGGTGGCGGCCTGCTCGCCGACGCTGCACGAGCGAACCTACCGGCGGGTCTGCCAGGAGTCGGGCTTGAACCCCTATTTATTTGAGATGGCTAATATCCGGGAGCACTGCTCCTGGGTGACCGAGGATAAAGAGAAAGCCACCGAGAAAGCCAAGGCGCTGGTCAGCGCCGCGGTAAGGCGGGTCTACTACCAGGAGCCGCTGGAGACCAGGGAGGTCCCGGTCAACCCCAGCACCCTGGTGGTGGGAGGGGGCGTGGCCGGCATTCAGGCCGCCCTGGAGATTGCCGATTCCAAGCACAAGGTCTACCTGGTAGAGAAGGAGCCAAGCGTCGGCGGGCACATGATACAGCTGGACAAGACCTTCCCCACCCTGGACTGCTCGGCCTGTATCCTCACCCCCAAGATGAGCCTGGTGGGCGCCCACCCCTATATTGACCTGATGTCC
>Ga0315543_1002283_pt1 | contig 18866 bp, 11 predicted proteins | sample SalMarSW160210MG_2_FD_203098 | JGI IMG/M metagenome (GOLD analysis project Ga0315543, IMG submission 203098) | Salt marsh sediment microbial communities from the Plum Island Ecosystem LTER, Massachusetts, United States - Salt Marsh Sediment SW1601-210 ...
ACCATGCCTATTGCAGAGGCCGAGGACGGGTAAAGAAGACACTGGTCAAGTACAATGGGCAGTTGGAGCGGTTTAAGGAATGGTGCAAGTCAGAAGGTATTCGAAGGGCAAGGACATTTTCTCCAGATGACCTTTTTGCCTATCGGGCTTATCTCTCCGAAAAACACAGACTTTCTGACAAGAGCATCTACAATGAAACTATCGTTATAAAACAGCTCTTCAAATGGGCCACAAGTCATGGATATCTTTCCAGAAACCTCCTGCAGCCGATTCGCTTTGAGAAAGTTAAATCTCCTAAGCAACCTTGTTTCACAATCGAACAGGTGGAATTACTTATCTCTAATGCAGAAGGATGGGCAGTCCCAATGTTCGCGACTCTGGCTTTCACAGGTATGCGGATCGGCGAATTGCAGCAGCTTCAATGGGAAGATGTGGATTTTGACAGTAACATTATTCACGTACACCGTGGCGGCAGTGGTAATAAACCCAAAGACAAGGAAGACAGATTTATTCCTATCCATAATCGGAAGTTAAAGCCGATTCTTCAACGCCTGCCGGTGAAAACCGAACTGGTTTTTCTCATGCCTGACAATAGAAAAGTTTCCCCAAAGAAGCTGCGGGCATATCTTAAGAGCTTATGCAGACAGTGCGGCTTTCAAAATCCCCAGCAGTACAAGTTGCATACTTTCAGGCATTTTTTTGCGAGCTACTGTGCTCAGCAGAACCTGTCCTATAAATATGTCCTGGAATGGATGGGCCACTCATCGAGTGCAATTCTGGACATGTATTTCACCATGAATGACAGGCATGCTCTGGCAGCAATGAATAGCATGAGCTTCGAGGCTGAAAAAGCAAAAGGTAGGACATTCTTAGGACAGTCAGGTCCTCATTTTCAAGAAGCACTTCCGCAACCTACACATATCTAAGCACTTACAAAACCCTTTAAAAAAATAACGGAGAGGGCGGGATTCGAACCCGCGGTAGGGGTTTATACCCCTACGACGGTTTAGCAAACCGTTGCCTTAAGCCACTCGGCCACCTCTCCATTCTAAGACCTATTTATTTGAAAAATCCACTGTACACTCACCTGTCGGGGAATGCAAGAAGTTTTAGGACAATATTTAATTTCTCAGTAGCCTTGAAACTGCATTTAAGGTAAAATAACCGGACTTTTTGTTAAATGTCCCATGTGGAACATTTGGCACTGCATCTATGTAAGAAATGTGGAATGAGGAAGATTTTGAAAGGAGATCAGCATGAAGAAGGTAATTGGTTTCACACTTATTATGAGCTTTTGCCTGGCTTGTTCAGCAGGTGGGCAAACCAATTCTGCCGCCTCTGATTTTATAAATAATAGGAATCTGAATAGCACTGAGCCTGAGCCTTCTCTAATTGCAGTAAATGCCGGACAGGAACAGGATGGTTTAAAACATATACGTAAACCTGATATTTTCTTTCTTCCCACACCTCCGGAGGTCGTTGATAAGATGCTGGAGCTGACACAGGTCAAAAAGGGTGATTTGGTCTATGATCTGGGCTGTGGGGATGGACGAATTGTAATTGCTGCGGCAAAAAAGTACGGTTGCAGAGCGGTAGGCTACGATATAGATCCGAATCGAGTTAGAGAATCGCGGGAAAATGTTGACGCTAATAATGTCGGTGATTTGGTAAAAATAGAACAGGCGGACATTTTCGCTCTTGATTTGAGCAAGGCAGATGTTATCACGCTCTATCTGCTTCCGAGCCTGAATGTGAAGCTGATTCCGCAATTGGAAAAACTCAAACCCGGCTCGCGGATTGTCTCGCACGACTTCGATATGCAGGGAGTCAAACCGGACAAAGTCGTAACAGTTAATCCCGACAGTGGTTCCAGAGAGCACACAGTTTATCTATGGACAACACCGCTCAATAAGGAATTAAAGTATATACGCGAACCCGATATTCTTTTTGTCCCGACGCCTCCGGAGGCCGTCGATAAAATGCTGGAGTTGGCACAGGTTAAAAAGGATGATTTACTTTACGACCTGGGCTGCGGAGACGGGCGGATAGTTGTTTCCGCAGCTAAAAAATACGGCTGTAAAGCCGTGGGCTATGATATAGACCCGAATCGAGTTAGAGAATCGCGGAAAAATGTTGTCGAGAACAAAGTCGGCAACCTGGCTAAAATCGAACAGGCGGACGTTTTTACTCTCGATTTGAGCGATGCGAATGTAGTTACGCTTTATCTTCTGCCGAGTTTGAATAAGAAGCTGATCCCGCAATTGAAGAAGCTCAAGCCCGGCTCACGAATTGTCTCGCACGACTTCGATATGGAGGGAGTCAAACCGGACAAAGTCGTTAAAGTATATTCCGAAGTGGACAACAGACAGCATACGGTCTATTTGTGGACAACACCACTCAATAAGGAATTAAAGTATATACGCGAACCGGATATTCTCTTTGTCCCTACGCCTATGGCGGCCGTGGACAAGATGCTGGAGTTGGCACAAGTCAAAAAAAGTGATTTGGTCTATGACCTGGGCTGCGGGGACGGGCGGATTGTTATTGCCGCTGCGAAGAAATATGGTTGTAAGGCTGTTGGTTATGATATTAATCCGGAGAGGGTGAAAGAATCGCGGGCGAATGTTGACGCGAACGATATCGGAGATTTGGTAAAAATAGAACAGGCGGATGTTTTCACTCTTGATTTGAGCGATGCGAATGTAATTACACTTTATCTTCTGCCAAGTTTGAATGTGAAGCTGATTCCGCAATTGGAAAAGCTTAAACCGGGTTCGCGGATTGTCTCGCATGATTTCGATATGAGGGGAGTTAAACCGGATAAAGTTGTCAAGATTACACCTGAAGATAGCTACCGGGAACATGTAGTTTATCTGTGGACCACGCCACTCAAAAAAGAGAAGGACATGAATTAAAGATTGAGCTTGGTTTGATCACAAAGTGGAAGTAGCGAATATTACAAAGATAGACGGGCAGGGACCGCTATTGTAAAGGCGCAAGTGCCGTAGAAAACTCAAATGGTTCATCGGCTATACAAAGACAAATGGATTATTACACGCCGTGATTTTCTCAAGGCTTCGATTCTTGCCGGTTTTTCTGCTTCTTCGCTTTCCGGTTGTAGTCATCTCGATCGTTCCGGAACAAAGGCACATTTCGGGATTGTCACAGATTCTCACTATGCCGATACCGATGCGCGAGACGGTCGCTACTATAGTGAATCCACCGGAAAAATGGCTGAATGTGTCGAATTAATGAATGAGCAGAAGGTGGATTTTTTGATAGAGCTGGGTGATTTCAAAGATCAGGACGATCCCGCAGTCGAAGAAAGAACAATCTCACACCTTCGGGCCATTGAGAATGTCTTCCGGAGGTTTCGAGGTTCGAGATATCATGTCCTTGGTAATCATGATATGGACAGTATTTCAAAAAAACAATTTCTCAAAGACATCACGAATACAAATATTCAGGTTGAGTCGGCCTATTATAGTTTTGAATCACGAGGTATTCATTTCGTTGTGCTTGATGCCAATTACCTCGCGGATGGAACTGCCTACGATCACGGCAATTTTAAATGGACGGATACACATGTTCCAAATGTCCAGTTGGATTGGCTCCGGCGGGACCTTGCGGCGGCTTCGCTACCGGTGATTATTTTCGTACACCAACTGCTTGACGGCGAAGGAAATCTTTATGTTGATAATGCCGAGGATATCCGGAATATTCTGCACGCATCGGGCAAGATCATTGCTGTTTTCCAGGGTCACAAGCACGTTGGGGATTATAATATAATCGAGGGGATTCATTATTATACGTTGAAGGCAATGGTGGACGGCTCCGGAGCAGAAAATAATTCGTACGCCACAGTTGAGGTTCTTCACGATAACGGCATAATTGTTACCGGCTATCGCAGGGCTGTGAGTAAAGAATTATCCCGGTCTGTGTAATTCTGTGTCTGTGTATATCACGATCTGAACTCCTACAAGTCAATTTTTCGTTAACTGATATAAATTGTTTCGGTTTAAATAACTAAACTTTGCAGTAAGAGCGGTTAGTTTGAATTGGGTTCTTGCAATTCTTGCCGGGTCGGATATAAATGTACTTTTTATGGCTAAGATTACAGGAAGTTTTCTTTGCCGGTTTTTAAGACGATTCCCTGAAGAAAGGCAGTTACTATGATTGAATCGTTTTTCCGTCGCTCGATACTTTGGGCTACCGAGGAGGAGCTTTGGCTGGCGGTCCTACAGCGGAAAGTATCTTCTGAAATTACAGAAGTGAAGATAGAAAGAAGATTTCTCGTTGATTCGGTTAGGGCTTTGAAAAATGATGAGTTGGACAAGCTAACGTGGCTTCTTAAAGAGACTTATGAGCCTGAGGTGTTCGGCGAAAAATCCGTTTTTAACGGAAATGTGATAGAGGTCGGCCCGAGGCTGGCAATAGTTACGCCGGGCAGCACGAACACCGTTTCGATTTGTTCCGCATGTGGACTGGATTCGATCAAGAGGGTTGAGCAGACACGGCGTTTTTCCATATCTCTAAAGAATGGCTCTGAACTTTCATCTGAACAAATTAAAAGCATCTATTCATTAATCTATGATAGGATGACGGAGCAGCCATACCTTGAGCCGCCGACGAGTTTTGAGCAGGATGTCAAACCGGAGCCGGTACAGCTTATTCCTTTACTCGAAAACGGCATCGATATTCTCAAAGATACGAACCAAAAGCTTGGTCTGGCTCTTGACAAACAGATGATGCAGTATTTGTGTGAATATTACCGAAAATTGGATCGCAATCCTACCGATGTCGAATTGTTCATGTTTGGCCAGCTAAACTCAGAGCACTGCCGGCATCATCTTTTCAAGGGTAATTTCATCATTGATGGCAGGCGGATGGATAAAAGTTTGTTCGATATGATTCGCTCGACCACGAGGGCCAATCCCAGTAATGTCGTAGTCGCTTACGAAGACAATGCAGCGGTCACATCAGGCAGACCGGTTAATATCTTTCGTCCTTCTGATCCGGTAATGCCGTCAGCCTTTATAGCAGGCAATGTAATAACATCCGATACATTCAAGGTCGAGACCCATAATCACCCGACAACTATCAGCGCCGATCCCGGAGCCGGGACAGGCCTTGGCGGCAATATTCGTGACATACAGGGTGTCGGAAGGGGAGGGACGGTATTGGCGGCGCTGGCAATTTATAATGTGGCCAATCTTATGATCGACAATTATGTATTACCTTGGGAGAAAGAATACGCTCTTCATCCTTCGCGTTTCCAGACGCCCTTGGAGATTATCATAGAGGCTTCGAACGGCGCCAGCGATTACGGCAACAAGTTCGGAGTCCCTCTTACAACAGGTTCCTGTACCTCGTTCGAGCTGATGACCGGCGATGAGCATTACGGCTGGAAAAAGACCTGTATGGTCGCGGGAAACTGGGGCGTTATAAATGAAGGTCACGCTCAGAAAAATGAGCTTAAAAAGGGATATTTAATCGTGCAAATCGGAGGTGACAGGTACCCCATCGGCTTAGGCGGAGGTTCCGGCTCGAGCAAAGATGCGGGCGGTCAGGAAGCGGACCTGGACTTCGATTCGGTCCAGCGTGCGAATCCGGAAATGGAGAACCGGAACGAGTCGGTCATCCGGGCCTGTGCAGAGCTGGGAGACAAATCGCCGATTGTCAGCATTACGGATCTTGGTGCCGGCGGCGAATGCGTGGCTTTGCCTGAGATTGTGCACCCGCACGGGGCGAAGTACGAACTGCGAAATATCCCGTGCGGCGATAAAACCATGAGTGTCCTTGTTTTCTGGTGTAATGAATCGCAGGAAAGCATGGTTATGATAGTAAAAAGCGGCTCGGTGGCGGCGCTTGAGCAGATATGCAACAGGAACCGGTGCCCGATGTATGTCATAGGTCAGGTCACATCAGATGGCAAATTGGTACTTACCGATAAAGACGCTCCGGATAATGCACCGAGAGAACAGCGAGTTCCGATTGATATGGATATGGAATTTCTATTAGCAAATCTGCCTGAGATGATGATTAAATGTGAAAGTGTCCCCCGCAAGCTAAGCTCTTTGAAGCTCCCGGAAGGATTGAGTGTTTCGGATGCGCTTGAAAGAGTGCTTCGTTTATTGAAAGTCGGCTCGAAACACTTTTTAACTCGTAAGGTTGATCGTTCCGTAGGTGGTCTGAGCGCTCAACAGCAGACTGTCGGGCCGCTGCAGCTTACTATTGCCGATTGTGCCGTAACTGCGAGAAGTTTTCTTGACACCACGGGGATAGCAACTGCAATAGGAGAACAACCTGTAAAAGGTCTCGTTAAAACCGAAGCAGGCGGCAGGATGAGCCTTGGAGAATCCCTGACTAATCTTGTATGGGCGCCGATTGAAGATTTTTCCTCGATTAATTTTTCCGCCACATGGCAGTGGCCCTGCAAACAGCCGGGAGAAGATGCACGACTTTATAATACCGTCCGTGCCACGACGGATTTATGCAAAGACCTTGGTTTACGGATACCGGTCGGCAAAGATTCCGTCTCGATGACGGCATGGACGACGCGAAACGGCCGAAAACACTCTATAAAATCTCCGGGTTCTGTTCAGATGATAAGTTTCGCGCCGTGCTCCGATATCACAAAGGTTGTAACACCGGATATTAAAAAGCCCGGCGAAGGGATACTTGTTATGCTCGACCTTTCCGGCGGGAATAAGAGGCTCGGCGGCTCCGCACTTGCACAGGTGTACGAGCAGCTTGGCGATAAAGCTCCGGATGTGGAAAATTCCGGTCTGCTTCGTGATGGTTTCAAGGCCGTCCAGGAATTAATCAAGCACGGTTTGATTCTCTCCGGACATGACGTCTCGGAAGGGGGCTTGATTACATGCCTGCTGGAGATGGCATTTGCCGGTAATTGCGGTCTCGATTTGACCTTTGGCAAGACCGGTATTTTCTCAGGGTGTGATGTGTTTGCATCTTTGTTTGCCGAGGAGCTTGCTCTCGTATTTGAAATATTGCCGGTGGTTTTGAAGGAAGTCGAAAAGATACTTTCCGGCTACGGTTTCAATTTAGAAAAGAATGCCGTTGTGCTCGGTCGAACCGTAAAAGAGCCGAATATTAAAATCAAATACCACGATAGAGAGGTACTCAATGCCGATATGCGAGAGCTTCGTGACATTTGGCAGCAGACTTCTTTCGAACTGGATAAGCTCCAGGCCAATCCTGCCTGTGTCGAGGCGGAACGCAAGGCGAACTATGAGCGTAAAGGACTTCGGTATAATCTTACATTCGAGCCGGTTCCGACTCCCGAAGCAAAAATGAAGGCAAAGAAAAAACCCAGGATCGCAATCCTTCGCGAGGCCGGGACGAACGGGGCCCGTGAAATGGCCGGTGCTTTTTACACCGCCGGTTTTGAAGCATGGGATGTGACGATGGCCGATATTGCCGAGGCGAGAGTGTCTCTTAAAGATTTCCGGGGAGTGGCTTTTTCAGGCGGATTCAGCTTCGCCGATGTACTGGATGCCGGCAAAGGATGGGCCGGTGTGATTATGTTTAATGAACGTATAAGGGACGAGTTTGAGAATTTCATTGGACGACAGGACACATTCTCGCTTGGGGTCTGTAATGGATGCCAGGTCATGGCACTTCTCGGATGGATTCCCTGGCGGGGTATAGAAATGAAAAAGCAGCCGCGTTTTGTGAGGAACGAATCGAATATCTACGAGTCACGATTTATCAGCGTGAAGATAAATCCAAGCCCATCAATCTTCCTCAAAGATATGGCCGGATCAGTGCTCGGTGTCTGGGTATCACATGCCGAAGGCAGGTGTTTGTGGCCGGATGAGAATATTCTCCGTCAGGCTGTAGATTCCGGGAATAATCTGGCACCAATACGATTCGTTGACGATGACGGCGAGCAGACAGAACGATATCCATTCAATCCGAACGGCTCCAGAGTTGGCATCACAGGGATTTGTTCACGCGATGGGAGGCATTTGGCTGTAATGCCTCATCCGGAAAGAGTATTTCAGATATGGCAGTGGCCGTATGTACCCACGGAATGGTCGAAACTCAAAGTTTCTCCATGGCTGAAACTTTTCCAGAATGCCAGACAATGGTGTGAGGAAAATCCGGTATAAAGAGATTTTTTTTTATTGGCTTTTAATACGATTGATTACCGGTAATCAATAAAAAAGGGGCCTACACTCTCATATAGGCCCCGGAATATGCATCTTTAATCAGAGCTTTCAGCTATATTAACTGATTTTACTGACCTGCAAGGAAGTTGACTTCACCATTGGTCAAAGCTCTGTTATAGATCTTGACCTCGTCGATCATACCGTCCCAGAGGCGATACGGCTTCCAACCCGTATCCTCCAGGTTTGCGCCGATCGTCACATCGAACGTGTTCACGGCGATACCGGCCGTGTCGGCTACTTTAACGTTGAGTACGCCGTCGACGTAGAGTTTGGCCCCGTCGGTTATGTCGTACGTACCGCAGACATAGTGCCACTCGTCAAGCCCGACCGCTATATTCCCGTCAATACCATGGGTGGTGGGTCGGCTGGCGTAGCCGCAGAAGCCAAAATGGAATGCCGTGGTGGCCCCAACGTTGCCTATTCTCCAGGCGCTGTCGCCCTTGGCGACAATAGCACGCCATTCGTCGGGGATGGACCGGATATTGACCCACGCTCCAACGGTTATTGCTTCCACCAAGTCAAAATAATTGGGGTCGGCACCACAGTCCACATAGGGACCAACGGTACCAACTTCAGTAGGAAGCAGGTCTATCGCCATGCCGGAAACTCCAGCCACGAATGTTGCATCGTTACTATCTCCAGTAACCGCAAGAGTGCCATCGAGTCCGTTGCCGGAAGCATCTAATGCATCTCCATCCAGGGGATAGTACGCTACGAGACCATCCGTACCGGGATCTACCGGTTCTGCTGGCAACATATATGCGACTGCGTTGAGTAACATCTGTGCGCCGTCCGCTGACAGGTCATACATACCCGCTGTGTCTGATGTTATGCCACCAGACTCGCGAGAGCCTGTAAGGAAGACCAACCTATGACCGGCCAGAGCATCTGTTCCGGCCCCACCGGAGTGTGTCAATGAAGCGCCAGTGAGCCATTCGGCGATAACCATACCGCCGACAGGACCTGTGTCTGCTGACGCTTCTGAAATCGTAGCCAGAACTATCCCATCATTATCGACGGGATCGTTATTGATGGAGAGGCCTAAAGCCGCAAGATTTGGATCCGTGGGATATGTAACAATACCAGCAAATGGATTGTCCGTAGTGCCGTCAGTTATGGCTATCCCATTGAAGATCGGGTGGGTCGTATCGCTGACTGCCAGTCTTACGTCCCCGGTTATATCTACCATTGTTGAGCCTGTAGTGTAACCCATACGGCTGTTCCGCAGTGCCCAACCCTGCATGATAATCATAGGAGCGGTAATACTGTTCCACGCCGTGGCTCCATCATTCTGATAACCAGGACTGCCGACCGAGCGACTGATGATTACCACATCCGCTGCATTGAGAACGTTCGGATCGGGTGTGCCGGTCGTGATGTAACGCGTTACATTGTGGCCGTCGGCATTGAGCAGATTGGTGTATCCTACATCGGGTGCCTCGGTAAAGCCGGCATCGGCAGCAGCAGCCGAAGGCGCATCATCAGCTCCGTGGAAGGAAACAAAGACTATATCCATTCCCGTAGTGATTTCACCTTCGAGGATCACCCCACCACCTGAATACTTGCCTGATTTCATAAGGGCATTAACGCCGGTGCCTGCAGGAGCAAGCAGGAGTGTGACGGTGCCGTCCGTATCGCTATTAATAAAATCATCGAGTGCAGCGCTTCCGACTGATGTCCTTTCATCTCTACCGGGAGATGTTAGGCTTATGAGCTTGTCGGTCAGATCGGCCTCATCCAGATCAACCAGGTATCCAATGGGCTGACCATTGTTGACACCAGGAGCACTTTTCCAGGTGATTCCGCTGCTGATGTTATCCTGGTCTTCAATGACGCCGTAAATGTCCACTTTGCCAGAGCTGTTTCCGCCCAAGATGCTAAGTGTCATATTTGCATATTTCTGATAGTCTTTTTTCAGTCCCGAGATGTCATAGCTGATTAATGTTACACGTCGTCCCTGGGTAAAGTTTTTCACTTGTAGGTCGTAAGTGTTTAGAGCCTTACCCGGAGGAACCAGCGCATCATCTCCGATAACCGCCTCGACCGAAGGGTCCACGCTGACGGGTATTGGAGTTGCCTGAGCAGTAGTCGCTACGCTCAGCACAAAAACAAAAGATACTAAGTAAATCAATTTCTTAAACATAATACTCCTCCTGTCAATTAATAGTAATAACTAAAAATGACCGATAACATTTTTACCTTCCCAACGTCGCAACATATATCTGCCCAGGATAATGTTTTTTATCTAAAATATGACTTCCATTCCGAACGGAATCCACATTAAAAATGAGAGGTAAAACATTAATCCGAAGTTTACTACTCCGGTGGTCCTGCCTGTTTGTATTTTTCAGCTTTTTCGGAAAAATCCTGCCAAAACTTTATAAAAAAATAATGTAACTGAAACAGTTTCAGCTATTTAAGAAGGTTATACCTGAGTACGTTCGCTTACATAAATAGCTCCTCCAAACGACCTATTTATACCAAGTTAACATTCTTTGCGTCAAGAGAAAAATCCCTTTATTTTGTATATTTTTTATGTCGTTTTGAGGATAATCCTTTTAGGGCACCTGTTTTACCGGTCGAAATCTCCGAAATCGTCTTCTATCTAATGAAATCCTAATAGTTTGGCTAAGGTACTATGTAAATATTGCGGTTATTTATGTTAAAAAACCACTTTTTGGGCTTTTAGAATCATACTGACTGCCTAATTTGAGTGGACGAATCTTCTGTTAAATTAACGTAAATTTCTGTCTAAAGTACATGAAAAAGATAGCATATATTTACTGTCGAGTTTTTTGGGGATAGCAACTGAAGGGCTTTTTGTGACAATTTCTTCGTCCGGATATTTACTTATGAGATTGCCTCCTTCCCCTTTTCGCTGAATTTTCTTGGAAAAGAAGTGTTGGTTGCCCGGTTTATTTTGGTCTAATCATGTTGCTATAGATATTATCTCTTTTTTAACTTTTGAATATCCCTTTGTACAATCTCTGTTATTATTTGTTCCTGATATTGCAACATCGGCAGTGGTTTAACAACATGGTCTATTGAATGGACCTTATGTTTATGGTTTTCGGCTTTGTCTTTTTTGTCCGGGGATATTCTTTTTATCGAGACGGCTTTGCGTTGTTCGGACATTATTTGCCTGGCCAGGTCAAATTTTGGGATTGCAGTTTTATGTGGAGCTACATTTTCATGTTCGGTCGGTATTGCTTCGGTATGTTTTGTTTTATCTGCAGTGTTTTGTGATATATGTTCTTTTGAAGGTGGTTTTTGTTCATGACGGTTTTTGGTGTAGTATGGTGGAATTATATCATTTGCCTTGAGGACATCGGCATCATTTTCGTTGTTGATATTGGCCTTGCTCATAGCTAATACCTCCTCTGGTTCCTGTGTTAACGCATGTAAGTTTTGACATACGAGAGTCCGGCCGGGCTACGTGTCACCATCTATAACATATTGATTTTGGTTTTTTCATTATTTTGTTCACAATTTTATTCGAGTTTTATCAACCACCGTTTTGAACAGGTCCCAAAGTTAACTGAGTGAACTCGTCGGGATTTAGCTCCTCTATCAAATTATGGACGTCATCAATTGTGACAGCATTAATTGCACTTATATCGTCTTCGATGGTCCGGTACTGTTCCAAATATATCTGGTTCAAACCGATGTCAACCAGGCGTCCCATCGGCAGCTCGTTTTTAATAACTAATGCACTGAGCACTTTGTTTTTTGCTTTTATCAGTTCATCTTTGGTTATACCGTCTTTGCTGAGACTATGGAAAATATCGTTGACGGTGGCGAGAACTTTACTGAGATTTTCACTGCTACAGCTAAAATAGCTGTAGAAAGCTCCCGTGCCGTCCATGGCCCCGAACTGCATCGTTGCCGTTTCAGCCAGAGCCTTATCTACCAGTTCCCAGAAATATCGCGATCCGACGTCATCGCCGATTATAGTCCCTAAAAGCGAAGCGGCGAATCTCCTCGGGTCCTGTGCCGGCACGCCGGAACTTATAACACATATATGTTCACGAACAAGGTTTTCTTTTTTAATCCTCTGCACCTTTTTGCTACCGTCAAAATGATCCAGTTCTCTTATGACGGGCTGTTCTATCCACGTGCCGCAATGATCTGCAATAGTCGAACATATTTGATCCCAGTTGAGGTTGCCTGTACAGGCGAAGACCATATTATTTGGAGCATAACGTCTGGTAAAATAGGCCCGCATTTGCTCTGCAGTAAGATTATCGATGCTGTCTTTGCTTCCAAGGACGCTGTTCCCGCAGGGATGCCCGTCAAAGTGCAGGGTTCTGCATCTATCGACGACGTCAAAGCTCGGGAGGTCCTTGTACATGGCAATTTCTTCTTTAATAACGTTCTTTTCGATATTGAAATCTTCATCTCGCAGGGCCGGTCTCATTAATTCGGCCCAGAGACGCGTTACTTCGATCAGATACTCCGGAAGAACAGCGGCATAAAAAACGGTATTTTCCTCATTTGTAAAGGCGTTGAATTGAGCTCCTGTCTTATCAAATGCCTGATTGACTTCAAATGCATTTAGGCTTTCGGTACCCTTGAATAACATGTGTTCCAGAAAATGTGATACGCCGTTTATCCCATTGATCTCGTCACGAGAGCCGGTTTTAACAAAAAAACCAACCGCGGTTGACTTGGCTGATTTATTAATCTCGCCGATTAGAACTAGGCCGTTTGCTAATTTCTGGTGTTGATATTGCATTTTTTGTGGTACCTGTAATATTTATTTATAACTAAACTCTTAAAAATGGAGATACGATATATTGATAAAAATATCCTTATTTTGAATTTTACGCTTTAAGCGGTTTTTTAATAAACAATAAATTCGCTTTGTTAAGGAATTAACTAATATCTTTCGGACACTTTGTTCCAAGTTAGTTTTTGAAGAAACTGGCTCGTATTCTATCATGTCCGAACTATTTTTGTAAAGGTTTAGATATATACTTATACGGACCGTAAAATAGAAATACTTTGACATATTATCCACTTATTGGAATAATAAAGTTTCCTGCCCTTGATAAATGGGGTGCTTGTGGAGCTTACGAAAGGACAATAGCATGAAGATATTTACTTATAGCATGTGGATTCTGGTTTGTTTTGTAGTATTGTTTGTTGTTTTTACTATAAGTTGTCGTAAAAGTAAAAGTCCCGAACAAACAGATGCAAATCAAGCCGGGTCTCAGAGATCGGTTCAGATGCCTGCTGGTAAGGATGATGTGGCAGTTACAGTCAATGGAGTTGAAATCAGAGAAAGTGAAGTCCAGGCTAAAACCGAGGAAGAATTTGAGCGGATGGCCGAAAACGTCGAAAAACTTCCTCCGGCTTATTTAGAGCAATTAAGAAAGCAGCTCAGAGAACAGGTTTTAGAAGAGCTAATAATAGAACATCTTCTGGCTGAGAAGGTAAAAGAAGAGAACATAGAAGTAACTGACGAAGAAGTAATGAATATACTCACTGAAATGGTTGCCTCGCTGCCGGAACCGTTATCTTTGGATGAATATAAGAAGAAGCTGGCCGAACATGGCCAAAGTTTCGATGAACAAAAAGAAAGGATTCGGAAAGGAATGGCTTATCAGAAAGTATTGGACTCTCAATTAGCTGGTAAAATAAAAATAACTGAGGCCGATGCCCGAAAATTCTATGATGAAAATCCGAAACAGTTCGAGAGAGGTCAACAAGTTCGGGCCAGTCATATTCTGATAAAACCTGTGTTCGATAAAGGTGGCGATCCTAATAAAGCCATGGCTGCTGCCAAGGCAAAGGCACAAGAGCTGTTAAAGAAGGCCAAAAGCGGAGCAGATTTTGCACAATTGGCAATGTCCAATTCAATGTGTCCTTCGGCTCCCAAGGGAGGGGATTTAGGCTTTTTTTCCAAAGGTGACATGACGCCTGTTTTTGAAGAAGCGGCCTTCAAATTAACCGTTGGACAGATCAGTGACATTGTGGAAACGGAATATGGATTCCATATCATTCGAGTGACCGACCGCCGAGAGCCGGGTGTCATACCTTTCGATGATGTTAAGGATAGTATAATAAGAAATCTCACGGCAAAAAAACAAGCTGAGCTGACCAAGGAATATATCGAATCACTCAAAGCCAAGGCAGATATCGTCTATCCTACGGGTGACCAGACATAGGTTGTGTAAAGTTAACTTTCGAGAGTGGTTTGGATTATTAAAGATTTAACAGCTTTCCGGGATCGAGGTTGGCGGATTCTATGTCCTTGAAATATTTTACCGTGCCGACCTTTAGTTCCTCTGTGGCTTCCTCGTCACATACTATAATACCTTTCGGGTGTAACTGCAGGGCACTGATTGTCCACATGTGGTTTACACTACCCTCGATGGCGTGCCGCAAGGCACGTGCTTTGTTATGACCGTTGACAATAATCAGCACTTCATCCGCATCCAAAACGGTTCCTACGCCGACCGTCAGAGCGGTCTTAGGCACTTTATTAATATCCCCGTCAAAGAACCGCGAATTGGCAAGGATAGTATCGTAGGTTAATGTCTTAACGCGTGTCCTTGACGACAATGAAGATCCCGGCTCATTAAATGCTATATGCCCGTCCGGTCCTATACCGCCGATAAAAAGGTTAATGCCTCCGACTTTTTCTATTTTGTCCTCGTAACCGGTACATTCAACTTCGAGGTCGGGTGCGTTGCCGTTGAGAATGTTTACATTTTCTTTTTTGATATCTATATGGCCGAAGAAATTATTCCACATAAACGAACGATAGCTTTCCGGATGCTCTTCGGGAATGTTGACATACTCATCCATATTAAAGGTGACGACGTTTTGGAAAGATACTACTCCTTTGTTGTTGAGTTTTATCAATTCCTTATACATGCCAAGCGGCGAAGAGCCTGTCGGAAGGCCGAGTACGAAGGATTTTGACTCTGTTGGTTTATACATGTTTATCTTTTTGGCAACATAATTGGCGGCCCATTTAGACGCCAGTTCATAGTTTGGTTCGATAATTACTCTCATTTGGTACTCTCCTTTTTATTTTTTTGCCCCTGCACACATTTTCGATTTTCTATTTACATAACTTTTCCATTCGATTTAAAAGCTCTTTGGCAAGTTCCGTTTTGCTGGATATGTGTTTTTCGATTTCTGAAACAAAGCTATCCTGTTCGAATGACCCTCGGACGGCTGCGAAGTCCTGAAGTTTTGTCTTTTCGTCGCCATCAAGACCGAAGCCGATTTGAGCAGTGGCGATAAATTCTTTTTTTGCGTCCACATAAAGTCGATTGTCAAGGTACACAACGGCATCTTTCCATTTAGTTGTAAGCTCGATAATATCTTCAGGTAATATTTCATCGATTTTTTTATCGATAATCTGTTGCAGAATATCCACTGCCCAGGCCCACTCGTACATAGAGTAATTATCATACATTAACTTGAAAGTGTCTGCTACCTGCTCCAGTGTGTGTATGGTGCCGTTTTTAATATCAGAGAGCATTTTCTGGACGGCATCTTCGGGTGCAAATAATCCCGCCAGGTCTATCCATTTGCCCGGTCCCATATCAGTTTCAGGCCGCAGCGCCTCCCGAAGTTCATCGATACTCTGAAAATGTCTCTTTTCCAGTCGGTGAATCAGACAGTTGCCCAGAAATTTGTGAATCCCGGTCTCGTAAAGTTTAATTCCTCTTTCAAGGGATGATTTATTAATCTTGACATTGTGATAAGTATAGAACTCAGATGTCTCGCCGGAAGTGATTTTAAGTTGCTTAAGCAGTTCTCGGCCGTTGAGCATCTTTTGAATCGTGTAGGGACTCAGTAGTTTGAAGTTGATTAAGTCAAGTTTTTCAGGACTTTTTCTCTTGTCCCGCTTCGGCCATTTTCGAGCGTCTCGGACGGTACCAACACTGCGTAAATTTACACCTGGGGCCAGAATACTTTCATCTTCGTGCTCGATCAGATACGAAAAGGGCAAATCCGATGTATCCGAGTTTCTGTAATGTCTTCCCATCACTACAGTAAATGCCCCGACCTTTGCCGGCCAGAGCATGTATGAATCGCTGCCGGTTTTGGAGCCTCGTTCTACAATTCCTTGGTGGACCGGCCCTAATTTATACATGTGATTACTTTGGTTGGTTCCACTTCCGGCGTTTAGGAACGAAAACAGCCCTGCGATTAGTAGAGTGGATTTATGATGTGTGACGGTATAAGGTCCGGCAAAAATTGCACATGCCTCGCCATGAAAGCCGCCGCAATTGGCAAAGAAAACGGAATTCTCCGCAGAGTACTGCTTTGACAGGACTGTTCCCTGACCGACAAAGCACTTATTGATAATTGTCCCGTCTGTAATTTTTGAGCCGCTGCACGCGATAAAATCCTCTGCAAAAACAGCCGGTCCTATATATACAGGATCCTCAGGGCAGCTATTTATAGAACCGTTTTCTATTCTGTTGACACCCTCGATTTTGCTTGCGGGACCTATTTTCACGTTTTTGATGATTCGACAGTTCAGAAGCGAAGCACCTTTTCCCACAATGCCGATAGAACTCGTAACGGAGCGGCAGTAGTCTGCTATCATGTCCTGTAACTTTTTGATAACTTCCGGCTGGTGACGGTAAAATGCTATTACGTAAGCTATATGAGCGGACAGGTGGTCGAAGATAGGTATTTCTCTCCCGCTGGCTTCGTTAACGACAGCGACTTCCGTCCCGTTACCGAAGGAGCTTTCACCTTCCACTGCGAGCAGGTCGATGTTCTCTATCACCGCATTGTCTTCAATGATATAGTTGGCGATATAGTTTTTTACCTGGTTTATATAAACATTGTTACCAATCATGCAGTTGTGAAGGGTAGCGTTGCTGATACTTGCCGGCTTTTTAACGTCCCCATAAAAAGGCACTTGTTTCTCGAATACTCCTAAACGTATTTGCCCGCTCAAGTGTGTAGATGTTACTTTTTCTGCGTTGAAATCCTTTGCAACTAAGACTTTCGACCAGTCATTGCAGCTACAGCCCTGGTTTGTCAGTTGATCGATTTGCTCTGCAGATAATGGGAGATATTCACCTTGACTCCAAATAGTATCTGATGCCATATTTTTGTTCCTGTTCTTCAAATATATTTAATTGTCAGTTTGTCTGAGCCGAATAAAATCCTTTTCATTGCACGTAGTATTGCATTAGTTTCTCGTATTGAATTTGATTCGGGAAATAATACCTGCAATAATATGATAAAGCAACATATTTGTAACAATCCATCTGTGAATTAAGTTGAACATTATTATCAGGGAACTTTTGCTGCCGATAACTGTTGGGAATTTATACTTTTTGGGGGATGGAGTAATAATTTCGAGAATCATTATAGATAAAATAGAGAAATATTTAACAAAATTTGTAGTAAAATCTTGGATGAAGCCGATGTTTACTTTATAAAAGGGACTTTATATTGTGGGTTTGATAATATCCCTATCAGGCGGGAATTTGGTTCTGATAGATTCACGGATTTTATACCTTTTGTCGGGCCCATAAAATTCAGGGATGGTTTTAAATGCAGTAAACAAGGCACTGTCAGGGATGTAATTATGCCGAACCAGGCAAGAGTGGCAAAAGTTTTGGCAACGCTACTGGCTTCAATGACGATAGGAGCCGCACTCTTGATGGCTTCGGGGCATAATCCACCGTCTGCCGGCCCTTTTTCCCTCTGGACCTATTGTCGTCTCGATCCTGTTAAAGATGCTATCCGTTCGCAGGCTGTTTCATCCCCCGATCGCTGGAACCGCATCGAGATTTATTATAGCGGCACAAATTCAGGCAACATCGGGCAACTGGCTTCATATCAGGGCCTCACTGAGTCCGGATATGTAAATTTCCATTTCTGTATATGCAACGGCAAAGAAGGCTCCGACGGGGACATACAGCCGACGGTAAAGTGGCAGAGACAATTGTCGGCCACACCGGACCAGAACTGGTTCGGTAGCACGCAGACCATTCGCATTTGCGTGATAGCGGACGGCAAAACCACCGGCCCGACCGATTGCCAGATTAAAAGGATACAGGTGCTGGCGGAAGAACTCTGTCGGACTTTCCGCATCCGACCGCAGGATGTCTATTATCCGGGCGATTGGCGTTAAAATACAAGGCATATCCGCTTTATCAATATAGTTATCCGAATTTTTAAAACTGGAAATGTATAGTGCAAATACACTTCCAGTTGTTTTAAGGAGGGCTTTTAATTAGTAAATCACCCGTTTTTAGTGTTTTCTTGTGGCTTCCTTTCCGGCTGTGCTCCGCTTTTTTCTTCCCCGTCATTTTGTCGTGTTACCTTTTGATTCTCGGATAGTGGTTTGGATTCGAAATGGCCGCGATTAGTGAAGACATCTTTCAGCGCGGAAATGTTTTCCCTGATTATCAGCGATACCGCCGCTTTGACATCTGAATGGACTTTCTTAACCATTTTCCTCGAATTCCATCCCGTTTTCGGTATTTTGCCGTTTTTTATCTGATTTCTTACCCCATAAGACGAATTGACAGCACGGATTTATTGCATTTTTTAAGAAATTCCCAAAAATATTCCATTGGCATTTGTTTTGAAAATTCGTTTAGCCGTGGTCGCCACGACCACGGTTGACCCCCAGATCCGGTCTGGGGGCTAACCAAAATTGGCTTTGTTTGGGTTTGT